>Ga0207992_1000177_pt1 | contig 34648 bp, 30 predicted proteins | sample ETN02SmetaG_FD_185788 | JGI IMG/M metagenome (GOLD analysis project Ga0207992, IMG submission 185788) | Marine microbial and viral communities from oxygen minimum zone, Eastern Pacific Ocean - ETNP2014F10-02SV255 (SPAdes) (version 2) | ecosystem: Environmental > Aquatic > Marine > Oceanic ...
TCTCCAACAGGTCGTCATCTACCAGGACAGTGGTGCCTGTCATCAGAACTGGGTCCAGCCTGTCCGTAGATTCGCTCTCCAGTACTGCCCTGTATGCCGCGACTGCACCACCGGCCTCTTTGTCCAGAACACCTTCCACAAGTGCCGTTGCCGACGTCTTCTCGAAATCGGTCACTATCACTGCCCTGATTTCGGGACCCAGTGCCTGCATCTCTGATTGTAGGATGTCTCGGAGCGCATCATACTTCGCGGATCCGTATGCCATCACCCTTCCAACAGGGGAGGCACAGGCTCTAGCGCCTCCCTTGGTGATCTGGATTCCGAGCATCCTCAACTTCTTCTTCGCGTCCTCAGCAAGGGCATGGTCTTCCTTGCTCTCCGACCTCATAAGGCCGTTCCTGATGTACCGATCTAGTAGCGTGATTAGAGTATCCATACTGTTTCCGGCATTTACCAACTCGGGAGTTGGCAATGGGATGCCGTCTGGGAGGCTCAGCCCCCCTGATGCCAGGTAACCTCTAGCCGCATCCGCCAGCGACGGGTCGCTTCGCCTGAATGAATTCCAGTCCTTGGCCTTACGGCCCGGTAGTGATAGATCGTCCAGCACCCTTGCCAGCCAGACCTCAAGCCGAGGGACTCTCCCAGTTGGATCATCGGGACCCCTTCTAAGCGACTTGACCAGTGCCTCGAAGTCCTGATCCACATTTGCAATGTAGCTCAACTCCTCAGAGGACGGGCGGACGAAGTAAGCTAGGTCCTGGTATGGTGATAGGTTACCATCCCTTACCAATGCGGGGACTGGGACCTCATAGTCCACTTCCCCGAAGAGTTCCAGATACCTTCCTATTGATCTTGCATCACCCTCCTCTGGAGGGGTCGCAGTAAGGCCAAGGATGATCGGATTGCCGAGGAACTCTCTCGCCTCTATGAGCACCTTGCCCCAGTGATCCATTAGGTGATGGCACTCGTCGAGGATGATCAGCCCAACACCAACATCAGCGAGATTCGTTAGATTCTCTCTGGCCGACTCGTGAAGAACCCATAGCGCATTGCCGTGATCGGCTAGGGAGTCCCTCACCTTCTTCCTATAGTGTCCCATTGTCTCCGAGAAATGCTCGGGATTCTTCTGCTCGAGATCGTCGATCCATGCCATGGCGCTCTCCATATCGTTTGCCTCCACCGTTCCGGAGTCTGAGGGAGTCATCAGTTTCGAGATCCACATCTCCAATGCCGACTCGTCCAGATTTTCTCCCCCCCTCTTGGGCAGGGTAACCGACTGATATGTCAACGAAGTCAGGATACCTGGATTCTTCGGATCCGTTCCAATCTCCGACTCCCTCCCATCCAAGTGGAAGAGCTCCTTCGCCCTCTCTACCCATTGCGCTTGGATTGCCGAGTTCGGACTTAGAACCAGAGTTGGCTTCCTGACTAGGTCGGACCAGACGTATAGCCCGAGCACGGTTTTCCCAGACCCTGGGGGGGCAACGATTAGGAACTCTTCCGAGCCTTCTTCTAGGTCCTTCCTGATGACACTGGATGATGCGACTTGGGATGGCCTAAGGGCTCCCGAGAAACGGATGCCTCCAAATTCATCCGGCATAATCAATCATCCAAGTGGGAGTCATGATCAACAATTTTGTCAGACATTACGGTTCCCTCTGGAACCCTTGCACCGCTGCCAATGAGACATCCATCGAGTACACTTCCTGCCCCTATCTCAACGTTATCGAGGACCACGGAGTTCGTGATAGTGGCACCTTCCGATACGACGGAAGAGGGTCCGACAGAACTCCCTAAGACCAGACCAAAACTCTCCGATTTCTCGCCGAACCAAGAGTCCTCTATCACGGTCCCGCTGGAGAATCTACTTTCAGAGATGCAGACTTGAGTCGCCTCAATGAAAGAACCGGGCGTGCCCGCATCCACGAACCATCCTTCGTAAGGGAAACCATTCAGGCCACCCGTCTCAGCTAGGTGCTCGTAGATGTCTCTCTCGATGCTGTGTGCGCCCATTGGCATAAGATCGAAGATCTCGGGTTCTAGGATGTAAGTTCCCGCATTGATTAGATTGGAGTACGCCTCCTCTATCGGGGGCTTCTCTTGGAATCTCAATATCTTCCCACTCTCCTGTCGGAAATCTGCTACCCCGAAACGAGATGGGTCATCCACCTCCCAGAGCGCGATGGTTGCAATACCTCCGTTACTTCTGTGAAAATCTAGCATTTCTTCGACTCTTAGACTCGTGATTAGATCACCATTGATTACGCAGAAAGTACCACCAGAGAGGTGACTCTTGCAGTTTCCAATCGCACCTCCAGTCCCAAGAGGCTCGGTCTCTTCGATAATCTTCACTTCATATGGCAGCGGAGTTTTGGAAAAGTGTGACCGCATCTTCTCAACACCATAACCGGCCGCTATTAGGACCCTATCTACCAAGGATTCTGGGAGCACCTCTACTACATGCTCAATCATCGACTTATCCAGAATGGGTAGTAGAGGTTTTGGAACGCTTTCGGTCCATGGCCTTAGCCTAGAACCGAACCCGCCTGCTAGAACGATGACATCCACGACTATCCCAGAACAACACTACCTTTCATCGCTTCGCGCTTATTCTTCTGAGGACGTGCGTCCGCATCTTTCAAGGCCACACCTCGGCTGGACCGTCCAATGAACATTCACGAGTACCAGGCAAAGGCCATGTTCAGAGAGTCGGGAGTGTCAGTCCAAAGCGGAGTTCACTGTACAACAGTCGAACAAGCACTTTCTGCATACGATTCCCTGGGGTCAGATGTAGTCGCGGTGAAAAGCCAGATTCACGCTGGAGGTAGGGGCAAGGGAGACTTGTTCTGCCCCGATTCAGGGGATATGGTGATGCAGGGTGGGGTGAAGGTTGCATTCTCCAGAGAGGAAGTGGAAAATTTCGCATCAAATATCCTAGGCCATCGTCTGGTGACTAAGCAGACAGGACCTTCTGGTAAGATTGTCAGCAACTTGTACGTGGAATCGGGTTGCGACATTTCCCACGAGTACTATCTTGCACTCCTTGTTGACAGAGAGGAGGACTCCATACTCGTCATGGCTTCCACCGAGGGCGGCATGGATATCGAAGAGGTCGCAGAGACTTCCCCAGAAGCAATTCACAAAGCATGGTTCGATCCATCGGATGGCCTGAGCGAGGACGTTGCCCTCTCGCTTGGAGAATCACTTGGACTATCGGGAATGTCCAGACAATCATTCGCGGAAATGATGGCCAGACTATCCTCTTTGTTTATCGAAAAAGACTGCTCGATGATCGAGATTAACCCTCTTGTCAGAGATGGGACAGGTTCCATGGTTGCTTTGGATGCTAAGGTTAGCTTCGACGAGAATGCTGGATTTAGGCACCCTTGGAGAGAAGATCTCAGAGACTTATCCGAAGAGTCAGACGTGGAAGTCAGAGCACATGAACACGGCCTCTCATACGTCGATTTAGACGGAAACATCGGTTGCCTGGTCAATGGTGCAGGTTTGGCAATGGCTACAATGGACGTGATCAAGTTGTACGGGGGGGAACCAGCAAACTTCCTAGACATAGGAGGGGGTGCCGACAGCGAGTCCATCACAGCGGCATTCGAGATAATTCTCGAGGACTCTCGATTGGAGGGGATACTCGTCAATATCTTTGGTGGCATAATAAGATGCGACATGGTTGCAAGGAGTATCATAGAGGCATCAGAGGAGACTGGCCTGAAGATTCCCCTAGTGGTAAGGTTCTCAGGCACCAATCACAAAGAAGGCAGGAAGGTTCTGGAAGAATCAGGTCTCGATGTGATCACCGTCAGTACACTAGGAGACGCCGGCGAGGCAATAGTCAATGCAATAGGGGGTAATTAGGCATGAGTATTTGGATCAACGATGAGACAAAGGTCCTGGTACAGGGAATAACGGGTAGTCAAGGAACATTTCATGGGACACAGATGGTCGAATATGGCACCGACATTGTTGGCGGAGTAACCCCTGGCAAGGGAGGCCAAGTTGTAGAACTCCCGGGAAGATCAGTCCCAGTTTTCGATAGTATGTCAGAAGCAGTTTCCTCTACCGGAGCAGAGGCCAGTGTTATCTATGTCCCAGCTAGATTCGCTGCACCTGCAATAATTGAGGCAACCGACTCATTTCACGAATTGAACGGCGGTGGACTAATCGTCTGTATCACCGAGGGAATCCCAACTCTTGACATGGTGAAGGTAGTTTCTCACTTGGAAAAAAGACCGGGTGTTAGGCTGATAGGGCCAAATTGCCCCGGAATCATCTCACCCGGATCAGATGGTGGGTGTAAGATAGGAATTATGCCCGGTTACATTCACGCCAAAGGTAGGGTTGGCATCATCTCAAAGTCAGGCACACTGACGTACGAGGCCGTCGCACAAACTATGAGCGTAGGAGAAGGTCAAACAACCTGCGTTGGCATTGGGGGCGATCCAGTAAATGGGACTGGTTTTATCGAGTGTCTAGAAGCCTTTGAGAACGATCCTGATACCGATGCAGTGGTTATGATTGGCGAGATCGGGGGGACTGCGGAAGAGGAAGCAGCAGCATGGTCTAAGACAAACTTCACCAAGCCCCTTGTGGGATTCGTTGCAGGCGCTACTGCTCCACCCGGCAAGCGGATGGGGCATGCTGGAGCAATCATCTCGGGCGGAAAGGGAACTGCGGAGGAGAAGTTTGCAGCATTCGAAGCCGCCGGAATCCATATTGCTCGTGATCCATCAAAGATTGGCGAGGCTCTCGTTTCGGCTCTGGTGGAAGCAGGTCTGCGAGAGTCTTAGGAACAGAAACCTCTAGCGAGACCAAGTTGGTATCCATGTCTAGCATTTTCAACTCTGAGTTGGACTCTATTCTAGAGGGGACCTCTCGCTCATTCTACCTCTCACTCAAGGAGTTGCCAAATTCGATTAGGCCACAAGTTAGCCTTCTGTACATGCTCGCTAGGACATCTGACACAATAGCCGACTCAGAGCAAGGAGACCCCAGGGAACTATTGCTCACACTCGAGTCATACAATGATTTCTCACAAGGAAAGACTACGGACCAAATGGATCTATCTTCATTAGCAGCCTTACAAAGAAACAAATCTGAGGCCTCACTACTAAGGAATGTAGACAAAATCGTATCCAAGATTACGGAATTTTCGGATTCCGATCAGAAAGCCATCCGCCGCTGCCTTGGCATCATCATTGGAGGGCAGATCCTCGATCTACAGAGGTTTTCATCAGATGAAGGCACGATTCTCTCACTCGATTCGGATGAAGAATTAGACGACTACGCCTATCGAGTAGCAGGGAGCGTAGGGGAGTTCTGGACTAGGATGTCACTAGACCACATTTTCCAACTCAAAGAGGAAAATCAGGAGGAAGAACTCTTTGAGAAGGGAATTAGATTTGGAAAGGCACTCCAAATGATTAACATTCTGAGAGACATACCAGCAGACCTGTCTCTTGGAAGGTGCTACATCCCAAGAAGTAGCCTGGAAGAGTATGGAATGAAACCGCCCAATCTCCTTGAACCCTCGAGCATGGATACATTCAGACCCATATACGATGGATATCTGGATTTGACTGACGAATATCTGTCCTCAGCAGTGCAGTATATCGAAATGCTGCCTCATTGGAAGTTCCGACTCAGGGCTGCATGCATGTTCCCAGTAATAATCGGTAAGAGGACTGTTTCCAAGCTCAGGCAGGGCAATGTCCTAGATCCAAATAATCGAATTAAGATAGACAGATCAGAAATCAAAGACGTAATCAAGAAGGTAGTATTCTCCGTTCCATCCCGTCAAGCTAGCAGGCGAATTCTAAGGGATTAGATGCCGACAATACTGGTTTCACCCCTTCCTGATTTTTCGATGCAGCATAGAAACCCACTCGGGAGACATTCAAGTGGGCCAAGACTCCGCCCGATTCTGAAACTACATGGCGCAGGGCAGGGAATCCGGAAGCGAGGCCATCCTCGATGCGGAGGTCTACGACTCTGTACTTTCGGAGACGACAAACAGCCAAGAAGCGCAACTAGACATCGTAAGAGCCGCGGTTGATATCACCAAGGAAGCTGCTAGGGCAATAAGCATCACTGCCATTGAGGCAGTCCGAGAAAGCGCACTTTTCATGGGCGTCATTGGATCAAGGGGGGAACTTCTGGACCCATTCAAGCACATCGACGCCCCCATCTGGACTGAACCCGATATACCCGAGCACATGATAGAGACATCATACGAATTCTGCGAGGAGCTAACCCGTAGGGAGGCCGGAAATTTCTACCACTCTTTCAAGTATCTACCTGAGGAAAAGCGCAGATCAATTATGGCATACTACGCGTTTTGCCGTAGAGCAGACGATATTGCCGATGGCGACTTCGTAGACGTATTCCCCGGGGGGTCTTCAGATGATCCTGAATCTGTGAATTACAGAACGGACATTGAAAGACTCAGCCCAGGGGGCCCAGTTTTGGATAGATCGGCATACAACGACAAGATGTCCCAATTGTTCTACTATCGTAAGAAACTATCAACTGCATACGGCGGTTACACATCTACTGATCCAATTTTCATTGCTCTCAAGGACACCGTGCAGAAGTTCGGCATTCAGAGGCAGTTACTTGACGATATGATCAGCGGTATGGAAAACGATTTCCACAAGAACCGATATCAAACCTTCGAAGAACTATACTCTTACTGCTACAGAGTCGCTTCCACCGTGGGTCTTGTGTGTATAGAAATATACGGATACGATAACCCAAAGGCAAAGGAATACGCCGAATCATGGGGGGTCTTCATGCAACTTATCAACATCATCCGAGACGTCTCCGAGGACGCTAAAAGAGATCGGATCTACCTTCCTCTAGAAGATCTCGCTCGTTGGGGGATCTCGGAGGAAGACGTCAAGAGCGGCGAGGCTCTACTAGAACACCCTGGTTGGGCGCCATTTGTGGCCGAGTACTTGGAGAGGGCTGATGGATACAGGCAAAGGGCATTCAAATTGCTCTCGCACTTGGACAAGTCTGCAAGATACTCGCCAGCTGCAATGGCTTCATTCTATCAATCAATAATGGCCAAGATTTCCAAGAAGAATGGTGACGTTTTCTCCGAGAGAATCCAACTCACCAAGACCGAGAAGATTCTACTCGCCGGATATGTGTACATTAGGTACCGATTCTTCGGTTTCTGACGTAAACAGGCTGGTGCCACTTAGCATATGGAAGAAGTATTAGTCAACGGCAAGGAGGGAGATACATGAGAGTGGCAGTTCTTCTGGAGGAACGATGCAAGCCCAACAGCAATGCTTTCGCCTATCTGAAGAAGTACTCAGCCATGTGTGACAGGGAATGCATTCAGGTAGAGGGGTCAAAATGCAAGATTCTCGAGACTGCATGCCCGGTTTGCTTCACAAGGGCAAAGCATTGTCCTGATGATGCGGTAAAAATCATCAATCTTCCAGAGGAATTGGACACTGATCTGACTCATTCCTTCGGGGAGAACTCATTCAGGCTATTCAGATTGCCATCACCTCGTCAAGACCAGATTGTGGGAATTCTAGGTCCTAATGGAATAGGAAAATCAACCGCAATCAACCTCTTGTCAGGTGCATTCAGGCCAAATCTTGGTGATTGGGCAAACCCTTCGCCAGAGTGGGAGCAAGTCATCTCCACATTCCCTAGAGGGGAGCTAAGGGATTACTTGGCCTTGGTCTCAGAGGGAGAAGTAAGCATCGCAGTGAAGCCACAGTATATCGACAAACTACCTCGTATTTTCGAAGGAGAGGTCAATGAACTTCTGACTAGGGTAGATGACAGAGGGGAGATCGAAAAATACTCACATCTGATGGGCATTTCCCACATCATCGATAGAAAGTTGGGCGATCTATCGGGAGGAGAATTGCAGAGAGTAGCGATTTGCGCCACCCTACTAAAGGAGGCGGATGTATACTTCTTTGATGAGCCATCTTCATACTTGGACATTTACGAGAGAATGAGAATGGTTGGAGTGGTCAGGGACTTGGCTGAGAGAGACAAGCGAGTTCTCGTGGTCGAGCACGATCTGGCTATCCTGGACGTTCTATGTGACCTTGTTCATGTGATCTATGGCGATAGATCCGCATATGGGATATTCACTCCACCTAGATCAACTAGGACTGCAATTAATGCATATTTGGATGGTTACCTTCCGGAGGAGAATGTCAGGATTAGAGACAAGCCAATCCGATTCCTAAGGGGGAGGACACGAGGAGAGGAGGTTGGTATGCCGGTTCTCAAGTGGGGCTCGATAGAGAAAAATTTGGGAGACTTCAGTCTTAAGACAGGAGAAGGCGAAGTCAAGTCTGCTGAGGTCGTTGGCGTAGTCGGCCCCAATGCAACCGGAAAGACCACGCTCGTCAAGATAATTGCTGGAGAAATAGAACCAGATGAGGGGTGGTGTACTATGGATGCCAAGGTCTCGTACAAACCTCAGCATGTACGTACCGAGTTCGAGGGAACAGTCCAAAATTGGCTTGATTCTGAACTAGGAGCAAAATGGCGCAGCGGCGAATTCCATACTCAAGTTATCAGGAATCTCCAAGTTGACAAAATGTTGGATTTACAGGCCTCGAAACTATCTGGTGGTGAACTACAGGCAGTCAGTATAGCCATTTGCTTGGGGAAGGAAGCAGACTTGTACCTTTTCGACGAACCTAGCGCACATCTGGATGCTAACGCAAGAATGGAGGCTGCAAAGGCGATTAGAAGGACAATGGAAAGCAATGAGAAGGCTGCAATGGTCATCGATCACGATACATATTTCCTCGACATTGTCAGCGACTCAATACTTGTTTTCCAGGGCGAAGGTGGCAACCATGGCCATGCAGTTGGCCCCCTCTCACTAAGGAAGGGAATGAACCTCTTCCTATCCGACGCCGACGTCACTTTCCGAAGGGATGTTGAATCCCACAGGCCAAGGATAAACAAACCCTCAAGCCGGAAGGACCGCGAACAGAAGATATCCGGAGAATACTTCTATTCAGACTAGCTTTGACCATTGGATTCTTGAGGGGCCATTCCAGCCCATTGGTGTGAGTGAAGAGGCTCCGGACGATGAAACAGTGGATTCAGTCGAACCTGAGCCAGACTTTGAGGCAATGATTTCAGAACTTGAGAAGGAAATCCAGTATGCTAAGGCCGAGACTGCAAACGCTGTTCAGAGGGCAGCAAGAGACAGATCAGAGGCACTGAAGTATGGTGGCGCTTCACTTGCCCGAAGAATCATCCCGGCAATTGACCACCTTTCCAAGGCACTCGATGCTTCCGATACTGAGCAGGGGGACGAGTCTGTAATTGAAGGCGTGAGGATGACCATAGATGGCCTGAGATCCTCTCTGGAGGCCGAAGGAATCACACAAATCGATGCATTAGGAAAGAAATTCGACCCTACCTGCATGGAGGCAATTGCAACTGTCCCATGTCTCGAGGAACAGGAACCTGGTAGCGTGATAGAAGTGATTGAGAGCGGTTACAGAATGCACGATCGCATCCTTAGGGCATCCAGGGTAATTGTAGCCGAGGGTGACTCGTGAGTAAGCAAAGGCGTCTTTTCGTTTTGGCATTCGGACTAGTCTCTGTATATTTTCTCTCCATAATATCAATCCAGATTGCAGCACCAGACGAACTAATCGGGCCAGATGAATTTCCACTCGAGTGCCCCGAAGATTCACTTAATTGCTCAATGATTGGCCCAAACCATCACAGAAGCGACAATCTGACTGAATTGAGAATCAACTCCAGTCTTGAGGAAGTGATGGGTGAGGTCAGGAGATGGATTTCCTCACAGCCCGGAACGGAAGTAATTGGGGTTTGGCCCGGACAAACCCACTCAGTGTTCAGAACTTTGATGTTCAGATTTCCGGATGACTTTGTTGTGAGGGGGTTTTGTGATAATGGCGACACCGTCCTTCAGATTTACTCCAAGTCGCGCCTTGGAGTATCTGACCTGGGAGTAAACAAAGCCCGCGTTCTGAGCTTCAATGATTACATGTCAAACATCGAAATGGCTACATCAGATTGTATCTAGGAGATGTTGGCGCTAACCTTGTCCACTATCATTGACCCAGATATTCGGAAGGCTCACACCCTCCCTTCCTCATACTACACTGACCCAGAGAAACTCTCCGAAATCAAATCCGGATTCAGGAAATACTGGCACTTTGCGGCCCACAAAAACCAACTCATGGAAAACTCAGCGATTGAGCTGAAGCATTTGGAGAGGCTCATCGACGAGCCCATGATGATGACTGCCGAGGGGGAAATCCGGTGCATTTCCAACGTTTGCACCCATAGAGGGATGCTAGTCGTGGACAAGAACTGCTCCAGAACCACACTGCAGTGCCCCTATCATGGGAGGACCTTCAGTCTCGATGGATCAATGAGAGGTATGCCTGAGTTTGAAGAGGTAGAGGGATTTCCCACCATTAAAGACGATCTACGGAACTTCCCAGTCCTAAATTGGAGGGGACTCATCTTCACTGGCATCGAGCCTTCTGGCCTAGAGTCTTCCCTGCAGGAGATGGAAAGAAGGATTGGTTGGATGCCGATAGAGGCATTCGAATACGATGTCACTAGAAACCGAAGTTACGACATCAAAGCAAACTGGGCACTATATGTGGACAACTATCTGGAGGGTTTCCATATTCCATTCGTCCACAAGGATCTCAATAGAGCATTGGACTACGATAATTATCACACTGAACTTTTCGAAGACGGGGTCCTCCAGATAGGAATCGCGAGCGAGGGAGAGCCAACTTTCCAGATTCCAGAGGAGTCCCCTGATTTCGGGCTAAATGTAGCAGCATATTACTACTGGATATATCCGGGCCTTATGCTCAACTTCTACCCATGGGGACTCTCTGTAAACTTGGTAATCCCATCGTCAGTTGATCGAACTAGAATAGAGTATCACGGATTTGTATGGGATAAGGAATTTCTCGGCAAGGGCGCTGGGGGAGACTTGGACAAGGTTGAGGAAGAAGATCAGTTTGTCGTAGAGTCGACACAGAGAGGGGTGTCATCTGGCTCCTATGAAAGAGGCAGATACTCTCCAACCAAGGAGACAGGGGTCCATCACTTCCACCAAATGCTAACATCTTAGATTCAATTCATAACTAATCATCCATTCGTAATGTAGTGCCTATGTCCAGCCAAAGAACAGTTACAGCCTTGCTCGTATCTCTATTGTTACTATCCGGATGCCTAAGTGGGGAAGACCCCTCGGAAGAGGTCGTTGAGGAATCATCCGATTCCCCGCATGAAGAAGTGACCATAGAAGAAGTGATTCCTGTTTCAGGAACTAGTTTCTGCGACAACACCAATCCTGACCATTGTCTTCTACCGTTTCCCTCGTCAGCATTCCTTGATTCGGATTCTGGAACCACTACTGGATATAGACTGGATATAGACGGCCAAGCAATACCTGACTCGGCTTCTGCCCCATCCAAAGATTTCCATATGCTTGACTACAAGGATGGGCACTCCCCGTCCACACAGATATTTACCACATTTAGTAGCCTTCCAGATATCTCTGGACTCGCTTCTCAGGACTCCATTGCCATATCTTCGTTACCAGAGCACAATAGTGTGCTTCTCAATATGGGCACTGGCATGGTGGAGGAACATTGGGTGGAAGTATCGTCTCGTACACAGGAAGACGAACCGAACCTTGTCCACGTTAGATCCCTCAAGGGGCTTGATCACAACACGCAGTACGCAGTAGCATTCAGAGGCCTGTCAGATGAGAATGGTGATAAAATAGAACCATTCCTTGGATTCAAGGCATTGAGGGATGGCCTAACCACTGATAACCAACAGATCGAGTCCCTAAGATCCGGCTACGAAACTATGTTCACTTCGCTTTCAGAGATTGGCTACGAAAGGCAGGATCTAACTAGTGCTTGGTGGTTTCACACGGCATCCACCCAATCAATTACTGGAGACATAATTTCGATGAGGAACGATGCAACACAACGACTAGGGGACAATGGCATCGGATGCAATGTCAAATCGGTGATTGAGAACTATGCCGAAGACAACACAACCCTCAGGAGAATAAGTGGGACCATCACCACTCCTCACTATCTCGAATCGACCAATCCCCCTACCGCAATGACTCGTTCCGAGGATGGAACTCCAGAATTCAACTTCCTGACAGAGGTCGTATTCACAGTCACCATCCCAATGTCCGCAGCAGAGACATCACAACCAGTTCCACTTGTTGTTCTAGGGCACGGATTCCTAGGGAATGGGGAGGGGATGGTCTCGGGATTCAGAGGTTGGGCGAATGACTCGGGCTTTGCCACGATTGGAACCGACTTCAAGGGTTGGAGTTCCGATGGGGACTTCGATGCTGTAACCTTTGGATTGATGAATGTTAACTATCTGCAGCATCAGTCCGAGAGGCTACAGCAATCTGTGATCAACCATCTTGCGATGATTACCACCATCAAAGGAGTCTGCTCCGATATTCCAGAATTCTACCATAACGGGGTAAATCTGGTAGACACTACGGATATCGATTACATGGGGGTATCTCTAGGAGGAATCCGAGGGCCATCCATGCTGTCCCTAATCCCAGAGATCGATCGTGGAGTCCTTTGGGTCGCAGGGTCATCTTTCGGGTTCATTGCCGAGAGATCCACCCAGTATACTCAATTCGAGGATCTTTTCGCATCACCTCTTGCTTACGAATCGACGATGGACAGATCCATACTGATAGCATTGATGCAGTCTATGTGGGACACTACTGAACCAGAGACATACCTTCCTTTCATCGACGGTGGCATGGATGGAGAACTTCACCCCTACGAAGTCCTTTACGTGGTTTCTATCAATGATGCCCAAGTTACTACCCTGTCTGCAGACCGCGCCTCAAGGACTTCTGGAATACCTGTACTATCCAACTCCACCCATCACCCTCACGGTCTGGAGGTTGTAGATGCACCAGCTTCGGGATCCGCCATCGTTTACTTCGATGGAAACTTCCCCGCAGTTCCTTCAGGAAACATACAGGGCCCAATGGCTTACCACTCCCTAGCGCATAATCAGGTGCTGGGGTATGGTCCTGCAGTTGACTTAGCTACCGAGTTCCTCTTGAGCAGTCAGATTACCGATACTTGCTCAGGAAAGTGCTACTTCGAAGGGACCTGGTAGTCTCTGAGTCATAGTCTCTCTGTCTTTTCTCCGGTTGTCCAGTCGTAGATGCCTCTTCCGGATTTCTTCCCCAGATCGCCCGATTCAACAAGGCTTTTCAGAAGTGGGTGAGGGGTGTATGAATCGTCTTGGAATGCCTCAGCCAAGCTGTTCAGAATATCCATTCTGACATCAAGGCCAACTAGATCTGACAACTCCAGCGGCCCCATTGGGTGCCTGTATCCCAGACGCATTGCAGTATCAATGTCACTCGCAGATGCCACGCCCTCGGAAAGCATCCTAATCGCCTCATTACCCAGAACTACGCCTAGCCTACTAGTTGCGAACCCCGGTACGTCATTGACTAGTATGGTGGTCTTACCCATCGCTTCTCCTACCTCCTTTGCTATCGATACGGTACGTTCGTCAACCGACTTGTGACGCACTATCTCCAGGAGTTTCATCAATGGTACTGGATTGAAGAAATGCATCCCTATCACCCGCTCGGGGCAACTAGTGTGTGCAGCAATCTCAGAAACTGGTAGACCAGAAGTGTTGGTGGCAAGAATCGCATTAGGGGGCGCCAAGTCCTCTAATTCTTGGAAAATAGACCTCTTAAGTTCCATCTTCTCAGGCACTGCTTCTATTACAATATCCGAGTCCATCACTGCTTCCGAGATCTCGCTGTCCAAAATCAGATTGGACGACCACTCCTCTTTCTGCTGGGAAGTTGTCTTGCCCTTGGAAATCCCCCTCTCCCAGAACTCTTCTATATTCCTAATTCCCCTTTCTAGGGATTCAGGAAATGCATCGAAGAGATGAGTCTCCCAACCAGTTTGTGCACATACTTGGGCAATTCCAGAACCCATCGTGCCCGCACCGATTACTGCAACTCTGCGTATTGTCACGAGTGTCGGAAGGTCTGCTGGGAAATAAGCAGTGCTAACTCTCGCGACCATATGCTGCCAGAGCAGACTGGAACAGCCTCTGCCGAGGTACATCATGCTCCAAGAAGCATGTGAAGGGGGCTACATCCTTCAGAAGCTCGATGGAAGAGACATATGCCCCGTAGGTGAATGGGTCTGCCTCCTTCATCTCAGGGATGTCAATTCCAAGTTTTCCTAATCCCTTTCTGGTGTCATCATCCCATATTGAGTATGTATGGTGGGTGAAGTGAAGGTATGCGGAGAGCCTTCTGATGTCGGATCTGGCCTTGTCTGTCAGACTCTCAATCAGAAGCGTGTCTGGATAGCGAATAGCATACAGAGACAGGAGCACTTCACGTTGCGTCTCCGCCCTCCATGACCTCTCTTCCAAACCCATCCATCCGTCAATCATGTCTAGCATTTCTGGTTTGTAGGGGCGATAGACTCGGTAGAGCAGACTCTCGTATCCGTCCGGATCCTGCTCCTCCGAGTGGTGATGCTCATGGAAAAGCTCGGTCAGCCTATCGAAGAATGGCAGGCATAGTTCCTTGTCAAAAATGGATAGAGCGACGTGTTGCATAGAAAAACCTCGAGACTAGTTGCCCTTCCACTCTCTGTACTGAATCCACTCCTGTTTCATGTATTCGTTTACCAGCCTTTCTTCGTCTTCCTCGGTAGGGAGGACCGTTGCCAGGTATTCCTCCCACTCATGGTCACTGCCATCGAAAGGCTCGCCATCTACAGTGAAATTCTTCCCAGCGTACTTCCCAATGCCTCTCCGGAATTTGTCCGAGGGGATGTATAGTTCCGGCTCACCCTCTTTGCGAGCCTTGCTAATCCTCCCCATCTCCTCTCTAAGCTCCTGGAAGTAAAGGTCCCTACTAGCCTCATTGAGGTGATCCCTGTCTGCAGACTCTGCAGTCTCTCTCTCGTCATAGCGACCTTTGATCCCATAGACGTAGGCCCATTGTGCGCTGGTCGAGTCGTCAGTACCGAACAAGTCCAGTCCGGTACTGACCCATTTGTTCACGTATTTTTGTACAAGAGCACAGGGAATGACGCCCTGCTTCACAATCCTCCTGAGCCCATTGGCTCCGGTCCCTAGGTGGAATGACTCCTCCTTGAGCATCGGCCCCATGCTCGCTGCAAGGGGTTTGAAGGATGAAGTGCTGAGCATTTTCAACTGATACTTGCCATCTCTATCGATGAAGTGTGTGAACATGAAGAAATCCAGCCAGTGATCTATTGGCTCGTTGAAAGAACCCAGTATCCTCGTACCCTCTTGTGCGTTCCTCTCTAGGAGTTTTGCAGCCTCTCTGACCCCTTGTTCTCCAAAGAAGGTGCAAAGCAGGTACGCCATCTGCCACCCATGTCTCTGTTCCTCACACATGATTCTGAGCGCCGACTTCTTGTCGTACTCAGTTGGCGCTGTATCCAGAAGATGATTCTGCTGCTCGACACTAGCAAATTCAGTGTCGCCCTGAACGCTAACCATGGTGATTATCGCATCCATGATGTTCTGCTGAGGGATTTGCATTCTACGGTTCCACTTCGGCATGCCCTCGAAATCACCGAACTCAATCTCATCTCCAGCCGTGTCCCAGTCGAACTTTATGTCGAATCTGTAGTCGCCTAGCCAAGAGGGATCGAAACCAATCCTAGTCTGCCATTCATTGAATTCTTCAATCCACGTCTCAAAGTTCGTCGGGTAACTTTCTACTACCTCGGTATCGGCCATTGAGCATCCCAATACAAACGGGTATTTCAGCGATTGCTTCCCTCAATTACGAAGCACTCTAGCACTACTTTCCTTCGAACCTAGGAGTCTGCTTGTCTACGTATGCCTTGATCCCAGTCTTCGCATCATCCGACTGGAATAGATCGGACTGTAATTCCCGCTCCAAAGCAAGATGATACTCCAACGGAATCTCAAGCCCGCTCTGTACACTGCGCTTGATGTTCCCGATCGCCTTTGCCGCAGCAAATGGTAGGGTGAATCTGCCAGAGTAGTCCAGGACGTCTTGGTGGAACTCCTCCAGAGTCATGCTGTCATAGATGTCATGAACTAAATCCATATCCTTCGCTTCTTCAAAGGAGAACTTTCTCCCAGTCACCATGATCTCCATTGCTTTCGCCTTTCCGACAAGGCGCGAAAGCCTAGCCGTGCCGCCGGTTCCAGCAAGAACGCCCAATGAGACTTCAGGCAGTCCGACTTGGAAGTTACCCTTTCTAGCAATCCTGATATCTGCTGCCATGGCGATTTCCAGTCCCCCTCCGACGGTATGACCATTCAGAGCAGCGATCACGATCTTAGGCGTTTGCTCCAACCTCGATAGAGTCTCATTGGCATGAAGACAGAAGAAATACTTGTATCGTGGAGTGAGTTTGTTCAGATACTTGATGCTCGCTCCGGCGGAAAAGAACTTCTCTCCATGGCCAGTAAGAAGTATTACCGACACATCATCATCGAATCTAGCGCTGAGGATGGCATCATCAATGTCATGCCACATCTCCCTTGTGTAGGTGTTTACTGCTGTTCTATCTCCTTCCAAGGGCTCTCCGTCAGAGTCGGAAACCAGTTCGATTATCGCTACCCCGTTTTCTGTTACCCCGTAGTTCACGAGGTGGTTTTTCATGGGCTTCAATTCGGGCCATGTTGTCATGCACACACGACCGAGTTCCGCCATATCAACCAAACGGAGGACGAACTTGGCTAGTTATCGGACTCTTGGAACGAAAGAGTCCCACCACCTTTCCTGACTGATTTCCAATCTTCTCGTATCTTCATGGCCTCTTCACTGGGCTCCCAAATATCTCTGTTGAGAGGTTTCCTGAATGGCATCCTGTGTACAACCCTGCCGTCAGAGAGGACCTTCCTTCTCAGCATTCCAATTTTCACTACCGGCCAAAGGGACCTTCGAATTAGGCCAGGCTTGTACAGCCAACGCATGAAACTCAAACCATCTCCTTTCCTTTCCTGATCCCTCATCCACTGATTCGCCACCATCTTAAATCCCCTATCTCCAACCCGATTCATCAGAAATCGATTTATTGCACTGGCTCTAACTAATGGAACTAGGCGTCCTCTCACTTCTTTCTCGTAGTCGAACTCGCCTAGTATTGCCTTTGCCGACAGCACTCCGCTTGTGATTGCGTACCTCATTCCAAAACCCCACATGAAGTCTTGCAAACCCCCTGCCTCTCCGACGTAGAATCTTCCTTCGTGTTCGTATTTGGTCGGTAGTCCAAAGTCTCCCTTCCCCCCCACTCTCTTGAGTGGCTTCCTGTTCAGTTCGTAGTTCTCCTCATACCAGGCAATAGTTTCGTCAAGATAACGCCCGCTATTCCTTTGCTTTCTCCAGAGGCATGTGCAGATTAGCCCGATACCGTCTATCACGATCAAGTAAGAATATGCCCCTGGGGCTAATTTGTCGTTAAGTTGGAATGCCACAATGTTTCGATGAGTCGTCTCAAAGATCTCCCCGTAGGCCACTGCACTGGATTCTTTTGGTCCAGCTGCAACAATATCACATTCTTCGGGTGTCCTTCTAGCACCATAATGGATGTTAACCCCGGCTTCCAGAGCCATTCTCTTGAAACCCTGATCGATAGTGTGACTGGATGTCCCCCTCTCCACCACTCTGAAAGCAACACCGTCAGTTTTTGGATGGGTGACAACATCATCTGGATGGATAAGGTCGATAATCCCAAATGCATCAGATTTAAACTCGTCAGTATCAAACCCCCATCCGGCCAATTCGTCGAAGAAGTCAACTTCACTAGTCCAATTCTCTATTCCTTGGAAATCGCCATCAAATCTAGATCCACTATCCTTTCTAATTTCATGAACGTGAACATCCTTGCCTGATCGAGCCAATATCGTTGCAGCAGCCAAACCAGATAGTCCGGCCCCAAGGATATGCACTTCATCGCCCACAATATTGCGAATCATGATGTTCGCTTGAACAGTTGGGTCATCCGTCGATTTCAAGCGAGAAATCTCATGGGGCATCGTGACCGTGCATATCGAGGTAGCCAGAAACCCTCTCGACATAGGTAAATTAAGGCTTCAAGTTGACACGGAAGGGTGCGGCAGCGTAGTTAGCTTCGTCGGATTAACCAGGGAGATGGCAGAAGGCTTCACGGTGAAGAGCCTTGAATTTGATGCTTGGGAGGACAGACTACCCGAAGTTCTCCTTAGCATAGCCAAACAGTCGATATCTGAGTTTGGAGTAAAATCAGTTGTAATGGCTCACCGGATTGGTTCCGTAGAACCCAGGGATACCATAGTCTGCATCCATGTTGGCTCGGCTCACAGAGAGGAAGGTTTCTCCGCATGCTCTTGGCTAATATCTGAATTGAAGAAACAAGCCCCTCTTTGGAAGAAGGAGATTAGAGAGGACGGAGAATTCTGGAAGGCGGGCCTAGGTTGACCGGCCAACAACTTCCACACCTCCTTTCCGAGCCTCTGAATAGGGATTGCCTCTTCCGAGCCTTGTATAATGACGGGGATGACTTGGTGGGAATAGTTGACGTTGGTTCAAAGCCGATTCTAGAGAGAGAAGCTACGGCAACTGGTTTCATCCGCCTCTCGAAGGCAGCCATCGACTCAGTTATCAATAGAAATTCTCCCAAGGGGGACGTCAGGGAAGCATCCACAATCTCTGTAATTCAGGCAGTTAAGGAGACTCCTCGCACACTCCCCCATTGCCACCCAATCCCAATCGAGGGTTGTAATGTTGAATGGGAGATTCTTGAGGATGAACTTCGTTGCACAGTGACTGTTCGGACACATTGGACAACGGGAGTTGAAATGGAGGCACTCTGTGGCGTTAGTGCTGGCTTACTCTGTGCATGGGATATGCTGAAACCTATTGAGAAAGATGAAAATGGCCAGTATCCAAACGTCTCAATCGAAGGGATTAGGGTACTGAGAAAGAAGAAGTCTCACCCACAGGGTTGATTTCCCGAACCCCTTCACATGGGCATGCCAACCTCCGATTTGATACCTGAATTTCTGAAGGCTACTGAAGCAGCAGCAATTGCTGCCTCAAAGTGGAAAGGACTCGGCGATGGGAAGTCTGCTGATGGGGCAGCAGTGGAAGCTATGCGTGGAATATTCGACTCGGTACCATTTGATGGCCGGGTCGCAATCGGAGAGGGAGAGAGAGACGATGCACCCATGCTTTGGATCGGAGAACCCTTGGGGTCAAAGCAAGGAGATCCGAAAGCCCCATCTATTGACATCGCAGTCGATCCCCTAGAATGTACAAATCATGTAGCTTCTGACCTGCCGAATGCGATGGCCGTTCTTGCTGCCGGCCCACGAGGAACACTTCTTCATGCCCCTGACTGCTACATGGACAAGATTGCAGGCCCAGCAGAAATTTCTGGTGTAACTAGTCTAGAAGCAGATGTCGACTACAATATTGAGGGCGCCTCAGAAGCAATAGGAAAGAGTCCCGAAGATATGAAAGTTGTAGTTATGGATAGGCCAAGGCATGACGGACTAATTAGCGACTTGAAGAAACTAGCAATTAATCCAATATTAATCGGAGATGGCGACATTACAGCAGCCCTAAATGCAGCAGACGCCAATTCGGAAATAGATATGCTAATGGGGATCGGCGCCGCCCCAGAAGGGGTGATTACAGCCACTGCGCTGAGGGGCCTAGGGGCCTCATTCGAAGGGCGTTTAGTTTTCAAGAACGATGGACATAGGGACAGGGCAGAGGAAATGATTGAGGGAGATATTGAGAGGATATGGGCTCGAGATGACCTATGCTCATCTGACGATTCAGTGTTTATTGGTACTGGTGTTTGTGATGGAAGGACAAAGGGAGTAGAAGATATCGGAGACGGGACTCATAGAGTGTCCTCTGAAATTATCGATGTCTCTTCCAAGAATCACTATTTTTCTTCAACAATCATTTAGTTCGAAAACCAACTATTGGAAACTAATTTATACGACGATGGTTTCTTTTCTCAGAACGTTTTCCACGATTATGGGGAGAGGTATGGATAGAACACTATTGGAGAAAAATGCAAGGGACTTGGTATCGCCTGGAAGGGGGATTCTGGCTGCAGATGAGAGCAATGGAACCATGTCAAATCGCCTTGAGGCGGTAGGTATCCAACCATCATCTGAAGCCAGACGATCTTATCGAGCAAATCTATTCTCCACAGAGGGATATGAATCAGCAATTAGTGGAGTCATACTATTTGATGAAACAATCCGACAATCTATGGACAACGGCAAAACAATCGTCCAAGAACTCTCAGAAAGAGGAGTTCTTCCTGGAATCAAAGTTGATACCGGGGCAAAGGAACTTGCAAACCATGAAGGTGAGAAGATCACAGAGGGTCTCGATGGACTCAGAGAAAGGTGCGCAGAGTATTTTGCCATCGGTGCAAGATTCGCAAAATGGCGAGCAGTAATCAGGATTAGCGATGGAATTCCTAGTTCAGCGTGCCTCTCTACAAATGCCCATGCCCTAGCAAGATATTCCGCAATTTGCCAAGAGCAAGGACTTGTCCCAATTATCGAGCCAGAAGTTCTTATGGATGGCGACCATGATGCTAGTGTATGCTTTGATGTCACATCATCCATTCTCGATTTGACATTCGCAGAGTGCGAGAAACAGGGAGTCCACATACCAGGGGCCCTATTGAAGCCAAACATGATTATCGCAGGTAAGGGCTGCAAGGAACAGATCTCCAGAGAGGAAGTTGCGAGGCTGACTGTAGATTGCCTAACAAAACACGTCCCTCACGATTTACCAGGAATAGTATTTCTCTCCGGTGGCCAGTCAGATGAAGATGCTACAGCCCATCTTAATATTATGAACAAAATGGATGTCGAACACCCTTGGCAACTATCATACTCTTACGGAAGGGCCCTCCAAGCAGATGCTTTGAGGAAGTGGTCAGGGAATGACGAAGACGCCAATCACGCCAGTCGCTCTGCTTTCTTACACAGGGCAAAAATGAACAGTCTAGCTAGAAGTGGCGAGTGGAATAAAGGCCTAGAGGATTAATCAGGATTTTTCTTCCAATGCTCCGGGGCGAACCTGCCAGACACATATCTCGTATCTCCCTGATAGCGCCCCTCCCCTCTTCGTAGTAGCTACTTTGAGGATATCTTTGTCCTTGGAAAGTACATTTCCAAGTTGCTGCGGTGTCGTACCATGCCTCATCGTTGAGTTAACATGCTCCAGAATTTCAGTGGTGTTCGCTTCTCCTCTTTCGTCCAGGAATTTCTTGATCTTTTGCCTTAGTCTTGTAGTCCTCATAATTTCACTCTACTTCTTTTCCGGACTCCCACAATGTCCACTTCTCACAGGATAGCGGATGGTAATATAATGCTTCTGTATGTATTTTTTCTCTTTGGTTACAAATAATGACACTTTTGTTCCATCTTTTTCTGAATTGTATTTCCATTTTATCGGCCGCAGGTTAATTTCCACTGGAAACATATAACTAAATGTAACAAAAACAAATAATTTATTACTATCTCTAAGATAGTATCATTCTGTAGGTGTTTTTTGATGTCAGATACTTCCCCCGTCGACCGGAAAAAATCTCCAAGGAAAATCAGAAGTAAACATCGAAGAAGGCTACTATCCACACTCGCACAGGGTGAGGCGACTGTGTCAGAACTTTCCCTCGAGTCTAATCTGAGGATGCCACATGTTTCTGCGGAAGTAAAGAGATTGAGGGATGATGGCTTAGCAACCAGCGACCTGCCACCGGGTTCTAGGGGCGCTAGGATAAGGCTAACTGAGAATGGCTGGGATATTCTGGAGGATGACGAGTGGTCGAAAATTTTGGCGCTACAAGATCTTCCTGTCGATAGTGAAAGCTGCTGCGTACTTTCCAGAGACGAAGAAAACCTGACTCTCTGTTTTTTGACCACTCCAAGGGAAACAATGGTGCAGATTCCAAACCGCACCCAGAAACCTTCGCTAGAAAACGAATTGTCCACCAGAAATCAAGGGGTGTCGTGGAATTGGGCCGTACTCTCGGAACGCTCACCCAGGTGGTTTGATTGTAGAAATATGGAGATCCTCGATTCACCACCAGAAATAGCCGACCCCGGAAGTATTGATGCCTACTCGGAAAAACCCCGGATTTTCGGCGTAGTTAGGGCGAAGTTACTAGCCACAAAAACCAGCACAACCATACCCCCTGGGACATGGTTTATCCAACCTTCACAGATCCAACATGCGCCACTCGATGAACGAACGTATCACAGAGGGGACTGGATTCTAGGCTCGCCTCACCGAAGATCTCCTGACATCAGGCCTTCTCATCCAGTTGCTGCAATAATTAAGGAGAGGCTGCCTCGATCAGTTCTTCTTAGATCTGCTAGGATAAATTCGCTACTCCTTGCAGATTTGAGCGGATTAGATTTGGAGGGTAGAGAGTACCCAATAGGTGCTCTTGATAGTTGGATTGAGATTGCTCATCCAAGACTAAAGGAAACTGAGAGGAAAAGAAGATTAATCTCACTTAAGGATAGAATCTCCACATCCAAGAGAACCAAGGTTGAGGAGTCAACACTAAGGAAATTCAGAAGGGAATGGGGGGATAGAAATTTCTCTAGTGATTATTCAGCCATTAGATCGATTGATTTGAGAGGACTTGGCAAATCTGTGACGGAGTCGCTAATTAGGTGGGCTATTAGCAGAAATGACAAACCGCTGGTAATTGAAATTCAGCACCAATTACCTGACTCGTTATTGTCCAAAATAGCCTCAGATTCAAATCTAAGATTGGCAATAATGGAAAAAATTACCCATCATTTTTCTTCATTTGACATCTTGAAGATTGATAGAATACGGACCCTCCCTTGGTTGACCTTCCAAACAAGCTCCGGGCAAACAATTCCAGTAAGAATGATCGAACAGGGAGGTGCAACAATAGAATATCCTGAAGAGAATGAGGATTCAACCATTTCGCCCTGGGAAATTCTAGGCATCCCTTCATCAAATGAAGAATTTCAACATGAAATCGATTCTTCTTCTGAATCGATAGTTAGATCGGCATTGTCTCAATTTCCTGATGGTGATGAAGAATGGGCAAATCAAATGGAAGCAAGATACCCTCTTGCAGCATGGATTGCATCCCCCAGGGAAACTAGATGGCAAAGATGGCAGCGCGTCTCATCAAGATTAGAACCTGAGTGGATGGCACTATTAGATTTGGAACACCTTCCAATAGAGAGAATTTCCGAGCTTGCAGACCAAGCCCCAGAATCAGTAAAGCAGATTTTCTCAGAAACTATTACTACAATCCTTAGAGCCGATCCAGACAATCTCCTGAGATCTTGGCCCGCGATTGATCCAAGTCATGCAAATAGTGGAGCAGCATGGCTTGCTTCCCACTTCATCCAGAATTCAGCATGGCTTCCAAAGGAGGCTTATCCAGATATTCTTGGTTGGGCTGTAGAGGCTTGGCTTTCTCACCCTCCACAGGATTCCCTAGGTGCCCTAACTGGCCTCAAGTGGTTATACGGGGCCGAAAACAAATCCCAAGAAGACCTCAATAGAGTCATGCTTAGAGTCAGAGATGTTGGCCACGAACTTCCCGAAGGACACAATCTTAACACGTGGTCCAGGCTTTTCGACTTCTCTTCCGGAAAAAGGGAAAAATCCCTAGATGACATTGGCCTCTTCATCAGTGATCTTCCCAATTCGTGGTGGGCTCCGTTCTCCTCAGAATTCCTAATCACCATTTTGAATAGTCCAGAACCAAATAATTTCCTAGAGGTGGAAATCCCATGGTGTTCAGTAGTCCTCCGTCCAGTCGGTGAGATTTCAGAGGCTCCCGGACTATCTACAATTAGGCACAAGGGATGCGATCGGCGATTGTTAACACATCTGCAGCCCTTCATGCGCAGACTACCGAAAATATCCGATTCGAATTCTTTCAATCATCTCCTGGATCTGCAGAATGCTATTGAATCTGCAATAGACGAAAGAATTCCCTCTTCCGGACGAGCTCACAAATTTTCTGGTTGGTTGGCACAACCTCGTGAGAAATGGCCAGATTTCACAATGAAGATGATGATGGATGGGGATATCAATATCTCAGAAAGACTCATCTTGGAAAAGTCAGGATTCCATCCAGGGCTATTGGAAATAGATGATTCAGTGAAACCGTGGGGTTCTTGAGCGAATCAACCTGCGGAGTATTGCCCAACTTGCAACACCGTGTGGACGAACCCCCTCGCCGGAGGTAGAGGATGAAACACGGTACCACTGTTTGGGTGACCACCCGTCGAAGACCATCGAGACTCTTCCGAGAGAATGATCGCTGGCGCAAATCGGGTGGCCGGATTGCGTAGGTCCCCTGAGGACGGAATAGAATGAATCAAGGGACTACCCCGCAGTCCGACAGACGTCCCGGGGTGGGTCAGGCGCCTGAGCAAAGCAGTGATGGTTGCCGTTACGCCCCGGGGCACACTAAGCCAGAAAAAGATCCCACAGGTAGGAAGATGATGCACGGAATCGGACTAATTGGCGGAACCTTCGATCGATTTCATTCAGGGCACATGTCTCTTATCGAAACTGGCCTATCTCGATGCGAAAAGATCCAAGTTTGGATAACGAGCGATGAGATTGCCCAATCAAAGGATAGCCGAATAAAGAAATGGGAAGAAAGAAAGTCTGATTTGGAAAGTGCAACGTCTGATTTCTCCTCCAGGATTTCTACTCACTTGCTTGTAGATGATTTCGGACCAGCACTTGAATCACGTCAGGCTTCCGCAATAATCTGCTCAAATGATACAATGCCAAATTGCCTAGAGATAAACTCACATAGGGAGGTAAATGGCCTTGAAACACTGGAAATTATAATTGCGCAAAGCGTCCTTTCATGGAATGGAGCAACAATCTCTAGCTCTCAAATAAGGGAAGGGTTGATTGACAGAGAAGGAGAACCTTGGATTCCCAGAAAAATAAGTGGTTCCGATGCACGAATTACCCCTCAAGTAGAATCGCAACTAAAACATCCTTTTGGGAGGCTATTTGAGGGTCCCGAAGAAGACACTTCTATCGCGATAAAAGAAGCATTGTCCCATATCTCAAAAAATCCAGATTTCAGTGGTCTGCTAATTGCGGTTGGCGATGTAACCGTACTAGGCCTACAAAGAGTTGGTAGGCCTGCAGATCTGGCATTTATCGATGGTAAAACAAAGCGCTCTAAATGGTCCAGAAGTGGTGACATAAAACAGAATCTGTATGATAATATCATCCAGTGCGTCAGCCCGGCAGGATCACTGACAAACTCACTCCTTGATGCTTGTAATGCCTCAGTGTCTTCTTGGAAAGAAAGTGGGAGCAGTAGCCTCATTATTGTATCAGGAGAAGAGGATCTAGCGCCATTGCTTTTGCACCCACTGGCACCTATTGGTTCTGTAGTGATCTACGGCCAACCTAGTAGGGGGGTAGTAGTTAGGTGGTGTGATGAGGATTCCAAGGATAGGTGTAGAAATATATTATCGGATTTCGAAGCCGTTTAATTTTCTAACTTTGCATCCTGAATCCAATTCAACCCGATTCCAGCCATGACAAAGGAAATCATTACCGAGTAGACTCCTGGATCAACCCATGTCATCTCCAAAGTACTCCAAACCAAGTAGTATCCAGTCCCCACAACAATCATCCAACTAGCTACGGTTCTCCCAAGACCACCTTGACTTGAGAAAAGACTCGTAATCATGGCATCTCGAGGCAGACCGAAAAACCAACCTCGAAAACCATCCTCTTTGGATGACTCAATTCCAAATACTCCAGCAGCAATGAAAAAAGAACTCAGTAAAATGAATAGAATATCGTCAGGAAAAGAAACTGTAAACTCATGAACTGAGTTGGTTTGATCGCCATTGGTAAGGAAATCAACCCAATTGACCCTTCTGCCATTTGAGTATGCTCCAAATATGATATTTATTATTGCCAGAAAAGCCATCCACAGACCAACAACAAAAGACGCAACCGATATCGTCCCACTGGGCCTCATTAGGGCTCCCTTCCATTCTGAGGCAGCCTCTGACATCGAGCCGCCGTCCTGAAGCCTCGGTTTAATCGTTGCCGGAACAAAACCTAGAGATGGCCCTGAAGATTGTACTTAGCCATTGACGCCTCATTTACCATTGGCTCACTCTCACTCATCAGGCTAATGGCGTCAATTGCTTTTGGAATAGCCGAGTTAACCTGCTTGCTCCTCCCCCCTCTACCTTTACTCACATTCCTAGCCATAATCAGCCCCATCGTGTCAAGCTCGTTAAGTAATGAAGAAACTCTTCTTGTGGTAAGAGGCTCGGTGCCAATTTTTGAGCATGCTTCAGAATATGTTCTGTAAACCTCACCCGTGGAAATATTCCTCAATCCGTTCTCTTCATTTAGACAAATTGAGAAAAGAACTAACTTTTGATGAAGGGGCAAGGTCTTGATTACGGGAGTAACCTGGTCGTATTCTAACTGGCTTTGGGCTAATCTAACGTGCTTTGTGTCCACATTACCCTGTGCCCTCTGTTCTGCTTTCTGGACAGATATCCTCAGAAGATCCAGAGCCCTTCGAGCATCTCCATGTTCTTGTGCGGCCAGAGCGGAACAAAGTTTGATCACCCCATCATCCAAGACCCCTTTCTTGATTCCCATTGATGCCCTCTCGCTCAGAATATTCTGAATTTCGGTTGCAACATATGGGTGGAAGACAATATCCTCCTGGCTGAGCCTCGAGCTAACTCGAGGATCCAAGTGTTGAGTAAAGTGCAGATCGTTACTGATTCCTATGATGGAACACCTCCCATCTGCCAGTAACGTATTCAGGCTAGTAAGTGCGTAAAGAAGATCATCTCCGCCCTTGTCAACTAGATTATCGACCTCGTCGAGCACAATAATGTGCACCCCCCCGACCCTGCTCATCCTTGAAACGACCGTCTCAAGAACGCGATCAGTAGGCCACCCAGTGAATGGTACCGGAACATCGCCTCTCTGGGCTAGTTGAGTCGCAATAGTTTGAACAACTCTGTATTTCGTGTCCACATTTCTGCAATTGATTTCGTAGGTTTTTACGGTCTGCCCCATCTCAATGCCCTTTTCTCTAAGTTGACTTAGTACGAACCTTGTCACCACTGTTTTTCCCGATCCGGGAACACCATAAAGTAGCATATTGGATGGAATATGGCCATTTAACGCATCAACCAGATTCCGAACTAGGGAGTCAACCTCATGCTCCCTGTGGGGAAGACGAGCAGGTTCGAATGCATGGTCAAAGGCCCTTCTGTCTACGAATAGACTATCCTGGCCCAGAATCTCTTCGAAAATATTTCCCCTCATTTTTTTTCACTTCAGTAAAACCATTACGAAATACCATTCTCCCCCCCCATTGGGTTGATTGTTTCTCGTGAGGTTTCCAGAGCGACTATGTTTGTGGTAATAAGAGTGACTCGCTTCGTTGGAAAATAGTAATGTTTTGATTACAAAACAATACACTCTTGCCTTTCTAAATTTTATACACTCACTTTGTCCTATTGTCCAACTCAGTAACATCTTTTTTCCAAATTATTACAAGTGCATTTTTTACATCAGTAGGGAAGAAATTTTGTTCTCTGACAAGTAAACAAGGCATTTCAAAACATTCGGTCCGAACGGCCCCCTGACAACCTCATTTTTTATTTCAGAATCAGAATTGGTGGCCCTTTTTGCAACTTGGATATATATAATGGAAATTTTTTCCCATCAATTATTAACAGTAAAATTGCCTGCATCATCTATTTCTATGCTGTCTCCATCATTCAACTGGACAATATCAAAAGGCAATTCTGGTATTTCGAAACCAGACTTACTTTTGGGGGACTTTGCATAGTTGTGAGTGACTAGGACCTTGACTTCGGGAAACCTATCATTGAATGATATTACATCTGAAGGTCTGTGGTGATGGGGAAACTCTCCAATGTCCGGCATCCCCATTTCCAATATCACTACATCAACTCTGCCAGCTCTTCTTTCAATCTCCGGACAAGGGCCGGAGTCCCCACAGTGGAGAAGTCGGAAGCCACTTTCATGTTCCAATTCATATCCATGAGGGTCTGTTTCGGGAGTGTGATGAACAGGGAATCTGTCATATTTCCATCCCGTGTCTCCAATAATCGATGCCTCTATTTCGTTCCAATCTACTCTACTTTCCACAGAATCATCAAGGCTTCCTGGAAAGCCCATTTCACATAGTGTTGTGAGATATTTTCTCCCACTCGGTCGGAGATGGACTTCCAGACCTAGGTCTCCATCGGGGTCTGAGATATATTTCCTATCAAGAAGTATGAATGGAAATCCAAAGGAATGATCGCCATGCCAGTGTGTGAAAAGAATGTGCTGTAATCGACCTGGCGATATGCCCGCCCTTCTTAGTTGAGTGATAACTGTCGGGGGCGCATCAATCATGATTCGATTATCAATCAGTGCCAAAGCATGCATCCTTCCTTGGGGGGAAAAAGCATTCCCGGTTCCTAGGAAGTCTATGCGTGCCACATGTTCCGACAGGAGCCTTCAGACTTGACCCCATCGTTTGTTGCGGCTAAAGTCACTACCATACGCATTTATTCATATATCCAAGTTAAGTCGGAAATAACGGAGATATTAGTGTCAGGCAAGTCAGCTAAATCTGAGTGGTCAGCAAAGAACCCTTATTTCACGGATATTACGGAGAATTATGTTCTAAATGGGAAGTCGTCGAAGAAGGAAACTCGTCATATCGTGTTCAACCTCGGAGACTCTGGATTGGAGTACAAAGCAGGAGATGCATTGGGAGTAGTTCCACGGTGCCCCCCGGAGCTGGTTGAGAAAATATTGCAGATTTGTAGATTCACAGGAGAGGAAGAAGTAGAAACAAACCTTGGAATTTGCTCACTCAGGGAAGCACTGACAGATAGGTACGAGATCCATCGAGTTTCAAAGAAGTGGCTCAAGGGAATTGCCGAAAGAACTGGTGACACTCCCGCCAAAATAGAGGTGCGAATTGTCTCTCGAAAGAGATTCTCTTCCCTAGATGGGGCGATGATCGTTAACTGGGAAGCCAGAAATGAACAAGATGTGCCAGAGGGATATGTGGAAATGGGTGAATTAGGGGATAATTCTGCCATACTGCTGCAGGAGCTAACCTCAAACAACGATGCAATGGAAGATTACATTTGGTCTAGGGATTATGTTGACGCGTTGGGTGATTTTATTGGTTTTGGCTTTACTCCCCAGCAACTACTAGAAGGAATGGATAGGCTGAAACCACGTCTTTATTCAATTGCAAGCAGTCCAGATTTTGAGAAAGGAACGGTCCATCTCACCGTAGCAATAGTAAGGTACAACCACCATGAAAGAGATCGTACTGGCCTTTGTACAGGATACATGGCCGATAGATGTGAGTCTGAGAAAACGCAGGTCGGCGTTTACATGTCCCCAACCCGTTCATTTGTCCTTCCAGAGGATGGTAGTAAAGATGCGATAATGGTTGGCCCAGGAACTGGAATCGCTCCATTCAGAGCCTTCTTGCAACAGAGGGAGATAAACAAGGACTCGGGTAGGAACTGGCTCTTCTTCGGAGACTGGACCGAGGAAGGAGAATACCTTTACCGAGATGAGATGGATGAATGGAAAGAAAGAGGAGTAATTTCGAAACACGATCTTGCGTGGTCCCGTCAGGGGGATGAGAAGGTTTACGTTCAGCATTTGATGAAGAAGAATGGCGAAGAGATTTGGAATTGGATTGAAGGCGGTGCATATTTCTACGTTTGTGGCGATAAACAGTACATGGCAAAAGACGTCCACTCCACTCTAATCAATATCTGCTCAGAATACGGAGGGATGTCTCCAGAAGAGGCCAAGGATTTCGTTGAGAGTGGACTGATGAAATCGGAGAAGAGATACCTCCGAGATGTATATTGAAATCCGATTCACTCAAACCAAGGTACACCTAGGATAGTAATGTGTTCCGTCGAGTACTAGTCTCGAACAGAGGCGAAATAGCTCTTAGAATAGTCAGATCATTGAGAGAGATGGGAATCGAATCTGTGGTTATATACGGTCGCGAGGATAGGATGTCCCTCCCAGTTCGCCTTGCGGATGAGGCTTTCTTCATTCCCAGTGAAGATCCACTAGCTTCGTATCTGGACATTGAGGCCATAATCTCTGCCGCCAAAGCAGTTGGTGCAGATGCGGTTCATCCGGGGTATGGTTTCCTTTCCGAAAATGCGACCTTCGCACAACGTCTCGCTGATGAAGGAATTACCTTTATCGGCCCTTCTCCTGACTCACTTAGGCTACTTGGTGACAAGATAGCAGCTAGGGAGGCCATGTCAAAGGCGGGAATTCCTGTTGCAAAGGGCACCAATGAACCAATTTCTGACCATAATGAGGCTCTAGAAATTGCTTCAGAGATAGGATTCCCCCTCATGATAAAGGCCGCCTCTGGAGGAGGGGGGATAGGCATGCAAGTGGTCAATGAAAAATCTGATTTCGAATCTGCACTTAGACTCTGTCAAGGTCGCGCTGAGTCGGCCTTTGGAGACGACCGAGTCTTCATCGAGGAATACATTGACTCGGCAGAGCATATAGAATTCCAGGTTGTCGGTGACGGCTCAAAAGCCATCCATCTTGGCGAAAGATTCTGCTCCATCCAAAGAAGGCATCAGAAGATCATGGAAGAAGGACCTTGGCTAAGCGAGTCAGAGAGGGAGGATATCGGAGCCAAGGTTGTTGCAGGTGCCGAAGCAATTGGCTATACGGGACTTGCGACATTCGAGTTCCTTAGAAACTCACAGGGCGAATTCTATTTCATGGAGGTAAATCCCAGGGTTCAAGTTGAACACACGGTAACTGAGATGTTAACAGGTGTCGATCTCGTCTCACTCGGAATAATAATTTCTTCTGGCGCCGATTTGCCGATTAAACAGGAAGAAGTGAGGTTGGATGGGCATGCAATACAAGCTCGGATAAATGCAGAGAACCCAGCAACTCTCGAGCCTTCTCCGGGAAAATTGTGGGAATGTCACTGGCCAGGGGGTCCTGGGATAAGGACCGATACCCATGGATTCTCAGGTTACATAATGCCCGAAGCGTTCGACTCTCTGCTAGCCAAAGTGGTCTCATGGGCACCGACTAGAAACCAGGCAATAGCAAGATTAGACGCTGCTCTAGAGGAAACCATTCTTCTTGGGGTTGATACATTGATACCTCTCCATAGGGCCATTCTGCAAGAATCAGACTTCTTAGAAAAGAAGATTAAGATTGACTATCTCGATTCTCATGCAGAATTGATGGTCGGTGATTAGTTGGAATTGGTAATTGTTGGTAGTATTGGTTATGATGATATAGAAACTCCAATAGCCACAGGTTCAGACATCCTCGGTGGCTCGGCCGTCCATGCTGGAGTATCATCGTCCTTTCATCTCCCAGAAACTCCCGAGGGTGTAAGAAGAGTAGGCATAGTTGCACCTATTGGTAACGATTTTTCAAATTCTCATAAATCCAAATTAGAAGATTTGGGGATTGACTTCTCTGGAGTGGAGGAACTACCCGGTAAGACATTTAGATGGTCGGGAAGATATTCGGGAACAATGGATAACGTGGAGACGATATCAACTGAGGTCAATGTTCTTGGGGATTTTCACCCTCAAATTCCAGAGCCATGGCAATCCCCAAAAATCCTCTTCTGCGCCAATACCCATCCAGCATCACAGGTCCTCGTTCTTGATCAGTGCCCTAGTTCCGAAATTACAGCAATTGACACATTCATGTTATGGATAGAGACTGAGTTTGAGTCCCTTTCAACAGCACTCAGGAAGGCAGACTTGGCAATACTCAATGAAGAAGAGGTATGCGCAATATCTGGCGAGGATTTCTTCATGAAAGCAATTGACCCAATATTATCTGGCTCCTGCCTCCATGGTGGAGAATCAGCTGGTAGTGGACCTAGTGCACTAATCATCAAGAGGGGGTCTTCTGGAGTTTTTGCCCATCTTCCATGCGGTGTAATTTCCCTTCCATCTTTCCCAATCTCCGAAGTGGTCGATCCAACGGGATGTGGGGACTCCTTTGCAGGGGCACTCTTGGCCAATATGTCTCAGAGGAAGGGAGTGTTGAACGATCTTGAATCGATGAGGGACGCCATGGTCCATGCTACGGTAACTTCTTCTTTTACAATTCAAGGATTGGGGACAAACAAACTTCATGCACTTGAACGGGGACTCTATCATGCAAGGATGGACACCTTCCGTAGAATAGTGGGCCTGTGATCAACCTAGTCTCCTTAGCCCTGGAAGGGGGTTGGGATCTTCTTTTGTTGAGGTTGGTTTTAATTGACTGAATCTCAATGAATCGTTTGATCCATCAGGCAGAAGTGCAATCTCGCCACCTTCTCCAGATGCCTTCCTTACAATCAAGTCGAGTTTATCCCTGGCAGTTGAAGGATTGTTGACCCTCCGCATTGAACTCACACGATTAGCGATATCCGCTTGATGGTCTTGATCACTCCTTAACCTCATATGTTGAGCAGTTTGGAACTTCTCTGTTTCAATGTCATTTTTTGGTCCGGATTCATTCATCTCACTGGTCCTGATAGAACTACCCGGCCTAAGGAGCCGAGATAGCCAACCTCCGGATATTGTGCCCTTTGATTTCGAACCATTCTGGCCGTTACCCGACATAGTTGAGGCGAGATCCTTCAATGCAGGGTAGTCATCCAAATTTGCAGCCCTAATAGTACTACGGCCACTCAAACTCTGTACTCGCAACTCTTGCCTAGCCCTGGCTTGCTTCACCACTCCTGCCTTACACTCTTCTCTCACTGCTTCCTCTGTGGGCGGTGGAAGCAGTGTCCTCGGGAATGGCTCAGAAGGTGCACCAAATTCCTGATGAGCCCGCTTTATCATCTGAGAACTAGAATTGGGTCTCTCGATTGGATCTGAAACATTGGGCTCTAGATTAAAATCGAAAAGACCCATGCCATTGGACTCGACCTCTTCTGAAGTCGGACCCGAGTCGAAAATCCCCCCTGGGGCAAACATATCCAGACTCTCGGCAGCATCTGAGAATGCAGAATCAATCCGAGTCTCGCTTCTTGAATCAGACTCCTTCTCCTTGTACCATGTCGGTGCTTCCCGAACTCCCCAAGCCCTCTCGTATGCATTCTGCTTGGGTGAATCAGTAATGTTGGTGCGGACTTCCGTAGAATCGCCAAATTCCGATTCAGATATCCCTGGCAATAATTGCCCTACAGATATCTCTGAATCCGAACCTAGTCCAAATACCGGAATTGAATTGCGACTTTCTTCGAAATTTCTTATCTCATTATCCTTGATAGTGATTGGTAATGCAGAAACTGGAGAGTTATCAAACTGCCCCGAGATGTCTCTAAATGCTGGGAAAGTCGGAATCTCCGAGTCTAGATTCTCCAGGCCCAACACGGCCTCATGAATATCGCTGCCGTGCCTTACTCTGTCAACAATCAGACATAATTTCAGTAGATTAGACTCGCTTCCAGAAACTAAGTGCCTATCGCCAGAACCAGTTTCAATGGCCAGAATCGAATAACGAGAAACAATGTTTGAGATGATTGCCGAAGCACCCAACCCAATTGCAAACCAATTTATCGGTGAGGAAATGGTAGTTATTCCCAGATAGATAGAAATTAGTCCGAGAATGACAGTACCCGAAGGAAGCATCGGGATCTTGAGATGCCGCATCCTTTCAATGGCCGCCAAGTCAAGTCTCAATCCCTTCCCATCGTATCTTTCTATGGTTAACTGCCTCTCTGTAATTACAGCACAAAACTTTCCTCTCGCACCGACTAAGTAGAGGCCACCGATTACCTCGGCTTGCCTCTTCTTAGTCGGGCCATTAGGCCCGGCTAATCCCATCCGATACGCCGAGCGGATTATCCAAGGTATAAGTTCATGGGGGATTGACCATTGAATTCGTCAGACTTCGAAACGTTTCCATTTTCGCCGATTTACCTCAACGCATGGCGTTTCTAGCTTCATCTGCCATGTTCCACATTTCTTTTTCATCTTCTGTTTTTGGTTCGAATTGGGGGATCTTTACTGGAGCCATCGTCTCGTCAATAGCAACCATGAAGAAGAACCCAGAGCAGATTTCTTCTCCAACCCATTCAGATCGAGAAAGTCTACATGACGTAACATGAACGCCAACAGTGCGTGGAGAAGTCCAAACTACTCTGGAAGTAGTTCGAATTATATCGCCTTGGAAAGCAGGCCTCTTGAACTTCAAGGCATCCACTGACACGGTTACGAAGACCCTGTGTGCGAACTTCGAGGCAACCATTCCAGCAGCGGTATCCATGATGGCCATTAGCCTGCCACCGAACAGGGTATTCAGAGCATTTGTGTGACCTGGAAAGACCTCGTCCAGCACTACCACAGGTTCTTCTGAGTATGGCCCGTCAATCTTCATCAATCTCTCTCAGCGAGCCACACTCCTTGAATACTTCAGTTTCAGAACGCAGTAAATGGGGTTTTACCGCTTAGTTCA
>Ga0207992_1000178_pt1 | contig 34634 bp, 30 predicted proteins | sample ETN02SmetaG_FD_185788 | JGI IMG/M metagenome (GOLD analysis project Ga0207992, IMG submission 185788) | Marine microbial and viral communities from oxygen minimum zone, Eastern Pacific Ocean - ETNP2014F10-02SV255 (SPAdes) (version 2) | ecosystem: Environmental > Aquatic > Marine > Oceanic ...
TCTTCGGATGGGCTCGAGTGGCAGGAATTTGCGCGCAGATTCTGGATGAGAGGAACGCACGAGACGGAAGGGGGGTTCCGATATACCGCCCGAAGTACATTGCCAAGGAACAACCGCATAGAAGGCTAGAGTGATCACACGCCGTGAGTGCTGCCCGCACCCCTGTGCCCTATTATCCTCGGACTTCCCCAAGGCAAACCATCGTCTGCTAGCTTAACCCATTTCTCAGTACTGCCAGGCCAGAGCATCCTTGTCGCCTGCTCTTCTACGATACTCCGCTTCCGCTCGCTCTCGATATCTCCCCACATCGGGAGTGAGGAAAACGCCTCATCCATGATATCGCCCCTCTCTAGGGGGCCAGCCTCGCTGATCTTCTTGCTCCATTCTTCGTCGAGTGGTTGGCTACCTGGTCTAGGCCATCTCGGGGTGCCATCTGGTTTCACCAGAACCGTTGGGTCCATGTTATCAGAAACAAGGGAGATCCCCGCATTTACCAGGGCATCCTCGTGCTTCAATGGTGCTGACCAAACGAACGCCCCCATGCCCTGTCGGGCCTCGAAGAATCTCTTCAGCCCCTTTCCTCGGAGGCCGACAGGAAGTCCTGGGTGGATGAATCGCGGCCATCCCACGAGGTAATCCAATGCCATTCCGATTGACTCCATCCCTTCTTTTCTGAGGCTCCGTGTGATGCCCTTCACAGTGGTCCTAGCAAAATGAGGGACTGCAACTACTCTCTTCAGCCTCCAGAACCTGCCCCAAGCCCTTATGTGAGGCATCAATCGAATCACGGGGATGCCGAAACCGGAAGACTTGGCAGCCTCCCCAATCTTCGGTGAGAAGCAAGAAACAACTACGGATCTATCTGGCAGTTCCAATGGTTCCAGAGACGCCTCCAATTTCCCCATTATCGTCTCCAAGTACTCCATTGTGCCTATTTTTGTCGAGGGATGTGGCAGCTTGAACTCGATATCAACCGTCTTACCCCCAGATTGCCACGAATCAGTGAAATCTCGATTGGCCAATAAGTCACTAAGAGTGGGGACTCCTGCCGATCTGAGGTATTCGGTTGGGAGGTTTTCCACGCATCTCTCGCCGATTGGCCCTTCTCCAGGGGCGAACTCGTCATGGAAAATCACCAACTCTCCATCCCCATCAACTCTGAGGTCGAACTCTACTCCGTCCCCAAACAGCATCCCATGCTGGAGTGCCTCGATAGAATTCTCCTCGGGTTGCTTCCAGTCACCCATCACCCCTTCCGAGAGAGAACCAGTCCAAGAATGCAGGGGGCCCCTACTTTCGTATTTTCCATAGTAATACAAGTGTGCTGTAAGTTACCGAGTATCCGGGACAACACTGATACTGTGTCACGCTCGCCTCGTCATGATAGACATGTCAGAGACCGTTGAGTTAGACCGAGCATCAGACCCACAAGCAGTACGAGGATACGCCCTTTTTGATTGGGGCAAATCAGCATTTGAGACCAGCGTAACTGTGGCAATCCTACCTGCATGGTTCGCATATCTTTTCTTGAAGTCAAACGGGCTTACGACCACTATCGGATCGATAGAAATGACTGGTGATGCGATTTGGTCGTTCTCAGTCACTGCAGCGGCTCTTCTGGTTGCAATTGTCAGCCCATCTCTGGGTGTAATCGCCGATCGCAGAAGGATCAAGATGTGGTGGTTAAGGAATCTGACATACCTGGGGGCCGGTGCAACAGTAATGCTCGCCTTTGCGCCTATGTTTGAAAATTCAGAGTGGATTTGGCTGATGGTGTTCTTCGTTCTGGCGAACATCGGTCTAAATGGGGCAGGGGTGTTTTACAACGCGCTTCTCCCACATATGGGGACAGATGATGAGATGGATAGGATTTCCAACCTGGCCTTCGCCTATGGGTACCTAGGGGGAGGATTGCTGCTAGTCGTTCACCTAGCCATGGTCATGTTACTGGAAGGGGACTGGATAATCCCGTTCTGCATGGCCTCATCTGGGGTTTGGTGGTATGGGTTCGCTCTTTTCACATTCAAGTGGGTCCCTGAGCCCCCAATTGAGAATGAAATGGAATCCCTTGGAATCAAAGATTCGGCAACATTGGCAATTACCGAGATTAAGAAGACCCTAGGGGAGGTAGACAAGTTCAGGACCCTGTTCATCTACATGCTGGCCTACTTCTTCTTCATCGACGGAATCAACACGGTTACCGCATTGGGCGGGGTCTTTGGAAGCACGGTATTGGGAATCACCACCGTTGATCTGATCATTACAATCGTTGCCATCCAGTTTGTTGCATGGCCAAGTGCCATCGGATTCACATTTCTCGCCAAGAGGTGGGGGACGAAGAACGCCCTCACTGTATCACTGGTGGGCTGGGTCGTACTTTGTTTCGCAGCACTTTCATTCGCACCGCTCGAGTATTCAGAGCATTCAGATTACCAAGTCCAGATTCAGGAAGTAGATGGAGAGTGGCATTTCACCCCCCACGCAGATCTAGCAGGAACTCCCATTGCAGTCCAAGAGGGTGGAGACGAACAAGTTTGGGCCGAATCTGAACTCCTTCCTCTGGGGGTAGTGGAGTTAGATGAGGATTACAGCTCCTCTGAAGCTATTTACCAGTGGGCCGGATTTGACGATGATGGAAACCCCCTGGCAATCAACATTGGCGCAGTGGATCAGAACTCCTTTGCTTCACTGCTATTATCGTTCGACGACACTAGATTCTCAATTAGCATATTGGATGTTGGAGAATCAGTCGGTGTCGACCATCCGACAAATCTGGGGGATGGGGTCCTTGATGCCATCCCAGAGACAGTAAGAAGCAAAGTTTGGGAACCTCTTGGACTTACCGTTGGTCTACAATTCCTACTTCTCGGATGCGCAATGGGAACTTTACTAGGTGGATCCCAAGGATTGGCAAGAAGCATGTTCGGTCAGATGGTCCCTGAGACCAGGAGCGCTGAATTCTTCGGCTTCTTCGGCTTCTTCGGCAAGGTCGCGGCCCTTCTAGGTCCACTGATCTACGGAATTATGACAGTGGCATTTGATAGCAGGGTGGGAATCTTCTCGATTTCAATCATCATCTTCGTCGGAACGGTACTGATGAGGTACGTCGATGTCGACGCCGGAAGAGCGGATGCGTCTGCAGAAGACGCTAGGAACCGAGGATTGGCCTGAGATTAACCAGTACGGATCTCTTCCAGTGCCTCAATCACCGAGGCTTGGGTGATCCTACCACCCCTTTCCCTGAGCATGGATGCCACCTTGTCTACCTCTTCGCCCTCGGCCCCAGCGGTAACTGCCATGTTCCTGACATGCAGCTTCATGTGGCCTGCTTGGATCCCCACAGTGGCTAGGGCACGCAGTGCACCGAGGTTCTGAGCCAGTCCCGATGCTGCCATCACCTTCGCTAGCTCGTCCGCGCTCTCAACGCCCAGAAGTGCCACATTCGCCTGTGCGGCGGGATGGACCCTCACTGCACCGCCAACCAGGCCCACTGCCATAGGAAGCTCGATTGACCCCACCAGATTGCCGTCATCGTCCTTTGACCACTTGGTCAGCGAACCGTATGTCCTCTCGTGAGAGGCATAACTGTGAGCCCCAGACTCGATTGCCCTCCAGTCCTGGCCACAGGCAAGAGCTACCGCGGATATCGCGTTCATTATCCCCTTGTTGTGGGTCGTGGCCCTGAATGGGTCCGCCTCAGCGAAGTGGTATGCCTGAATGACCCCGTCAATCACCTCAGAGCCTTGTTTTGCATCCTGTCCCCTGTCTGACATCTCTTCTGGGGTGAAAACCGCACTAACCCTAGCGAGACGTAGAACGGCCAAGTTGCTGATTATCCTCAGGATGACTGTCCCATCAGAGATCTCCTCCACCCTTGGAGCGATTGTTTCAGCCATCGTGTTTACCGCATTGGCGCCCATCGCGTCCCTGCAATCCACGTGGATGTGCACGATTACCATACTCCCCGAGCCAGTCTCAATTACTCTGGCAGTGAGGTCCCTGCAACCACCTCCGAACTTCACCAGTATGGGATCTACCTCGTTGCAGTTCGAAACCAACTCGTCCTTGGCCGCCAGAATAGACTCCACTGCACCATCTGGGTCCTCACAACCGACGATTTGGATCTGGCCGATCATGACTGGGTCGTCATTGTCCGAACTGAAGCCACCGTTGGCCAGGCACCTCTTCGCCATGTTGCTCGCTGCCGCAACCACGCTAGGCTCTTCGAGAACGAATGGGATTGCATAGTGGGCACCATCAATCACGAAGTTGGTTGCCACCCCTATGGGGAGCGAGTACGTCCCCACGACATTCTCTATCATCCTGTCTGCCGACTCTTCATCCAACTCTCCCGAGTTGGCCCACGCCTCTACTTGCTCATCGCTCAATTCCGCAATCTCAGCGAGAAGCTCCCTTCTCTCTGAAACTGATAGTTTGTAGAACCCTCCGATGCGACTATTCTCTATTGGCATTGTACTCAGACCGAAGACATGACAACGGGCTTCTAACCTTTTTCGAGCAAACCACCTCTCGAATAATGCGTTAATTTGCCCGTTAACGCTTTGTTAACGCTTTACTAACCCGTTAATAATGCGTTAATGAAGTAAAGAGGAAAAATAGATACTGAACTAATTATTCACGATCCTAATTCTCCGCATCTGCGAATTACCCGTTAATTGGCACTCTGCGATGCGTGAGTATGCGTGAACATTAAGAATCCCAGAGGGTGCTGAGGGCTTATGGTGTTGAGCGACCTTTCTCCGTCAGACCTTCCTACTCTGCGAGGAAACCCATTCGACTCTAGACCAATCGAGAGGAACCGGGCAAGTGAGATAGTCGGAAGAGATGACACCATGATTAGGTGGAAGGAACATATGCACTCCCAGTCTCCTAGGATGATACTTCTTACTGGTGAGAGGGGTTCTGGTAGGACATCTCTGATCAACGCAATCTCATCGCTTACTGACGATCGTTTCGTTGGAACATATTGGCATAGCGATGACCCTCTTAATTGCGCACTGGACGAGCTTGCCATAACATTCTGCGGCCATGAAATACCGCCGAGCATGCATCAGAAAATAGAAAGGATTGTGGAGACCATGGACACGCTCTCAGGACCATTGCCCCTCGTCGCTCTGGACTATCCCCCACACATCGACTCAGCCTCATTCTTGCCTCTAATATTGCCAATACTGCGGCGACTTAGAGCCCTCGTAGTAGTTTCGGTTTCTAACTCCCAAATGGCATCTCTGGACGAGAATACCAGAGAGGTTTTCGATGAGATAGTCACTGTTGCGCCCCTTTCTCGCGAGCAAATCCAATCGCTCAGCGACCTTAGGATTCGCAGGATGTCTCCCGAGAGGTGGCACATCAATAGCGATTTACTGGGGGCAATTATGTCCAGGACAGGCGGAAACCCAAGATCTGTCATCAGTATCCTCAGAGATCTTGTAGATGAGGGAAGGGGCCTTGGCTCCAAAGGAACTCTGGAATCTCTGACTAGTTGGAGTTCCGAAAAGAGGGATACTACGCCCGATTATGACCTAGGAAAACACCAGTTAGAAACCGTTACGGCACCAATCCATGAGTCTCAGGATGTTGTTCTCGAAGAAATTGTGGAAGATTGGCCTGAGGAAGAGGATCCAGATATCATTGAGAACGAGGCAGAAGATGAGGGCTGGGACGTAGAACCAGATGACATGTGGCCAAATGATGAGGGCACAGAGCAAGAATCTGTTTTCGATGAAATCGATGAGGAAGAATACGGCGAAATCTCACCAGATAGTGAAATCACCTCGGAGAATCCAGAGAAAATCACAGGATGGGCAGCCGACGAAGGGACAATTCTGTCAATGGACGAGGGTACAGAACCACCCAGCAGTGGCCGCAATAGGGGTTTCTCAGGTCTAGTAAACAGGTCTAAAATAACGAATGACTCCATGCCAAGGGGACCCGATTTCACAGTCCCCATCCAGGAGCCTGATATTGGTGAACTCAAGACCACTCCGAATGAAGCACCAATCGTGGAAAGGAAGCAACCTATTACCGAAGAAAATAGGAAGTCAATAAGCACGGAAAAACCCTCTTTCGAGGAGAAGAAGGTATTACACTCCGAGGGAGAATTATGGACAGTTGACTCGGATTTGGAGGAGACTCTGCCTGAGATATCCAGCGAGCCCGTATTCGAGCCCGACGAGCTCCCAGAAGAACCTGAGATAATGGATACTATCGAGGAACAGCCCCAGATAACCAACTCTGAAACCCCAATTATCGTCAGAGGGCCTTCATGGGAATCTAAGGATATCGTCGACCAGAACCACCTTGGAAGTATGAGCGACGCCGAGAGGCTGGTTGTCTCCGTGGCCTCATCGCGGGAGATATCCCCTTCCGATGCCGAGATCCAAGCACGGCTCGAGGTGGGACGGCCTCGCCTTTCTCAGATTTACAACTCACTCCACAAATCAGGCATACTGGCCGTGCGGAAGGAAGGGAGAAGTAGGCTGTTCAAGCTAAGCGAAGGTGCTGGATCCTTGCTAAGTGAGGGGTGAATATGTCTGATACAATCACTCCTGAGAGAATAGAGAGATACCTCGCACTTACCACCGAGGCTAGGTCAAAGGCAACACCCTCTACCTCGAGCAAGCTGGATGAAGATAGGCTGAACGAGATGCTTCGAATGTGCGATGATTATACCCTCGATGCACGGCATTTCGCTTCTCAGGGGGACTTAGTAAGCTCCTTCGGAGCAATCAACTATGCCCATGCATGGTTGGACGCTGCAGTAAGGATCGGTCTGATGGACGGTCATGGGGACGATCGTCTGTTCACGCTTCCCTAGGCCTCAACCATTCTCAGGGATGGCCCAGATGTCACTTCTATGTACGAACAGCCCCCCTCTACAAGCCTCTTCTTCAGCACTCTGTCCACAGTTAGAACCGGCCATCGATTCTGGGTCGCTAGGGCCAACAGGGCGTCATCCGTGTGACCATCCTCCGAATCGATCAATTCCGACCTGCTGTACAGCAGGTCCAGAAGGAGGCCACTGCGAGTCTTTGAGAGGGAGTCAAGCTCATTCCTTACCCCAGCAGTGATCTTCAGATCAGCCTCCCCTACCACCTCATTGAGGGAAATGTCCAGGTTCAGGCCTGCATCGATCAGGGAAACCCATCCACATGCATCAACCAGGACTGAAACCATGGAATCAGCCCGAGATGGTCCCGTGCCCAATCAGGCGCCATCTGGACCCGACTCTCCTGGAGAGTGTGATCCTGCTCCCCTTCTTGGCGCAAATGGGTAGCCTGAGGCTGAGTGTCGCCTTCTTTCCTTTGATGTTAGCGACGGTCCCTACGCTGGTCGCAGTAGCGGAATTGACCATCAGCATCTCATTTGGCTGTAGGGGCCTGATGCCTCCCTCGTCCTCGCTACCTGAGATCATCTTGTCCAATAGTTGCAGGTCTAGGGCCAATTCCTCCCATATCGGTGGCAACTCCCCTTCTCTTGCCATGACTTGTCCCGATAGGTCGTCAGCCTTCGTAGCAAGAGGGTCTAGGGGTGTCGAAATTCCGCAGAGTCCCCCTGAGAAGGCAGTCTTCAGGTCTTTACCACCTCCCTTGATGCCATTTATTGTGGTCTTGAGAGGCTCCCATCGGGTCTTGTTGCCTTCTTGGATCCTCCTCCCCGGTGCAATTAGGATGCTATCACCGAGGCTGAAGGAACCCTCCACTATGCTCCCCCCAATCACGCCACCTTTGATATCAGAAGGCCTCGAACCCGGACGGTTCACGTCAAAAGATCTCGCTACGTACATCAAACCCCCATCATCCTCGGATCTATCAGGGGTGGGGATGGTTTCCTCGATGGTTTCGATCAGAATGTCCAGATTCACGTCGTGATGTGCCGAGACTGGGATTATTGGCGCATCCTCTGCAATAGTCCCACTGATGAACTCCTGAATCTCATTGTAGGACTCAATCGCCCTCTCTTTGCTGACAATGTCGATCTTGTTCTGGACTACCACGATATTCTTTATTCCCGCAATCTCTAGGGCTGCTAGGTGCTCCCTTGTCTGAGGTTGGGGGCACTTCTCTGTTGCAGCAACAAGTAACAATGCCCCATCCATTATTGATGCACCCGATATCATCACAGCCATCAGGGTCTCGTGCCCCGGCGCATCAACGAAGGACACAACCCTGAGCAGGTTCCCTTCCCCCTTCTCCCCCTCTGGATGTTTGCCCTTAGAGTAGTGTTCACCGTTGGAAGTAACATGGAATGAAGTATCCGCATACCCCAACTTGATGCTAATGCCCCTCTTCCGCTCTTCCGAATGGGTATCAGTCCATGTTCCCGATAGAGCCTGCGTCAACGTGGTCTTTCCGTGGTCGACGTGACCAACCATGCCGATATTGACTTCAGGCTGCTTGCTTTTTGCTCTGGTCAGCTTCAATCACCTCAGTCGTCACTCCTCTTCACCAGAGGGCTGTTCGACTGCGGCTTCCTCTCCGTCAATAATCGCAGCAAGCGAGCGCTTGCCGGAATCAACTACCTTGAGGTTAATCTGACGTGTATCCTGGCTGATAACATTCCCACGGAGGTTCCTTCTCCTCCTTAGGCCATCGTACTTGTATCGGTACTCCTTGCTGTTCTTGTTGACGAATTTCTTCCCCTTGTATCCTACTCCAGCAGTAATCAGAACCGATTTCACTCCCGATCCGTCAAGATCCGGCCTCATCGGTCTCCCAGTTGCATCGGATCCGCCTGTAATCTCCAGCTTGTATCCAGTGAGGGTCGAATCCCCGTCTCCTACGAACATCCCGTCCACCGAATCACCGATTTTCTTTCCCAGAAAGTGGTTGTAGTTTGCTCCCGTTATGTCCATCGCGAATGACCTACCTCCGGACTTGGGATTGGTGTCGTTCACCACTGCCTTGAAGGACTGCTCGCCTGCCATCTGGTCACCTTGGACGGCATCCCGACATTAGGCCCCTATAAGAGCGGTTCGGATTTGACTTGCCGACTATCTCCTCAGAAGCTCGTTTTCTATCCTGCTTCCGATAACCGCGGGAACCGAGTTCGGCATCGTAATGTAACGTGTCCTCCCCCTGCCTCGATTCGAACTCGAGGCCCTGCTGACGATCAATCCCTCCGATTCAAGATGCTTCAGATATTTCCAGAACGTGGTGTACCCCTTTGGTGTCTCGTTGCTCTCCTCGCAGACCAACTCATACAACTTGCTAGCATCCCCGCTGGATATCTCTTCCTCTCTCTTCAATCTCCTGCAGATCCCGAGGAGAACTAATTTCTGGTGCAGTTTCAGGCCATCAATCTGATTCGGCTCCACGGAGGCAGAGCGGGTATTGCTTGGAAGGACATCGCCCTTCGTCACTTTCTCTCTCCCGTCCTTTTCCGCCTCTCCAATTGCTCGATCGAGGAGTTCAATGGCCATCCTAGCATCCCCCCCCGACTCCTCTGCGAAAATGCCAATCTTGTGCAGGACCTCGTCACTAACTGAATTCGGCCTGCAAGATGCCTCGTACCGCTGTCTTGCTATTTTCGTTAGTTCACCCGCCACATAGGGCCTCATTCGGAGGATGTTGCTTTCCCCCAGTCGAGACTTTATGGCCGCCTCGAAAAGGGTGAAGAGCGAATCTTCCTGGCTCACCATGATTAGTGATAGTGTCCCCTCTCCCTCCTTGTCCTCGTCTATCCTCAGTAGCTTGTAGATCAAGTCCGAGTTATCTCTCCTAACTAGCACGTCCACCTCATCCAGAATCAGAAGTAGATGACTTTCGCGTGAGTGGATGTTGCGCCTAATGCTCTGTATTACCTCTCCAGAGCTGAAACCACGCTCAGGGTGTCCTGAGTCAAGAGACGATGCTATTTGCTGAAGAACCTGGGATGCCGAGGGATGGCTCCTGCAATTTACATGGGCGATTGAGACTTTCCTCCTCCCCTCTAGTTTTGCTGCGACGTCCATGCAGAAACGACGAGTTAGGACGGTCTTACCAGATCCAACGTTCCCCGTGATTACAGCTCTACAACTGACATTGTGATTCTCTATTCCAAAGAACATCGATGCTAATTCGCCAAGCTCGTCCTTTCTTCCCACCAACTCCGAAGGAGTCCAGTCATAGGACAATGGCTCCCTAGAAATCAGAACCTTGCCCGCCCCAATCCTGTCTAGGTAGTCCGCCATTGATTCCTTGCACATTTCGACGTTCTTAGACATATTTGGTTCAGAGCCATCAGCACCCTATGATTGCCATGTGTTCCTTTTTGCTTCGGTGTTTTGATAGGCCTGAGCGTACCAGCGCTACTTGAGGTCGTGCCGTGGTGCTGAAGAGGGTGTTCAAGAAGCCATCAAGATTGAGCTTATTCGGCGCCACGCTTCTAGCGTTTTTCGAGTCAGTAAACAGTTCTGGATTTTCCGACAACGTAGCAATTAGCACCGGTTTGGTCAGTCAAGAAAGCATCCCTCAAGGAAAAGAGAAGATAATGCTCCCTGAGGGCGCTAACTTCGAGATTTGGGGAAATCTGGAAATCGGAGTCTTAGATTACGCAATAGTGACATCTCTGGTTTACACATTGGTGGCATTATGGATCCATAGGCCGATTGAAAACCAATTCGGAGTAAAGAAGTCCAGGAAACTGATCGCAATCAAGTCCATTCGTTCGATTAGAATAGGGGTCCTTGTCTTATTGGTTGCACTGCTTTCTACGGCAAACAAGATGGGGAAATTCGCAGACATATCAAACAATGTTCTAGGTAAGACGACAAATGTAGGGCCCTTTGGGAGGTACGATGGGTCATGGGATTTCCAGGGGCAGGAACTCGATTGGGGTCTACTTGACCTCGCAGAACTATCACTCCTCTTCTTCCTCTCACTTTACATTGTCTCGAAGGGACTGGAGGTAGACAAGTCAATACTCAACCCGATTCCGGATAATAGGAACTTCATTGAGAGGATATGGGGCGGAATTAGAGATGCCGAGAGGGATCAGAGAACGGACATAGAAGAAGGGGCAATAAAAGCCAATGAGTCATTTACAAACCTCGTCAAAATGCTAGGCGCAGCTGCTACAATGAATGTTGCAGCAGCTTCCCTAGACGAGGGCAATGTCAAAGTCGCATTCAACAAGTGGAAGAATCTCACACATCGAAAGGGCAAGCAGAACCAAGACTGGCGTGGGTTATCAGAATCTCTTGACCAGGCCGGAAGATTCGTTGATGAGGAGGAGTGAGGAGATAACGGCGGGTTAAAGCCAACATATGGGTTGCGAAAATTACGGTGAGTGCATGGCAGGCGGACAAACAAGAGAGGAAGTAACAGCAAGGCTGGAGGCTATTTTCTCATCGGCTATGGAAGGAGAGGAACTGGAGAAGGCCCTAATTAGCATTGAAAAGAGACTGGACAAGTTTGAGGGAAAGTGGGGCGGACTAATCAAGTGGGCCGAGCAGAAGTACGGAAAGCCAGAAGACTCTGAACAACCAATCCAGGAAGAAAAAGAGTCAGTTCAGCAGGAATCAGAACCCTCCAAACAAGGAGAGTTGTCGCGCGAAGAAGCATTCAGCACATTGGAGTCTATTTTCCGCTCCAATATCGATGGAAATGAGTTGAAAAAGATGATCGGAACTATCGACAAGAGGCTTGACAAGTTCGAGGGTAAGTGGCCGAAACTAATCCTATGGGCGGAGGAGAAGTACGGCAAGGCAGATGCCAAGATAGAAGTGGCTGCTGAGGGAACTGAGTCCCCCCAGGAAACCCAGGGCGTCGAACAAACATTGGAATTGATAATCGCTGGCGACCACGAATCAGCATTGAAAAACCTCAAGCATTTGGTATCCGAGAATCCTTCCGACTCCGATACATGGAATACATTCTCTTCCTATTTTTCTTCAATCGGACTGTCTGGAAGGGCTAAGGCTTGCGAGGAAAAGGCCGAGTCCTTGTCATAATGGTAGTGCCAAAGTATCTATTTCCGAGTTTTTCCATCGTAATTGTATGGGCCACAATTAAATGCAGTTCGTCCTTCCCCAGTAACGGTAGATTTCATGGCGAAGAAGAAGGTTCCGGAGTTTGTTGCGATCCGTCTAGCACAGAAGGCCAAGGAGGCTGAGAAGAAGACCAAGGAGGCTGAGAAGAAGATTAAGGAGGCCGAGAAGAAGGTTAAGGAGGCCGAGAAGAAGGCCAAGGAGGCCGAGAAGAAGGTTAAGGAGGCCGAGAAGAAGACCAAGGAGACAGACGATGACCACGATGACTTCGATGACTTCGATGACCTCGATGACCTCGATGACTTCGATGACCTCGAGGCAATTGAAGATTCACCTGATGAATCGGAAGACGAAATCACAGGTGACGGTACTTCAGAAGATGATGACGAGCTCGAGGCTTTGCTAAAGCAGGCTTCTAGTTCGGAGGACAGTGAACAGAGGGTCCAGAGGGCAAATCGCCTTGCTGGAGAAGGTGATTTTGAAGGGGCTCTAGAAATCTGGAAGGATCTAACAGCTAGAGAAGCCCAGAATCCAGAAAATTGGAGAGGACTCGCCTCTGTTTTGGACCAGAGGAACCAGCCAGGGGATGTAGCAAAGGCACAAACTGCAAGGGATCACGCAGATAGAATTCAGACTCAGGTCATTGCGGATAAAACGGGAAGGAAGATGGAGGATATTATCGCCGACCTGATGGACGACGGCGTCTTAAATTTCAGCTCCGGATCAGATGCGAAAGACGCCGAATAACTATTCTGAAAGCCTTTTTTTCACTAGATAACTCGTCAATAGCCCACCATTCACATTAATAACTCGTCACCCTTGCGATGTACAGGTATTACTATGGTAGAACTAAACGACACACAAAGAATGGGACTTCTAATTGGAGCAGCCGCGATTCTAATCTTCGTTGTTGTGAACATGGCAGGAATGTTGGGCGGCGGCGACAAGTTGTTCATCATCGATCTGATTGGAGTCGGCAGCATGGATGCAATGAGGCCAGACACCGGTTTCAGCACACAAGACATAGTCGGTGTGCTAGGGGCAGTAGCTATGGCGGCACTTTACTTCATGTCTGCAGAGGATGACCTCGACTGGGAAGCCCTATTGGGCGACGATGACGATGACGAAGAAGAGTAGTCTTTCAGACAGATACTCGATTCGTACTTTGCTGGCATAGATGCCGATAGGCTACGTTCAGGCTTATGGGATTTCGTCGAACTTGTATCCAGTTTCCCATTTCTTGTCACCCAGGACAACCTCAAGTTCGAATGGCGTTAGTAGCGGCTTTGCATACCGGACTGAATCGTCTATTGCTATCCTCGGGCATGCAGTATTGACAAATGCGTCCACTGGATAGAAGTCGATTAATTCGGGCCCAACATGTTCCAATGCTAGCAGGTAACCCTTCTTACCATGCTTTTCCAGTTTCCTCTTCATCCTGAGTGCCAGATTCCTCCTCATCTGACCGGGTTTTTCACCTATTAGAATCCCAAACGTCTTTGCTTGATCACAAGCCATAATCAGCCCAAACCTCTGCCTCAGGATACCCTCAATCCTTTGGAATGACATTTCCTCGGCCCCGCCAGTGTATGGGTCAAGCATTGCCAATGGTTTTCCCGTGTGAAGGACCAAACCAATTGGGTGGAAATCACCGCTTCCGAGGAAAAGATAGTGACCGATATCATCGCTATCTCCCGAATAATTGCATCCTAGAACCTGGCCAGGGAATGATAGCCGGGCCCCGCCAACTGGAACCTCGACCTCGAATCCTGCTGATTCCAGTCGCTCTTTGTAGTCGAAGATGAGATGGAGGTGCTGTATGCTCCCAACCAGGCCTAACTTCGCTCCTTTCAGAGGCGATACCCTCCCTACGGCATCCATGAACCTCTCTTGGGCCTCTTCCTCACTCATCTCACTCTCATCCAAAGACGCGAAGAGGCGCTTCTGCGCGATTTCCCGATGTGCCGAGAGAATTGGTAGGACGGGGTCAATTGCAGGATCGCCATCGTAAGTTACGTTGATGAATTCAGTGGGCATTCCGGAATCGATATTCATTTGTGAATGCCCCATGTGGGCAACAAGCTCAACACCCATTCGTTGCATTTTGTCATGAACAAGGTCGCAAGCGCCATAACAGGGATCTGCTGCTAGAATAATTCTAGCAGAGGTATCTTCCTCGATTGCATCCATCATTTCCAGTGCTTGCATCTTGAGGCCTTCTGGAACCTGAAGTGCAACAAGGCGATTGTCGTTATCCTTTATTCTCTGTATCAGATCATCGAGTTCGAACTCATGCCTATTCAAATCCATGTAATCATCTGCTACTGAACAATAACTACTTTCCCATCAACTATGTCTATTCTTGCGAGGGTTCTAATTGGCCACCCAGGTCTCTCTTTCGATAACCTCTCCCTCCCATCTCCCTTCTCTATCGCTACAATTACATCTTGGAGAACAGCTCCCATGCCTTCGAGTGTTTCGAGAAGGGGCTCTAGTGTCCCCCCGGTAGAAATCACATCATCAACTACCAGAATTCTCTCTCCAGATGAAATATCGTTGATGTAGGCCGTAGAACTGGAGTAGCCTGTAGAAACATCAACTCTGACCTCGCCCTCCATGCCATAGGATCTTTTCCGGATAACCACCGTCGGCTTTCCAGTTGCCTCTCCTACGGCTGCTAGTAGCGGAAGCCCCATGGCCTCAACACTGACAATCAGGTCTATCTGAGACCAATCAACCATGCCGACAATCAGATCCCTGGTTGCTCTAAGGACCTCTGCTTCCATTCTTGGTATGCCATCTGATATTGGATGGATGAAGTAAGGGTACTCGCCCTTCCAGATAATGGGTGCACCCCTAAGTGAATCTTGCAATACCGTTAGTGGATCCGTTTGGGACATGCTCCCTTGACCTCACACTAGGCCCTTCAAATGCTCGGAGCCTTGTATGACCTTGATCGTGCAAGGTGTGGGGAATTTGCAACTCGCCTTTCTCAATGCGTCCTTTGCCGCTATGTAACTCTCTGCCTCGGTCTTAATCGAAATAACGGTCTGGTTCCTCTGGACTCTTGCTGCGGTTCCGACGTTTTTGCCGAATGATAGGCGCATTCCTTGCGAAACCCTGTCGGCACCTGCACCAGTAGCTTGCTTGTTTTCTCTCAAGATTTGGTGAGGATAAGTGTGCATCCTGAGTGCGTACCCCATTGGCCCTGCATCTTCTCTGATAGTAGAGTTTGCAACCTGTCTAGCAGCCTCCAGGGCCGAATCCCTGATTTGGCACGCATTATCCGCTCGTAACTCAATTGCTACTGGAAAACCACCTGTCTCTGCCTTTTTCCTGTTGCCCATGTGGTAACGCAGAATCCTGTTGTTTGGAACCCCGCCGGTGTACTCCCTCCTGGTAAATGACTGACCCTTGATCTGCCTGTACATCTTTGCTGGTTTGCGTGCCAATCAATCACCTCGTTGGCCGTCCACTGACCCTCCGTATTTAACGGTGAGGCAGTAGTATACATCAGGAAACGTTTGACAATCGATCGCTTTCCCTCTGCACTTCTGTTACTCCGAATACAATTAGGACGAATCCAAGCAACATGGAAGCGCCAATTTCCTCACCAAGAAGTAACCACCCTCCTAGAACTCCGAAGACCGGGACGAGAAAGACGTATGAAGAGGCAGCAGTGGGGCCGATCAACTCAATCCCCTTTGCGAATAGTACGTAGGATAAGACGGTGGAGATTACCCCCAGATATGCGATTGTCAGCCATTCCGCTGTGCTTGGTTCTGGAATCGATGAACCCCAGTTCTCAGCAATCATCCACGGAGAAAGCAAAGCCCAACCAGTCACAGAATACCAGACCACAATCTCTAGAGATGAGTAGTCACTCTCCCAAGAAAGCATAATCTTAGTCAGATTGCTAGTAGCAGCCCATGAGAGTGCGGCGAAGAGAATCATCAAATCTCCAATTATCCTATGCTCTATCGGGATTGCCGAGTTTGGACTCCAACCTACAACCACCGCTACCCCCAAGATTCCAACCAGTAGCCCAATAGACATTCTTTTCGAAATCCTCTGGCCCAGCATCGGCACAGCCAGGAGGACGGTAAATACGGGATTCATGGGGATGATGAGGGATGCATCCCCAGCTGCAGTCCAACTCATCCCATGCATGAACAACAATTGATAGGCCATTGTCCCCAGAAGTCCCAGCCAAATAGAGAAAACCCATGATTTCCTATCAGGGGGAAGAAATCGAAAAGATCTATCGCCTCTGCTTGAAATCGACCAGACAAAGAATACCGAAACCGCGAATGCATATCTCAACCAAGCAGAAGTTGCAGGACTGAGGGTGGCGGGGTTATCTTCGTTCAATCCATAACTAAGAAATCTGCCCGCTGCCCAAGTAGAACCCCAAATTACCGCAACTAGAACTAGAAGCAAATGAGTACCAATGTTCTTTTTCCAATAACTACTCAACACAATTTCACATCCCTGATAATTTTGGGGTTATCATCCCGAAGAAACCCGGATGAGTGACATCACAGATTTCATGCCCAGACAAGGTAGCCCCAACTTTCGTGGCCAGAACCGCAGCCGTCATTGCCAATCTATGGTCATTTTCACAATCAACGATCTCCGATGGGGCACTCGGTCGTTGACTCCCCGACATGGACAAACCCCCGGCTCTTTCTTCGACTTCAATTCCAAATGAGGATAGCATCCTGGCGGTTGAAACAATTCTATTCGACTCTTTTCCTCGTGCATGGGGGGCATCTACAATTTCCCCGCCATGCCCCATTGCCATCAATGCTGCCAACGGCGAAATAACATCACTAGAATCTTGTAGGCTAATCTTTCTGGAATTCCCTGAGATTGCCATTTCGATTGTTTCTGAGACAGGGGTTCCTTCGAATTTGCTATAATCCAAGTTTTTTGTCCCATGGAGTTTGTCGAAAAGAAGTGAGATAGGGAATAGGCTAGTTTCTTCCGGGATTTCGATAATTTCTGGGGTTCCAACCGTCCATGGAGCTAGAGAAACGACCTCGCCATAGTCCCCAGTCCAACCACTCAAACCACTAGATTCGATTGTAAGGTCTCTGTACCAACGACTAACTGCTTCACCTTGAAGTGATATTTTCACTTCTCTAGAGAATCCGGGAGATGCCAAAATAATCCCCGAAAGAGTCTGACTCGAAAAAGACTCATCTATGCTGGTATGACCTTTAGAAATCGGTCCAGAAACAGTATATGGAAGATGGTCAGCAGAGACTTCGCACCCTAGTTCTCTTAATGCCGAGGCCATTGGGGATAGATCTCTATTTCTCAGAGATCGGTCACCATCAATTTCTACTGGACCGTCCATGCAAGATGCAATCGCGGAGACGAAATTTGCTGTAGTGGCTGAGTTGCCGCAATTCAGATTAGAATCAGGCAAAACTAGGCCATTCTTTTTTCCTCGAATACTCCACTTTTGTTCTCCCCTTTCTATGCAGGCACCCATTTTCTCCATGCAATCTGCCATAGACTCAATGTCTCTGCCAGGGCTTTCTTGGAAAATCAGATTTGTCCAAGAATCGGATTGGGAAGCAAGTGCAATCCAGCGAATCATGTGACTCTTCGATGGTGGCAGGAACCATCGAACCCTATCGGGGTCTTCGAGTGGTTGGAGGTTTAGCACAAAACCGCATCAGAGTCACTCAGTTGAATGCTCCCCTCTGCCTTGCTCCCTGATCCAATCCCCGAAATCGACCACGCCATCCCAAGACTTTGCTTTCTCATCGATAATGCTGTTCCTCAGCGTTTCCTCAATTGTTCCTTCTATCTTCACCAAATTGTTCCTCTGAAGTAGGTTGGGACTAAGTCCAGGGAGGAGTACTGCAACCGCGCGGGGAACCCTTCCAGGGTAGACCTCATTGACGTGCCTAACTATGTTCGTTGTGCAGGTGTTGGTAATTGTGTTGTACCACTCGGGACTTTGCTTGAGTTTGTTGGTCCTGTTGAGGTATGACTCTAGCATCCTCCTTTCATTACCAGGGCCAAGTACCACAGCTTCGAAAAGATGAGTCACGGATTTCTTCCTGCAACGTGTCCTAACCCCAATCACGTCCCTCTCGGTGGCCCAGACGTAAATCAACTCGTATTGCCTGAAGAGTCCCTTTATCGGATGATAACTCTCTCCTTTCTCCCTTCTGACCTCTATCGAACAGGCCAGCCTCGTCCCATCTCTCATCTCGAAACTCATTATCGTATGCGCCATTTGTCTCCTAGATGGATCGAAGTACTCCAAAACGAACCAGATCTTCGATACCTCATCCAGTTTAATCTTCATATCCACCCATCTTTCGTCGAAATCCCTGCCGCTACGCCATTCGAAATCCCTCACATTGCGAACGGTCACTACACCATCAACGAATTCTGCAGTTGTCAGCCTTTCGTTATCGTTCACCCATGATCTTTCGTTAGAAGGCCTGAGTCTTAGATGCCTAATTATGGCCCATAATAGTACTAATAAACCAATTATGAGGATTAGAATTACTCCCGCCTCAAGGATGCTCCATGCGTTGACCACGCACCCCTGAGGGCATTAAGATGGATGAATCCTCCCTCTTTTTGGTGGCGCGGCAGGGGAGATTCGAACTCCCGAGGTGAAACACCACTGGATTAGCAATCCAGCGCAATGGCCAGGCTATGCGACTGCCGCAGTAATTACACGACCGGAGATTCGTGCTTAAGCAGAACGGTCTGACTACTCTTCTTCTACCGGACTTTCTCCGGTGCTGATTAGTTCGGAGGGGAGCCTAGCAACGAAAACTATCTCGTCCACATAGCCAGTACGATCATGATTCCGCAATTCCATTATCCTAGTGCCCTTGGTCACCTTGCCAAGGGTCTCCTTGGTCTGTCCTGAGACCATTCTGATCATCATTCCTGAACCCGTTAGCATGAACAGCTGGTCCTCCAAGTCAGGAATCTGCCTCACGCTGACAATCTCATCGCCGTCTCTCAATGACATCGTCCTGACGCCCTTTGTCCCTCGATTGGTCTTCCTGTAACCATCTCTCTCGAAAACCTGATCTCCCGACTCGTCAACTATCTCGACTCCCTCTTCCGACAAAGGCATCATCTCTCCAGAACCCAATCTGCTCCGCTTTGCCATTCCATACTTGGAGATTGTAAGGACACTAGTGTCAAAGTCATCGGTCACGATCATTCCGATGACCTTGTCACCTTTTGCCAGCTTCATTCCAGATACCCCTTGGCTGATCCTTCCCTGGACTCTGACAACATAGGTAGTGACTGTCTCGCCAGTCTCAGGTGAAATCCTTGTTTTCTCCTCAGATGGCATGAATCTGCAGGCATTGCCAGATGCGGAGACGAGTACAGCATGATCCGAATCCATCGCAGGCCTCACCGAAACAAGGTTGTCACTATCCCCGTCTGCGAACTTCAAGGCGAACTTCCCGTTTCGATTGATCCTAGAATATTCGGACAGCCTGCTCTTCTTTATTCTGCCATTGGCGGTTGCAAACATAAGGAAATGGCCTTCTGGATTTTCTATCAGTGATCTTTGCATCGGGAGAATCGAGATTACTTTCTCGTCATCTCGAATTCCCTCCAGGAGGTTTCTGATGTGGCTGCCCTTCCCATATCTACTGGCCGACGGAGTCTCCCATGCCCTCAATCCGTATACTCTTCCTTTGTCGGTGAAAATCAGAAGCCTGTCTTTAGAGAAGCAGGTGACTATCTTGGATGGCGCATCCTCATCTTTGGTAACAACTCCCTTGAGTCCCTTGCCACCCCTATTCTGAAGTCTGAATGCCTCTACAGGCAAGTGCCTGATGTAGTTATCAGTAGTAAGTGAGATTACAATGGCCTCCTCCGCCACAAGGTCCTCCCTATCCATTGAGAGTGGCATTGGATCTATTTCTGACAGCCTCTCATCGCCATGGCTTTCTACCATCTCACCAAGTTCTCGGACCAATATATCCAAACGCCTCGCCCTTGATTCGATAATATCTTGTAGATCGGCAATCTTGATATTCAGTTCCTCAAATTCATTGGCGACCTTGTCCACATCTAGCCGACTTAACTGGTACAAACGCCGTTCTGCGATTGCCTTGGCTTGTGGTTTTGTGAAATCAAACTTGGCAACTTTTGGTAGCTTCTCGTTTCCTTGCAGCACCGACTCAATTTGTTCTCTACCGGAACTTTCCCTACTCACCTTTAGGACGTCTTCCATTCGTTCCTGCGCCTTTACTAGGCCTTCGAGGATATGGGCCCTGGATTCGGCCTTTTCAAGATCGAAAACAGCCCGCCTTTCGATGATTTCCTCTCTATGGCCTACATACGTGTGCAGCATCACTGGCAGGGAGAGTAAAACCGGCCTGCCATCTAGGATTCCCATCATATTTGCCGAATAGGACTCTTGCAATCTGCTTGATTTGAATAACTGATTGAGTACTGCATGTGGGTCAGAATTGTTCTTCACCTCTATTACGACGCGAATCCCTTCTTTGGAGGACTCATCACGAATGTCCCTGATTCCGGTGACGACTTCCTTTGAAACCAAATCTGCAATATGGACTAGCATGTCGGATTTCTTGACTTGGTATGGAATCTCGTGAATAATGATATTCTTCCCGCTGGAACCGTCTTCGACATCGCACTTTGAGCGTATGTGGAATCTGCCTTTGCCCGTGGAGTACATGTCAACGATGCCATCTATTCCGTGGATGGTCGCACCGGTGGGAAAGTCCGGGCCCTTCACATGCTGCATGTACTCTTCAAGAGAAATACTGGGAATCTCCTTCTTATCTACCCCCTCTTCCAGAATAGTATCGATATGCAATCTAATCGCGCCTGCAACCTCTGTAAGGTTGTGAGGGGGAATCCTTGTCGCCATCCCGACTGCTATTCCATCGCTTCCATTCAAAAGAAGATTCGGCAACCTTGCAGGTAGTACGGTTGGCTCCATCTCAGAATCGTCGAAGTTGGGTCGAAAGTCGACTATTTTCTTTTCAATATCCTCTAGCATGTGTTTTGAGATTTTATCCAGTCTACTTTCAGTGTATCTCATTGCTGCGGGGGGGTCACCATCAATCGAACCGAAGTTTCCCTGCCCATCGACAAGGGGGTATCTAAGTGAGAAATCTTGAGCCATCCTAACCATGGTGTCATAGATTGACTGATCTCCATGAGGGTGATATTTCCCCATAACTTCTCCAACTGAACGTGCAGACTTGCTATATTTCTTCTCAGAGGTGTGACCTCCTTCGTGCATGCCGTAAAGCACACGACGATGAACAGGTTTCAGGCCATCTCTGGCATCAGGCAGAGCCCTTCCAATGATTACTGACATTGCATAGTTGATGTACGAGGTCTTCATTTCTTCATTCAGAGAATGATTAAGGATATTCTCATTATTTTCCGGTGATTCTACGTCGCCCCCTTCTTCAGATGTCAAGGTTAGTCACCTCCTTGGCATGCTTCTCTATGAAGGATCTCCGATCCGGAACATCCTTCCCCATCAAAATCTCGAATAGCTCATCGGTCTCCTCTGCATCTTGGACTGTTACTTTCAGCATCGTCCTAGTCATTGGATTCATCGTAGTATCCCATAGTTGCTCTGGATTCATCTCTCCGAGGCCCTTGTATCTCTGGATGCCTATTTTTGCATTTGGATTGTCTCCTTGCAATTCCAGAGTAACCGAATCTCTTTCTTCATCGGAGAATACGTATTTACTTACTCTTCCTTTCGTCAATTGATAAAGCGGGGGCTGAGCGATGAATACGTGCCCCTCCTCAATTGCCGGTCTCATGAATCTCCAGAGAAAAGTCAACATTAGTGTCCTAATGTGAGCGCCATCAATATCTGCGTCGCACATTATTATTATCTTCGAATATCGGAGTTTACTCGTATCGAAGGCCCCCTCCTCCTCTTCGTTATTGCCGACACCAGCACCTAGCGCACGAATCATGGTCTGAATCTCTTGGTTTTGGAACACCTTTGCAGCATTATGCTTCTCCCTTTCTACATTGAGAATCTTCCCTCTGAGGGGCAGAATCGCTTGGATCCTCCGATCTCTCCCCGTTTTTGCCGACCCACCTGCAGAATCGCCCTCTACGAGGTAAACCTCACACTCACTTGGGTCTCGTGATTGACAGTCGGCAAGTTTGCCTGGTAGCCCCCCTCCTTCTAGAACTCCCTTTCTTCGAGTCAGGTCCCTGGCTTTTCGTGCCGCCTCCCTGGCTTTGGATGCAAGTAGTGCCTTCTCAACGATCTGTTTCGCGACCGATGGGTTTTCTTCGAAGAACTCGCCTAGTTTGTCATAAACAATCGTCTGAACTATTCCTGTAACTTCGCTGCTCACTAATTTATCTTTGGTCTGGGAGGAGAACGAAGGATCAGGGTGCTTGACGCTTACTACTGCTGCTAAACCCTCTCGTACGTCATCACCTGACAGTGAATCCCCTTTGAGCAGCTTCTTCTTCTTTGCATACGAGTTCACCGAACTGGTGAGTGCGGTTCTCAAACCGGACATATGGGTACCTCCATCTTTGTTTCTTATGATGTTGGTATAGCAACGAATCGACTCGCTGAATGCATCGGACCATTGCAGCGCTAACTCGACTTCAACTTCGCCCTTCTCAATCTCTTTTTCGCCTTTGATCTTGATGACTTCCTCATGCAACACTTCCCTCCTTTCATTGAGTTGACTCACATATTCGGAAAGTCCACCGTCGTATCGGTGTTCTGATGTGTGTGGTTCTGAACCTCTAAGATCAACGATTGAAATTCTCAGTCCCGCATTTAGGAAGGCAGTTTCACCCACTCTGGTATCGATCTCTTCAAAATCAAACTCGACGATTTCGGTAAAAATCGATAAATCTGGCTTGAATGATATCATCGTACCTGTGTCCTTACACTTGCCGATTTCCTTCAGCGCCTCAACCGGAACGCCCGCTTCATAGCGTTGGAAATAGATAACTCCACCCCTATGGATAGTCATCTCCATCCATTCAGAAACCGCGTTTACCGCCGACACTCCAACTCCGTGCAGGCCTCCAGAAACCTTGTATGAACTATTATCGAACTTTCCACCAGCATGTAATTTAGTCATTATTACTTCAGCCGCCGAGACTCCGAATTCCTCGTGGATGCCCACGGGGATACCCCTCCCATAATCTCTGACCGAGAGTGAGTCGTCTGAATTGAGTGTAATTTTAATTGAATCTGTGTGCCCTGCAAGGTGTTCATCGACTGAGTTATCCACCACTTCCCAAATACAGTGGTGTAGTGCCGAACCGTCATGAGGGTCGCCAAGGTACATTCCTGGTCTCTTTCTTACGGCCTCCAATCCTTCTAGGACTTGGATGCTTTCTGCACTATATTCATCAGCCATATTATCACTCTCTAATTGAGGGTTCCCTACGGGAACCCTCAAGCCATACTATTAATCTTAGGAAGCCGAGGCCTATAACCCTCTCCTCTCCTAGTTCCAATAACTAGTAATTATAATACAAAAACGCTGAATTGGGGCCGATTCTTGTCCACGCTCTCTCGACACGATTAAACAGGCCACTTAATTCGGCCTTTCACATGCAAAAGCCCTTGGTATGCGTCACACTGAGGGGGAGGACCATCGAAGAAATGTGCAACGATGCCCCAAAGGCAGTGAAATTGGGGGCAGATTTGGTGGAAGCTCGACTAGATCTTCTGTGGACTACTGAAGAAAAGACAACCTCTACCAAGAAATCAGGAGGGGATGAAAAAGAGAGCATCGAGATAATTGTGAACCAACTAGAATTGGATGCTATTGATGTGGGGGATTCAATCAAGGCCATTTCTTCCGCAATAGAAACTCCACTATTGATTACTTGCAGGCCACTGAGGCAGGGGGGGCACTATCCCGGAAGTGAGGATGATAGGATTTCAGTCCTCAAAGCAGCAATAGCAAGTAAGCCGAATTGGATTGACCTTGAAGTTGACATCGACCCTCCTAAGAGGGAAGAACTGGTAAAATTAGCAGGAAATGGAACAAGGGTCATCGCATCTCTACATTCATTGGAGAACGTCCCTTCAGCGTCTGAGATCACTCAGGATGTGATGGATGCCCAGGAGATGGGGGATTTGGTAAAGGCCTGTTTTTACACTAAGGATCGAAAAGATGCACTACGGATTTTTGAGTCTGCTTTGCAACTGAAGTCTTCTGGTGCGAACTACTCATTGATGGGGCTAGGTCCTGGTGGCGATTGGTCAAGAATACACGCGCCGGCGCTGGACCAGGAACTAGTCTTTACAACTACTGAGTCTGGTTGGCATTTGGCTCAGCAAGGGAAGATCAACGCCTCGGACCTGAGAATTGCATGGGAAGTGTTGGAGTACTCCTAGGCACCATCCCTCAGGAGGGGGACCTCTACCAACTCTTCCTCATCTTTCGCACCCAATGCAGATGAGTGATATTTCCAGTGGATAATTAGTGGGATTATTATGCACGAAAGAGGAAGTGCACCGATTAGGAAGTATGCTGCGGTCTTCGGAAGCGTGAATCTCTCTTCTACATCGATTAGAACCTCCACGCTCATATTTCCAGAAGCCGGATGATCTCCCTCTCGGCTATTGTCCCACCCGTCCAGGACCAAGTGCAGAACTTGCCCTCCAGAGTCTCCAAAACCTGCAAAAGACCAAGCAGACCCAGAAGAGTCTATTGCTACTGAGAACTCTTGATAGGAAACCGATTCGTAAGCATGAGCATCCCTGAATGGCACCCATGTAAACAGGTCTCTGTACTCAACCGGGACGGAATTTAGGCCTTCCGCATCGCAAATCAAATCCCAACCTTCTTCGTCGCAGTAGAAGTCTACTGTGTACATATCCAGGTTTGATCCAGTCAGGAGATAGACATCTCCCTTGGTGCTGAATTCGATACAGAATGTGTATCTATAGCCCGGTTCCAGTACTAGTTCGATAGTAGTTGCAGACTCATTCTCAACGTGTATTCCTGGGAAACTGTCCCATGCTCCATCAGACCATTCGGTACTGATGTCTTTGTCTAGTGGTTTAAGCTCAGAGTCCCCGCCAAAACCAAATGCTTCGATTGATCCAGGAACCTCGACCGATAGGTATTCTCGGGGGTCTTCTGTCGCATCCCAATCGCTACTAGGAGCAACGTCGCAGGCAACTGATTGGGAACTGGCGGGTGGAGGAATCAGAATAATTGAGCAGAGAACCCCTGCCAATAGGAGATTTACGCCAAAACCTCCGGCTGTTTTAATCCTCACTTCTTTCGCCTCGTTCTAATCGGTCGCACGTACCCTGACTCTTTGTTGGTGCGCTCGTCAGCAGTAAGGTATTTTGGTTGTGGAGGGGGTCTGTGTTGATCCATTCCGGGTAGACCTCCTTCTGCCTTGACCTCATCGACATCGTATTTCTTGACATTGTCCAAGGCATCCATCTCATCATCATCTCTTTCTCTGAGTACCATCCATCCCAGTATTGCAACTAGCGCAACAAGAGCAAGTAAGCCTGCGCTTTCTCTTCCCGGAACAAGGTCTTCCATGGTCAAGTCAGACAGAGTCTTCGGCGGTGCAGTATCCTGAACGGAGAGCACTGTAATCACGAAGTCTTTAGATTCACAGACACCCAAGCCATCGCAGACCGTCATTGAAATTCGTACTTCACCGGGAATGGCCCAAGTTTGATTTGGCATTATCCAGTCGTTCCTCGAATTGCCATCACATCCCGATAGAGTCATGCAGTCTTCATCCACAAATACATTGATGTCCCAGTCAAACTCTAGTGTCTCTGTAAGATTCAGGTCTCTATCATTGCTAGGGTTGCCATCACCATCGCTATCGAAAAACGCATCATTGTCCATCCATGCAACTATTCCAGCCTCCAAGTCGGAGTCGGAGGCGGCCCCGGACAGATTGACCAATTCTCCGACGACAACGTACTCGGTGCTGATGGGTTTTGAAGTCTCGATTCGAGGAGCTGAAGAGACTATCACTTTCATCTCTGTGGTGTTGGAGTCCCCACCTCCAAAACCGTCAACTACAGTAAGTCTGACTGTATATTCCCCCGATCTCTCGTAGCTATGCCAAACTTGAGGTCCAGAGGTAGGTGGACTAGCGTCTCCGAAGTCCCATATCCAATCCACAATACCGTTCCAATCCGGGCTGTTGACGTCCGAGGATGCCATTCCTTCGAATCCCGGGTCAGCGTCGAAACTCCCGCTGCCATCGAATCTGATTAGGTTTCCAGGGGCAACAAAGGCCCCTCCTTCCGCTGTCCTTGGAACCTTCCAGGTAACTCCCTCTCCCACATCATCAGGAAGTTCAGACAATAATCCACCTTCATCACTAGGGCAGATGAATGACATTATTGGGATCGGTAATGGGTTTCCGATGTACAGCAGGAAAGTCTTCGGAGCAGAATCTAAACCCCTCTCGTCGATGACTACTAGTGAAACACTGTGAAGTCCCGGATTTGAAAACGTCCTACTTACGGAAGTGGTATTCTCAATGGGCGAGTCCCGGTCTGAGAAATTCCAGTAGTGGGATAATGCGGACGAATCTCCGTCAGGATCGAACGATGAGCTACTGAAAATGTAAGCATCACCGATTTCTCCGTCAGAAGGGCGCTCGAAAAGTGCAACTGGTCGTTGATTCAGGATTTCTACTTCCAAGTAAGCGATAGAGGTATTTCCATCATCATCAGCTACCTCTAGTGTTACGTTTTTCACCCCTGGTTCTTTCCAACTGACGATAGGATTAGCTTCGAATGAACTTGTTTCAGTGAAATCAGATGCAAGTGAGACGCCCATCCCTCCCAAGTTGACGCCTCCTTCGAACGTCCATCTGAATTCGGCAATTATTCCATCTTCGTCCTCGAAAACATCCGGCATCTCCAGTGGAGTAACCGCAAAACCCTCCAGATTTTCCGAGAAAATCTGGTAAGGTGCCCGGTTTAGAACCGTGACTAGAATGGACTTCTGTGCCGATTGGTGTCCATCACTGACCAACAACTCCAATGAGTATACGGTGCCATCACTACTGCCATCTATCCACGAATGGCCAATTTCGAAGATTCCTGTGCCAGAGTCACCAGAGCCATCACCCCAGTTCCATGAGAAAAATAATTTGTCCACTGGAACGTTGTCAGACGTCCCGAAGGCCGAAAATTGTATTCTCTGATTCGTCTGAACCGTCAATTCCTCTTGGATAGCCAAACCATCTACAGAAATCTCAGGAATAGGCTCAGAGGTATCATTTACCGAGATTTCCCATGAAATTGCTTCCGAAAAGAAACCCCCATGATCACTGACTAGAAGGGTGATCACGTATCCCCCTTCCTCCGTGAACGAATGAACAGGATTCTTCAAACTTGAAGAATTACCATCACCCAGATCCCAGATGTACGATTGTGGAGTCTCATTGTGCCCGAAAGAACCGTTTTGGAACCCGAACCCCCAAGAGTCGTAACCGCCTCCAAAGATGTACGTTTGAGTCCATGTTTGCGTTTCATTGGATGAGATTGCCCCCGACCCAACTGGTTTCATGTTGAAAATCTGTTGAGGGAGTGTCTGAGCTAAGTCCTGCAGTTCCCCAGTAATGTCTCTGACCTCGGCTGTAAAAGTCCAATCGCTGGTAAATGGAGGGGTAAACCAAACTGAGATTATTTCCGGTTCAGAGTTTCCTACTGAGACCATGAAATCTGCAGAATCATGTAGTGAATTATTGGTGAAGGCTGAGAATTCTACAGACAGAGACTCTGAAAATGCACTCGAACTGACGTCAATGCCAATTTCCACGCTATCATCAAGGAAGTCCCCGTCCCGATCAAAACCTTCTATCGATCCTATTGACACCTCAGCAGGGCTCGTGACCTGACTGGCACTTACGGTAAATGACCCGACGGGGTAATTTCCTCCAGAAAGTACGCCGCAATTTGCAAAGTCGAAATCACAGTCATCAACAAGGGAGTTGTACCAGACTAGGAGAAGAACCTCGGAGGTGGCATTTCCAAAACCGTGAACTAGTCCAGTTCCCCTACCATCGCTCGAATCAATCCTCAGTTTGTCCATAGTCCAAGTCCCAGAAGCCTCCTCTTTCGAAAGAACGACTCCTTCGAAACCGAATCTATCCGGTTGAACCATGATGCTCAAGGGAAAACCATCACCTTGTGTGAATCTGAATGATTTGAGCCCCCATCCTTCAACTGAGTGTCCAGATGATTGCCACGCCTCTGACCACTGATCGTTCTCTGCACTGATGGATCCCTTGCAGAAGCCACCGTTTGAGCAATCATCGACTAAGTCAAGATCGGAGAAACCAAACGCGCCCTGCGCGCTATCCAGAGTAACTGCTGCGCTGAAGTTTGCAAAGATTTCACTCATCGAAGTCCCTATTGGGGTCGATCCCGGGCCAGGGTTTCTGGATAGGCTCTCAACCCCATTCCCACCTAGGGAAGGATTAGACACCAACTCTCTCATGGCAGCAGGCCCGCCTAATTTGTCCGCCAAATACGTCAAGAATAGGAAACTTGAACCGATATCAGAATTTCTTCCGTCCCACCATCTCAAACTTGTACTCGAGTTCAGCGTCCATGAGTTTGCCCCCTCTTCTAGATCCACCGACTCTCCGTAGCTAATAAACTCAGAAAGTCCCGCCGCGCCCTCATCAATCCAGATATATTCGAAAGGGTCATTCTCGTGATGAATCAATTGCCCAAACTCGTGCGCCATCACTCGATTTCTTTCTGACAGATCATCGATATCTAGGAATAATGCCTCACGCAACGATGAAACTCCAGATTCAAAATAACCCTCTTCCCCACCAGGTCCATCTATTGACAGAATGGCAATTTCTATCTGACAATTGTCATCAATGTCCGGAGGGGTCCCGAAGTAGTTGGTAGTGGAAGGGAAAATTATGGATTCCCAGTTTGACATAATGTCATTCAGAACAGTAGACGAAACGATTTGACCGTCTTCTACGAAAATCGCTGCGTTGGTAGAGATTTTCTCCACAGTAACTGCAAAGGTCCCGTCGTTGGTCGTCATGTTGTCCGTATCGTCCACCGACCATGTATTCAGACAGTTTCTTGGCTGACCTCCAGTGCTTGCTAGCCCTTCAGAGGAAAAAATAGGGGCAATGAAAACTACTAGTAGCGAAACTACTGTCAGCACAGCTTTCCTAGAAGAGTAGATTTCCGAACCACCACCCACCATTAGCACCTCGTTTACCAATCTGCTCCAAACTGCTCGAGGACGTATTTTAACATCGATGGAGCATCGTTCGTACATGGGCAGGGGGACGGGGCCATCAATCGTTCCCATCGCAATGCTCCTCATCCTACTTTCACAGATGTCAATGGTCGAGGGGGGCTATCATACGGCCGAAGAGAGGGATGTTGAGATATTACGAACACTGCCTCACGACTCATCTTCGTTCACACAAGGACTGGAAGTACTGGAAAACTCAATTTTCGAGAGTTCGGGCCTTTATGGCCATTCGAGAATTAGCGAGATTGACTCACAAAATGGAGAGATTATCAGGCAGACAAAGATTGACGACTCTTACTTCGGAGAAGGGATTACCGTAAAGGACCAGTCAATCATTATGCTGACTTGGAGGGCAGGAGTGGCATTGGAATTTCACATCTCAAATTTTAGTATCATTGGAAACTTCAGTTTCGAAGGCGAGGGTTGGGGGATTTGCTACAATGGGGAGCACATTGTTACATCCAATGGGTCATCTGAACTTTCATTCAGAGATCCAGATACCTTTGAAATAGATTTCACCACAGTGGTAACTTGGGATGGAGTTCCTGTTTCAAACCTTAATGAATTGGAATGTGTAGATGATAAAATATATGCAAATATTTGGATGGAGGAGACAATCCTTATGATTTCATCTACATCGGGCGAGGTTGACTTTTTCTCATCTCCATTGGCTGTCACTTCCATTCAGGGAAATAGCGATGAAGAGGTATTGAATGGCATTGCATTTGATCGGAATTCTGGGGGTTTCTGGATTACTGGGAAGAACTGGACGCAGATGTACTTGGTCAATTTCACAGTCCAAGAAGAGAAATTTGGTGCTGATGACGACTCACATTTGTTCACATTGATGGCGTTATTTGTAGCAACTATTGCTTCGACACTTTTCATATTCCGAATAATCCCCAAGGAGAAAGATCTGGAAACGCCCAACTTCAAGGACTCCCATCGTTAGGGCGTGTCATGGCTGACGAAGATGTCGGAGGGGGCATCGATCTCGAGTATTTCATGGAAGACATTTCCGAAGAGCCATCAACGAGGGTTGCAGGGGCTATTTTAATCATCATTGGAAGCCTTCTTGGCGTGCAGTTGGGGATTCTACTCGTCTCAGGAAATCCGGATGAGATTCTCTCATCTTCTCTAGACTCATCCGAGGAATATTCTAACGTATCCGGCATCGTAATCTCTGAAAGGACTGGGAATGACTCAGGCGGAGAACCCGTTGAAGGGGTGAGGGTGAGGCTTCTCTCTGTAGAGGGTGCAACTACCGGAAAGGAGACATTTACAGATTCAGATGGTAGATTCACTATGCCTGAAGTCCGTAGAGTGCCTGCTCTACTATCGTTTACGCATAGCGGGAATAATACGACTAAGTTGTTTTTCGTTCCCGGTGACGAAGCCCAGATAGTTGTCACCATGTCTGAGGGAAATGGCGAGAACGTTATTGACCGACGCGGCGAGAGTTACCAGTCCAATTCGGTTTCCATCGCCACTGCTATTGCCTTGATGACCGTGCTTCTGGGACTAATGGGGGTCTATGGCGGAGTCGAGGCTTATCGTGGCAATAGCTACAGGAGATCTTGGTGGCTTTCCTTCCTAGGTCTATGGAGCAGGGGGATGATTTTCCTCGGTCCTTTACTAATTTTGATTGGCATGGGGCTGGTGACATTGTCTAAGGAACAGTTTTCTGGTAGCCGCCATTAGGCATCAGGAGAGTCTCATGTATCTGTTCTCAATTGAAGGCGGGGATGGCAGTGGTAAGGGCCTAGCCACACAGATTGTGCACGAGGTTCTAGAATCCGAGTTCTGCTTCAGATCTGTAGAGGTAACAGCTGAACCTAGGAGGGATCATGCATTAGGAAGGCTGGCAATAGATTCAGTGAGGAGGCAGACGCTTTCGCCTGATCAGGAGGCAGGACTTTTCGCGGCAGATAGGTTAGATCACTCACATGGGTGGATTCTCCCACGCCTTCAAGAAGGCAGGGCAGTAGTAAGTGGGAGAAATATCCACTCTTCTCTTGTGTATCAGGGAATTGTCGGCGGAATCGGACTAGAGAGGACCGCTCAGATTAATTCGGCCGCATTAATACCGGATCTTTGTATCTGGGTAGATTGCGATCCAGAAATCGCCTTGGAGAGAATCTCAAAGGGAACACTCCGCGATCTCTCTAGCAAGGAAGAGTACTTCGAGACATCAGAATTACAGATTCAGATCAGAGATGGATATAGGCAGATACTCTCAGGCGAAATGGAAATGCCAACCCCATTCGATATGGGTGCAATAATGGGGCCGATTTCAAATGAAGGTACTCAGAATCAACTTCGTAACTCCCTGAGGGGGGCCATTCGCTCATTCATGAACAGCAGACCAAATCCAATCAATGTCGAAAAGGAACAAGTTGACCAATTACAGATTAGGGCTATTGTGAGGGAATCACAAAATCAAAGCACACTTACAGATATTGGGATCGCACCAACGAAGACAAAGTTGGGATGGCTGGATGGGGACTCGCCATGGAAAGTTCTCAAATCAGCCCAGGATAGTCATAAAAAGTCCCTTTCCTCAATGGAAAAAGAACACCACAATTATCCAAAAAACATCCTAAACCACTCAATGTCCTCTGTATGTGGTACCCTTTCTCTCATCAATTCGGCTGAGATTTCCGAACTCAGATCTTCCATGGGGCCAGTTCGATGTGTTTCTAAGAGGCACACACAGAGGATAATCAGGTTCCTCAAAGAATTGAGATGGGTCTCCAGGAGGAAGAATCTAATCGGGCGCGAGGCTCCAAAATCACAGTTAAGAGAGGAATTCTTCCCATTTGGACGACTTGTCCTCGCAATTTGGCCCCTTCGTAAGGAAATCAGCAAATGGCAGTCTCTCAATCCGGGTACGCACATCCGCTTCTCCATGGGTCAGATGGTTAAATCGGGAAGACATGAACGTGCATTGATGGAAACAATCAGCCGATTGTCAATATTAGGCAGCGGGATAGAGGGGAGGCCAGCCCCCGAGAATATCGAATCCCTGGTCGATTGGTGGCTAGGAAAGTGAAATCACTTCACTACTAGTCTGGAACCAGCGGGAAGCGTGACGTTGGAAGATTCTTGGAAGAATTTGGGTCTAGCTGAGAATGCCGAACAAAACCACCAACCACCAACGAATCCTGCACCTAATCCTGTGATAATCCTGAGCAAATTGTTTGACTCGTATGAGTCGAGAAGCAATTGAGTGAAACCATCAATCCCCATTGGAACCAACCCCATGCCCATTATCAATAGCATCACAATCATCCGTCTGTCCCTCTCGTAAATCTCGAATAGCCATTTGTCAGGGAAAACTGAAAGGAACGTATCCCTGACAGTCCATCTGTTGACACCCCTCAATAAGAAGAAAAGGCAACCCAGGGAGAATCCTAGGAATATTCCGATGTCCCTTGCACATACTGGCATCTGATTACCATTTATCTCCCACGACCTCTCGTGTTTCTGATGGCAATTCAAATCTCCAAAACCATATGCAAGTGCCCAAATTGGATTCAAATCACTCCACACAAATTTGCCACCGTGAAGCGTTTGGTCATGGCCAACCGCCCCTCCCTCTTCATGCTCATCATTCCCCCAACTGTTTTCGAATGCATAATCGATAGCATTTGCCCTTCCTGAGAGCTCTGGAACTGAATCAGAGGGAAGAAAATAGGGAGCCATGAAGCATAATGCAAGGTATCCAAATGCGACTCCGCCTAGAATCTTGGAGACCCTCTCCTCGTGCCCCCTGTCCCGCAATCCATTTTTCAGAAGCATTTGTTTCCCAATTGGCTCTGAAAAGACCGCCTTCTTAGATTTCACCAATTCACCATCAGTAAAAACGATACAAACTCGTTTGTAAGGTTAGCAATATTCGGGAATCCCTTCGCAACACGCCTCAACCACTCTAAAGCAACGAGGGCACTCCATGTGCTGCCGCATTGGAATGGCATCCCCTCTGAAACCACATAGGCAGAGAAAATCCTTGCAATGATCACTATCCATATGCCTAAATCACCTGACATCGGGCTAAATTAATTTCCCTTCTCATGAGTCGAGGGCTTCCAGTTGGAGAGTTAACTCGCCTACGAGCCATCCGTGTAGGACCTCTCCCCCCATCTCCGAGAGAGTTGAATTGAGGAACGCCGCAATCAATGATCTCTTTGCATCATCCTCATCGAATCCCCTGGTCTTGAGGTAAAACATCTGCTCTTCGTCTATGGGCCCATTTGCCGTGCCATGCCCACAACCGACGACGTCATTCTCCATCACCTCCAGTTCTGGGATAGAATCTGCCTCTGCTGATTTGGAAAGCAGTAGGTTGTGAAAAATCTGTGCTGCATCTGCTCCTCTGGAGCCTTCTCTGATGGTTAGCATCCCAGTCCCTATGGTCCTGCTCTTCCCTCCACAAGCAGAGTGCCACGATAGCCGGCTGTATGTTTCCGGCGCTTCATGGTGGATTTCTATGTGGTGATCCAAGTGCATTGAATCCGCAGATAGGATCGATCCCAGGACCCTGATGTTTCCACCAGATTCTCCCATAATGTAGCGCAGATCGCTCTTTGTCCTCTCCGAACCAGAAGAAACCGTACCCGCTCTTACTTGAGCATCTCGGCAAATGTCAATACTGTCGGAGCGAAGCATAGTACCCCTCTCTAGGAGTCCGATAACAACATCATTCACCACTGCTCCATCTTGGATCTGACCGGTCCTAAGTAGTCCGAACCATTCACTTCTACCTGTGACTCTGGTTATCAACTCAAATTCCGATGTTTTCCCTATTTCCAATGAGATATGTGCAATAGATGGGGAATCGCCTGTATCAACCCTGAGGATGATTGGTTTCTCTGAAGAGAAATCCTTGTCCACGACCAACGTCCATTGAGAAGACCCTGCCGAGGCATGAAGGAATGAATTTGTCAAAGCACTACTCCTGGAGAAATCAGGCTCTACTGCTGCGCCTAGTTTCAACTCGATTCCAGGGGGGAGGTCCGAACCATCAATGACGCCCAGACTTATCTCAGGTTGCCCTAGTATGGGGATCTCGGAAACGTCTCCAGTGGGGTGGACCTTCTTCCAGGGTGTGTACCTCCAGAGATGATCTGACTTGTTTGGCTTCTCCAGACTGAGGTACCTCGAAGCCGATTCCATGATCCGGCCTCAACCTATGCTTCCTTCCATCTCAAGAGCCATCAGTTGATTGAGCTCCACTGCGTATTCCATGGGTAGTTCCCTGGTGAAGGGCTCGAAGAAACCGTTGACAATCATTGCTAGGGACTCTTCCTCTGAGTGTCCACGACTCATAAGGTAGAATAATTGCTCATCGCTAACCTTGG
>Ga0207992_1000181_pt1 | contig 34270 bp, 33 predicted proteins | sample ETN02SmetaG_FD_185788 | JGI IMG/M metagenome (GOLD analysis project Ga0207992, IMG submission 185788) | Marine microbial and viral communities from oxygen minimum zone, Eastern Pacific Ocean - ETNP2014F10-02SV255 (SPAdes) (version 2) | ecosystem: Environmental > Aquatic > Marine > Oceanic ...
CGTCCGTGTAGTCAGTGACTCGGATTCCAAGCTTACCTGTCCTGGCCTTCCTAGTCATGACTTTGTCCATCTTCTTGTGGAATTCGGCCTCTAGATCGACGTTCATTGCGAGGGAGTGCCCGAGTATCAGAATCAGAAGGTCGGCTAGCTCCTCGGCCGCCTCCTCGTCGGGCTTGCCCTTCGTAATGGCTGCTGATAGTTCCCCCAGCTCCTCCACAGTGAGGGCGATTCGAAATCCCATGTCGTGGCCATGGTTCTCGTCATCTGCGAACTTGTGCTTGTGGTGGAAAGTAGCAACTCTGGCCATCATAGTAGACCAAGCCCCATCGGGCACCTCACCATGCTCCACCTGCAACCAATCATCGACACTCAGCCTTCCCGCCATGGCAATGGACGAACTAGGGGCTCCATCAAGGTAGTTGCACTAGTTGATGTCTTCAAGGAGGGCTGTAATGCAAGTGGAAACCAAATCCCTCATTTGGGAGGCCATAGCGTCCACTGCCTCGTGATTTATCTCTGCATCCGGCTTCCCGGGAGTCCTCCCCGCAGCCCAGTTAGAAGAGCACACTAGGGAAACATGGGCGATTCCAGACTCTGAAACTAGCCTCTGCTCAGGACCAAGGGTCATGCCCACAACGTGAGCTCCGAGCCTCTGTAGTGCATCTATCTCAGATGGGCTCTCAAACTGGGGGCCCACGCATTGGGCCACCACTAAACCTGTTGGAGACGTACCCTGCCCCTCTCTGAGCACTGCCTCGCAAAGGGAAGAATAGCGATGATCGAATGGACGAGTCCGATCGGCGTGTATCGCATCGTCATCGTGAAATGTCCATGGCTTGATAGATAGATCAAGGATGTCGCTGGCAATTCCCACGGCACCTGGTGGCATTGACTCTGTCATCGACCCTACAGAGTTCACGCTAACGATTAGATCTGGTTTGCAACTGGAGGCTGCATGCACGTTCGCACGATGCTCGATTGCATGAGGAGGTGTTCTTGATTCGTCATTTGAGTGGTGCCTATCTATCACGAAAACCTGGCCCAGTTCGATAGTCACCAATGAGATGGGAACTTCACCCCAATTAGACTCTGCAAGCATTGTGCTCGAAGTGGATGTTGTAGTTTCTAGAGTACTCGAGAATGCACTCATCCCGGTTCCACAGATCACCGCAATGCGGGACATCGACTCACTCCGAGAGTCTTGAAATTAGATCTGCCTTCTTCCCTGAGACTGGCTTGCCCGCTTTCTTCAGCAATTCCTTTAGCTGTGCCACGGTCATTGACTCGTAGTCGGCATAGTCGGACTTCACAGAATCTTGATCTTCATCACCAGAATCATCCACGGCTTCCTCGTCAGAGTCAGCCTCATTTTGTGATTCATCGGCAACTTCCCCTTCCTCTAGGGTCGCCTCTTCATGCTGCTTTGCCACTTTCTCATCGGCCTTTATCTCCTCCAGAGTGGGGCCATCGTCTACCACAACTCCGTCCTGGATAAGTTGACTGCGCCTGAAGAACACTGCCCTAACTGGTTGAACCTTGGAGATTGCCTTGGAGACGGTCTCCTCCAAGGAGCCATCCATGAGGGCCTTCTGGACCTTTATCCATGTAGATTGGGCGCAGAACTTGACTACCTCGTTCCTGGTTACGCTCCGAGACTCATGCTTCTGACTAGCCTTGACACTTGACCTTGTAACGATTAACGGCTTAATTCTGATAAAGAAGCCGTCTTCGGTGACGACATCAATAGTATCGTCTATTTTCCCTCTTTCCCTCCTAATCTGCCTTCTGACAAAGTCCTTCATGACCTCGTGACCAACGAACTCGGTGATGGCGTCGTTTCCGACAATTTCCTTGATTCGGAACTTGATCTTGACGTGCATCTTCGTGAAGTCGCCATCCAACTCATTCTGCATGATTTCGAATGGCCGTCCCAGTAGCATCTCTTCTTCCTCGGCAATTGTCTCGCCGATCACCTTGAACGACCATGGATTCCGAGGGGCCCTGATAGAGAACCACCTCTTGGCCTTCCACTTGTCCTTCTGCCTACGAGCTGCTGCTCTCGCTGATGCTCCTTTGGCCATTAAAACGTCTCCATATTGCGGGGGCTACCCCGTTTGCGAGCCGTCCGACCTGCAACCAGTATTTGAACGGAATGCTACGGATATCGATGCACATGGAACGCATTCAAGTCACGTCAGCGTCTGGGGGGGGCATGAGCCTCCATGGCGGTGAATGGAGAATACATGCGAGTGCCGTTGACGAAGGCAAAGTGATCGAAGATGCACTTAGTTGGCTGAGTGGGGGATTATCTGATATTATCATCCACAAGGAAAACTCAACATTGGGAGCCCCGATGCAGACGATAAGCGTGAAGATGAGGGGGAAGCAAGCACTATCCTCATTGGCGAGATTGGAAAATGAGTCTTTGGTTTCCATGCTCGAAAGGGGACTAGGCAATAGAGTAGACAAGGACAAGTTCCTGCATGTGAGGCTGAGATTGGACAAGCTTGTACAGGGTGCGGGGGTCGTATCACAGAATTCAAACGAGCCTGTTGCTAAGGGGAGGTTCAAGTTGGAAGTTTACCCTGGACAGAAGGCGAATGAGGTTGCTGAGGATTTGCTAATGGAATTGATTGGAGAATAATACAAGAATTCATATGCTAATTACTCGGGCAATTACCTTGTTATGACTCACGTAGTAACCAGTGCTTGTGTAAGGTGCAAATACCAAGATTGCGTACATGTCTGCCCAGTAGAAGCCTTTAGGGAAGCCGAAGAATATCTCGTGATAGATCCCGATGAGTGCATAGACTGTGCGGCGTGCATTCCTGAGTGCCCAGAAGAGGCAATCTATGCTGATAGTGATTTACCGGACGAAGAAATGGAATGGTTGGAGAAGAATGAGGAAGAGTCCCCCAACCTCCCCATAGCAGAGGGAGATTCTCCTGTTCTGGCTGATAGTTAGGAAAATTGCCCCCCACATAGGTTCATCAATACATGCCCGGAGGAATCTGTATGCCGCAAAGGGTAGAGTTGGGCAATATGAGGCATGGGACAGAGCTTCTCAAGAGGGGTTTTGCTAAGATGCAGGAAGGCGGCGTGGTGATGGATGTCGTTACCCCTGAACAGGCTCACGTAGCCGAGGATGCTGGTGCCGTATCAGTAATGGCTCTAGAGAGAGTGCCTGCGGATATTCGATCTTCTGGCGGAGTAGCAAGGATGAGCCATCCAAAATTGATCAAGGAGATCATTGAGACCACTAGCATTCCAGTTATGGCTAAGGCCAGAATAGGCCACGATGAAGAGGCTAGAGTACTGGAGGCTCTTGGAGTAGACATGATTGACGAGTCGGAGGTGCTTACTCCCGCAGATCCGTTCTACCACATCTCCAAAGATGACTTCACAATTCCATTCGTCTGCGGCTGCACCAGCCTTGGTGAGGCGGTTAGAAGGATCGCCGAGGGCGCTGCTATGATTAGGACGAAAGGAGAAGCGGGCACGGGAAATGTTGTGAGTGCGGTCAAGCATGCTAGACTCCTAGCAACTGAAATTGAGACTTCGAAAAATGCCGATTCAAATACGCGTGAGGAAATTGTGGAGAAGATGCTTGATGGGTATAGAAGACTGGAGAAATCATCTGAAATAGGGGCTAGAGTGGAAACTACTCCCTTCGGTAGCCTCGAAGAAGTCAGAAAGGAGGTAGCATCCGTTCTCGATGAAGTATCAGACTTAGGTCGACTACCAGTGGTAACTTTCTCAGCCGGAGGCATAGCAACTCCTGCTGACGCGTCTCTGATGATGAAGCATGGCATGGATGGTATTTTCGTTGGATCTGGTATCTTCAAGAGTTCCGATCCGACAAGAACTGCTGAGGCAATTGTGCTCGCGACGCATCACTTCGAAGACGCAACAGTAGTTGCTGAAGCTTGTGAGATGGTTGGAGAGGCAATGCCAGGACTGGAAATCGACGCACTGGAGACTAGGCTCGAAGAACGAGGTTGGTAGCTAGCTTTTCCTACCTCGAGCAGTACCCAGCTTTCTTGGTTTTCTCTTTGGCTTCGTTTTTTCCCCCCTAGTTTCGCTGAGATCATTGGTTACTATGCCACCGAAGGTGATTGATTCGCCTCCAAGAAGCTTGTCGGAGAGGGATTCTGCGAGTTCTTCGTTTTGATCGGGACCTCTGAGAGCCTGCCTGACGGATTTGTTGTGATCCTGGACTAGCCTCTCCCTCTCCTCGTGCTGTGAACGGATCTCGCTACGGATCTCATTCACCTTTGAGAGTAGTTCGACCAATCCCTTGTGGGCCTCGTCGGCCTTGCCTCTTTCTTCCACGAAAAGAGCGTGTAGCCTATCGCCCTCGCCTCTGAGGAAGTCCCTCTCTTCGAACAGCGGCTTAATTTCACCCCAGATCTCGTCTGCTAGCCTATTCTGCTCGAGCATCAGGTTGTGTTCGTTGTCAGCTTCTGCCCTCAATCTTTGAATTGACTCATCCATGTCACTCAGGTCGATTGAAACTATTCGCTGCTGCTCGACATTAGGGATTAGCTCGTCTCTTCGAGAAATTAAAGACCTGAGTTTCTTGATTAGCGCATTCTCCTTCTCAAGGGTTAGCGCGCCATCAGTCATGATCCGTTCCTCAATCCTCTCAATCTCCCCTACGGTTTCGGACAGCTGAATGACTACTGACTTTCCGGGCCCTTGGTCTCGTTTCCCCTTCTTTCGCGTGAATATCTCCCTAATGGTCTGCTGGATCTCGTCACGACTTGCTTGGTGGATCTTGGCCTGGGCACGTACCTTCTTCTGATCATCCATCCTAGATGTGATGGTTTCTTGGACCTCGTTCCTTTTATTTTGAGTTGAATTTCGCTGATCTGCGGCCCTCTTTGCAGAATCGTTGTGTGAATCTCTCTGTCCGCGAACTCTGCTCAGTTTGGACTCCATGGCATGCAACCTAGTTCGGAGATCGTCAGAGACCTCATCGTCACGATCCATGCAATTGCGAATAGTGCCTCCTTATTGAAGAGACCTAAAGGCCAAGCAACCTTGCTACAAAGGGAAGAATCGGGGAAATGATGGCGAGCGCGGCGCCGAACATGAATACGGCCCCGGTTGTCATCCTTAGGCGGGTAAAAAGATCGGAACGTACTTGTGATGTTAGCACCTTTCCAGAAATTAGATTCCCGGAAGAGTCCTCGAGTCTCACTGTTACCGTTGCATCGCCCATTGACGATGGTATCAGTGTCTGCCAGACAATTCTCGAGGATTCCAGCGAAGATGAGACCCTCTCGAAGGTTGTCTTTCCTGAAAATGAGTCATTACTATGTGGTTCAGCTTTGAGTCGGTAGACGCACTCGTTCGGTCTGAAATCGGGAGTCTGGACCCTTAGAATGAGGTCCTGGGTTTCTCCTGTCTCGTTTAGGACGAAAGCGAATAGATTTGCCTGGCCAAGTGTTAGATTCTCCATATCCACGTCAAACCATATTTGCTCACTGGCATTGGTGGACAGGTGCATCCTCATTCTATCGTTTAGACGGAAGAAGGGGGCGCATCGGTCCCTCGCATGCATAAGTAGCATGTCCAATGTCTCTTCGCCAAGCTCGGGATGATTGATAATCTGGTCAATGGTTGCTGTATCAACCAACCCCCCGAGTGCTTGATGGAAATCATCCTCTTCGATCAAGCCTGAGCGGAACAAATCGAGAACTTGCAGTAGGTACTCCTGTAATTCTGAGAGTTTCACGCCGTTCTGGAGATTCTCACTAAATGAAGAGACGTACTTTGAGAAGCGCACTGCAAGTAGAGGATCAACATGAGACCTGATGACGTCTGTGAATGGCTTATTCAGCAGTGCAGGATGCATCGGAGGGGAGAATGCGGCCAACAGACCCCATGGCTCCACTGTGTTGAATCGGGGTCGATTGGAAACCATGTATACACTATGGCCAGAAAGTAGAGTGCCGGTCGATAAAGCAATCAGAACGGGGATTCCTTGAGTATCGGAGGGGAAAACCAATGCCAATCCAAGTAGACCAGTGGAGAAAAACATCAAAGTTGTTGTAATGTTGAGTTGGTTCGAAGCCCCATCAATTACTGCTCTCATCTCACTATAACCATGGGAGCTGCGAAATGTGATTCCAGTCGAGACTATCTCATCTGTTTCGATTTGAAAAATCCGTTTTGTAACCCACAACAAGTAATGGAGAACAACCAATAGAACCAGGTCGGTTACCATTAGGGCTAGTGCGAGCAAGTAAACTGATTTTGAGAATGTAAGACTGAAGAATAGTTCCTGCACCCCCCCCTCCCACCAGTCTGGAACTGATCCTCGATATGACTGTGCAAGGCCGAATAGAAGCACAACTACAATCGGCAGGAATAGAATCAAGCGTGCCCCCCTGCTGATTAATAGGTCATCAATTCCTGTCAAAATTGCCTCTCTGGACTTCAATGTCTCCTTGTTATTGTTGATTACGACCTTGTCCCCTTCCTTCACCATTCCTTTGATTTCGGGGGCAGAAGGAGTCTCTGTCTGTAGTGTTGCCACCATAGATTCCAATTCACTCTCGGGCGAGTGGGAATTTCTTGACTCCTCGTTCAAAGACATGTATTATACCCTCATAGAAGTAATTCTAGCCAGAATCTTCATTGAAATGCTATCAGATAATTCAATGATCTTACCATTAGAAATGATCGTGTCGCTGGACACTAAGATTGATTCACCAACCCCGAGTCCGCAATCTTTGATTGTGATGGATTCAACATCATTTGCAACTATCATTTCCACTAAAGCGGATGCCCCCTCTGGTAAGCGCCCTAATGGCAATAGAGTTCCGACGCCCAATGTATCAAAATCGCGCTCAATGCTAGGAATTCTGCTACCGCCCACAGTGGTCTCGGGATAGCCAAGAAGGCGATCTAGAGTTTCCTCCAGTTCTATTCCCACTGCATGCTCCATTTTGCATGCAACCCCTTTCACATCTCCCTTGAAGCCGATCACATCTTTCAGAAGAACCTCGAGAAGTCCTTCTCGCCGTTTTACCCTAGCAGCTAACTGGAATCCCTCGGTTGTTAGTCGGCATCCACGATATGGGATGTGAGTGATCATTTCACGTTGGGAGAGGCGCTGAACCATTTCTGTTACAGAGGCAGGAGATACTCCCATCAATTCAGCAAGTTGAGTTGTCTTAACAATCTCTCCAGGGGTCTCGGTATGAACCTCGAAGATAGTCTTCAGATACATCTCCTCAATTTCGCTGAATTCAGACATCTTACGGCCCCCCGGCCTCGGCCATGAATTCAGTCTTGCACACCGGGCACCTAGACATTGCTGGCCTATTCTCCACCTTTACCCTCAATGCCTGTTCACATTCTGGGCAATTTAGAGTGTCTTCGAGGGAGCGGACGACCGGATGCGATGATTTGTCATTTACACCGACTACAAATTCCATTGAGCATGCCGGACAGCGAACTCCTCCGGAATGATTGTGCGGGACCATCAATCTTTGATCGCAGTATGAGCATTGAATCTCGGTCTTCTCCTGTTTAGACTGTGACTTTGCCGATTCCTTAGTTTCCCTGAGATTGAAATCAGAGGTAGATGGGGTCCTAGTAGAAACTGCACGCCAAACTAATGTCCCGACTAGGATTGTCAGAACACCTGCGAGAAGGCCGTAGCCGGCAGCGAGTATGTCAAAGGGGAGTTTCAGTCCTTCCTGGCTATTATCCGCCTCTATTGTGTAAAAATTTGAGGATTTGATGCCGCTCGTATGCCACTGCACCTCTAATACAACGCTATCACTAGCCGGCCAATCTAGCAAAGACACGTCGGTTGTGAGATTTGAGCCAGGCATTACCGATTGGACTTCTGTTTCCGAGAGGATTTTCTGCTCGGAAGAAGAAATCACTAGGACAAAACCAGACTGTGCTTGATAATTGCCCATATTTTCTAAGAATATCGAGGCCAGTACCCTATCTCCGGGATTTGGTCTTTCGGGAGTAAAGGAGGCCTCTACCAAGATTGAGTCGATATTCACCAATGGCTCTGAAACGTTCATCTGCGAGGAATTTATAGAATCTGATGAAGGCGACCATCCAATTGGTATCGCCTCCAATATCACCTTATCTGCTGAGGGGTGGCCTAGGTCGAATGTGATTGTCCTTCGGCCCGGATCAGATTCAATATGGATACTCTGCAATAATTGGTAGCTTCCCTGAGAACCTGACGATGCCTCGAGGATGACTCCCCTAGATTTCCCATTAGACAGGAAAATCGATGCGTCGAAATTCAAACCACCAGAATTAGTCCATTCTATTGTGTCAATAGATAGATTGAGGACCTGGCTCGGCATTACCTCCACTGAAAAATTCCCTTGCAATTGCAAATTATCCTGATCATCAACCACAGAAACATGCCAATCAAAATTGTTCGTCCCAGATGAAGACAGTTTGAAGGGAGTGAAAACTTCTCGAGTAGAACCGGGTGAGATAGGAATCTGTACGCCTTGGAAAATCTCATCTCCAGATATTGGGGAGATAATCAGTGACACGTCCCCGCTAGAATTACCTGAATTGGTCACCATCATTGAGGCAACGAGTGTGTCTCCTACGTACCCCGGTTCTCCAGAAACTGCTAACCCAGAGCCTCCTGATGATGTGAAATTAGTGAAGTTAGTCGACTCGTCAGAGTAATTAGATCCTATTAGACTCGAATCTAGTTGATGTGCCGAGTATGAATTCAAACCGATGCAGGATAGCAATATTATCGCTATGGGGATGAGAATAGAATTGCCTAGCAAGACCCTCATGGAGTCGGCTTGAATGGACATCGTATGAATCAAACCCACAAAAATGTCCAGTATTGCCTAAAAGGGAAGTATTTCTCGGAATCGAAATGGACACTGGAGAACTGATGCGCGTAGAGCCTAACGAGCTCGCTGAAAAACTCCTGAAAAGGAGGATTATTCTAAAGGACAATCTTCCCGGTGTAATACGAAACCTGGAAGCTGAAGAAGACTCATTGAGTCCAAAGATCGATCGGATGAGGAAGGTTTTCGATGAGGGGAATAGTAAGGTTGCATCTTTCAAGGAGGAGAGGGATCGCTGTCAGAGAGAAGCTAGGGGGTTGATTCCCGAGGTAAAAAATATCAGAGAGAGTCTGATCAACTCCGGGGGGATGATTATCCTGGACCCCAAGTGGAAAAAGAAAAAGCTGCTCGAGCAGATAGAAGAAATAGAGAATAATATTCAGACCACGGCTCTTGATCACAAATCCGAGAGGAAACTGTTGGAGAAGAGGAGGGCGCTAATCTTGGAAAACGACAAATGGGTCAAGGATAGAAAGGATTCCAACCCAGAGATGTCCATCTATTTGGCGAAGAATAGGAAGATGTCTGAATTATTCAAGAAAGCAGATAAAGCCCATTCCAAGATGATTGAATCAGTTTCAAAGGCACAACCGATGTATAAGAAGCTGTCAGAATCAATGGGAGAATTAAAGGAAGTAAAGAGTCAGTTAGATAGGGCTAGGGAGTTGCTTTCTCAGAGTGATAAGGCAATTGAATACTGGGAAAAGAGGTTGGAGGTCGGTTTTGGTGATATCGGGCCGGGGTTCCGGGATCTTCTTAGGGCTAGAAAGATGGTAGATGATGGTGGACGTTCCTCTTTCGCAAAGAAGACAAGGAAGAAAATCAAGTCGAGAAAATTTGCAGGAGAAGAAGAATGAGTGGAGAGTCCGAAATGAACAAATGGGACGATCTCGTCGGATTCGATGCAGAAGGCATCAGTAGAATCGTCAAAGAAAAGAAGATTCTGCTGCGCTCCATTGACGGGCAAATCAGAGACCTGCAGTCAGAGAGAAAGGAACAAGTGCACATTATCAAGGCTTTGAGATCTGCAATTGTAGGTTTTGAGAATTCTGATTCTGGGAGAAAGAAATTACTTGGCGAGTTTCACTCATCCAGAAAAATGGCGCAAAAACAGCGCGAGAAGCGGGATGCGATCAACAAGTGCGTACCGCCCCCATCGAAGATTCTAGAAGAGTGGTTGAGTGACACATTTAATTCTTTAACAAACATTGACAATGACTTGACTTCCGTTCCAATGCTGAATCCAGAACTAACTTCATTCAGCCGGTTCTTTGAGATTCAAGCATCTATTAAGAAAAAGAGAGAGGCAGAGGTGGCACATTCTGATTATATCAAGAAAGTGAGTGAGATGAGGAAAATTTCTTCCAAATTGGATCAAAATAAGGAAGTCTCAAACAAGGTAGTATCGGAACTTAAAGACAATGTGGAGATTGAAGAGGATAAAGTTAGCAGGAAAGAAATTAGACGTATCAGCAAGAGGATTTCATCGATTGATAAGAAGATTGAATCAATGAAGGAGAGTGTGAAGATTGAGCGTAAGGAGCTGAAAAGAGTTGAGAAATTCTCCAGAATTTCATCTGGCAGAGGGGGTTTCTCCAGCATAGAAGATATTCGTGGAATCGCATCGAAGGGCGGTGCTCTGAGCACAGATGAGTTGGTCGCATTGCTAGAGTCTGGCAGCCTCTCATCGATCTCTGAAACGAGAGAAGATGAATCCAAAAAGTCGGAAGAAGCGCCCAAGACTAGGAAAAAGAGCAGGAAGATTGGAGTCTCCAGAAGAGGGAGTAGGCAAGGCAGAGTTGCTTCCCGCAGGGAGTAGATTGATTGAAAACTCGGTATTCCTTAAATGGAGACCCAAATTGGGAGTGCCCGAGGGACGTAGTTGGAACTCAATCAGTCGAATTTTAGTAATGTTTTCGAAACGAAGACTCAGTCAGTTAGCGACAAGCTGGCAGATTTCAAAACACGGCGCGACCTACTCAACGTGAAGGTTAGGAGCCAATTGGACAAGAGGAATGAGATTAACAGCCAGGTCAAGGAATTGATCACCGAAGTCCAAAAGCAGAAGATATTGCGAAATGAGGCAAACAGCAGAGTTGCAGAACTAAGGAAGATTAGATTAGAAAAGACAGATGCGTTGAAGGAAATCCGGAGTAAACTAAGAAGCTCGGCAGAGAATAGTGATCGTGACTCTGGAAAGAAGAATGGTCCGAGTTCTCGGAAAGTTCGTGAGCAGATGAATAAGCTAGAGTGGCTCTATCAAACTGGTAAAATTAGCCCAAAAAAGGAGAAGGATACCATGAAGAAATTGAAGAGAATGGATGCCGAGTATAAGGCACTCAAAAAGTCAGAGGAAGCAAGTAGCTCGTCCGTTCTAAAGGAAGTTAAGCAAGCAGAGAAGAGGCAGCAGAAGGCACATGACGCTGTAACCGATGCTTCAGAGAAATCCGAGGAAGCCCATTCACTGATGATGGAACTTTCAAATGAAGTAGACAGGCTCAGAGGACTGGCAAATTCTGAACATCTAGGACTGACATCGACTAAGGGCGATGCTGATGATTTGCATAACAAATACATCATTTCCCTCAGATGCATTCATTCCATGCAAGATATTCTGAAGTTATCGGGTTCAATGAGCGATCAAGATTCCGAGAGAGTTGATGTAACTGACCTAATGTCAAGGCTGATGGAAGGTCAAACACTATCAGATGAAGATATGATGCTTCTTCAGAGGAATTAGTAGTCGTACAGATGGCCGTTTCTGCCGTGTAGTATCTTTTCAGTTTCTAAATGGATTACCCATCCGGGGATCATAATCTTGCTATGGCTGACGATTGCTCTTTCCGAATTCAAAGGCCATTTCTGGAGAAGCATGCTCCTGACGGTTCCTGAAACACCACTCTTTCGTGAATTCCCCCGCCTTCTTTCCTCTATGACCTTGGCCAACTCTTCGTTTATCCTATCCGGGATAAGCCAATTGACATCTTGCGGTTCGATCGTCCTTAGAATGGGTGCATGCTGAAGATTCTGAATGTCATTTAGTAGAGTCACAGTTTTTGACCATGGGTCCTCTAGAATCGTCCATACACCGGATTCATTTTCACCTTTGGGTCCTTGCAATTCTCCCAATACCGTCCATAGGCGTGCTGAGATTAAAACAGGCGTATTCGACACCCCCTCCATCCCCCTTTGGACAGACCATGCCTTGACCTCAATGGATGGTTTCAGAACCAACATTTTCTCTATTGGTCTTTTATGGCCATGCTGCTCCATTCTTGCTCTATCATCTTCACCCTTAGCAGTTACAATCAAATCACCAGAAAGAACCGCCTTACCGACCCACAATGAAATATCCTCTGGTTCAAGAATTCTGAAATCGAAAGTATCTACTGAGTGGCATTCTGATTGAACTGGCCTTTCACTGAGAATTAGGTTTAATCCACTAGGTGCATCCATCCCAAACCTAATGATCTCGCTCTTAGTAATCGGCAATATTCCAGCTCGGGCATGCCAGATGAAAACCTCGTTTGAGTGAATTTCTATTTCTGGAATAGATGTCGCGACTCCAAGGCAGGTGAAGCCGTGAGGAGCAGGTCCCGCATTATGGGTTCGGAGATTAACAGATTTTATTCTGAGAAGATCTCGCAAGGCCTCTTCCATGGAGATTGGCCAGTGGGTCTGACTTTGAAGAAAACCCAAAGAAATTGTTCTTGGAGCCGATTATTCCATCAAAGGTTAGGGGCGAGCTGAAGTAAATCGCTCTGACCGGCATCGATGATGCAAAGAGAACTTACGGGGAATGGTTTTCCGCATGCTGCACCAAGTTGCCTATTCACCATGGTAACCTGATGCATGGGCACGGATGGGTGTGAATTTCTCAATTCATCGATGAATGACTCTGGACAATTAGCGGCGAAGAGTACCATTTTGGCCTCACCCCTGGTGCACTCAGATGATGTTTGCCTTTGGCCGAAAACAATGTTACCAGTGTTTATTCCTTGCTTCAATTGTCTACCCATGTCCATTCTTTCACCTCAGTTAATTTGCCTCGGGTATGTAGAACAACTCGACACTACCCGTGCCCAAAGCTACTGGCTGGCCGACAATGATGTTCTCAGTCACACCAGATAGCATGTCCCTTTCACCAATTACTCCAGCCTTCAATAGGTGAGTCACAGTAACTTCGAAAGCCGACCTTGCAAGAATTGAGTGCTTGGTCCCGCTGACTCCGTGCCGACCTATGGCCCTAACTTCCCCTCCGGTTGTCATTACGTCTGAAACCATGATGAGGTGCCTAACGTCGACATCAAGACCAGCTCCTTCCAAGGTGTCCCACATTTCGTTAATAATTGCTTGACGGGCTGCTTCGATCCCTAGGTAGTCGTGGATTTCATTGATGTTGTTGGTGTAAGTTCTGGATCTATCTACTCCATCGAACTCACTGACCTTCGAAAGGTTTGACCCAATGGTGGAAATGTAGTACTCACCCGTGTCAGTCATTGGCCCTTGGACCGTTGCCCTACTTATTCCTGGAAGGCCCTTCAAACGGAGTTTCTTGATCTTGTCTTCAAGCTGGAGAAGAGCGGTGTATGTTGGCGGATCGGATACTAGATCGGCTAGATCGTCCTCCTTTGTTACGCCGGGAATGATCCTGAGTGACTTTGGGCGATCCTCGTTATCGGCTTGGACGTAAAGTCGGAGTGCGCGGGAGAGTTTGTCCCTCACCTCAGCCCCATTCATCTTCTTCAGCCTCATATTGCTATTGTTCAATTGGAGGACGATGTTCCTCTGTGCGACGTCGACGTCGATAGTGGCGATATCCATTGCAGTAGTGGTCTCGATCGCAGCTGCTAAATCCCTGACTAGTTTCTCATTAGTCCTTAGGGGCTTGTTTTTGGAATTCTTCTCATCCATGTAAATGATCATGGTCGGAGTCTTGGGTACCTTTCTCGCATCGACGATCTCGATTATTCTTGGAAGTCCCTGTGTGACGTTTACAGTTGCCACACCGGCATAGTGGAAAGTTCGCATGGTCATCTGCGTACCGGGTTCGCCGATTGACTGGGCGGTTGTTATGCCCACGGCTTCGTGAGGTATTGCCTTAGAATCCAGGTAGAAATTGTATGCAGAGTTGATGATCTTCTTTGCCTTGGCATCGGTCAATTTCTTCTCGCCCCTGCTATGGAGCCCCTTTACTAGTTGATCAATCATCCTTGGAGTCATGTTCGAGCCTGTTTTTGTTGCGGCTTTGTTTAGTTGGATATACATCTCATCATCGTGGTCGATGTCACGGATGAGTTGGGCCATTTTCGAATCATAGTCGTAATCCTGCAATGGTAGAGAGCGCGTAGTTCTTCTCCGTCTAGAGATGGTTCGACGCCTTACAATCGTCTTCTCAGAACTTGCAGTAGAGGCTCTAGATGATTTTACGGAACTTGCCATTACATCGTGGATTCTCTGAGATGTTCCCGAGTCAATCCCGCAAATCTGTGCAATTTGCCCGGGAGAGAGCCCCTTGACGTCGTCCCACTTTCTATCATCGGCAAGCTTGTGTGCATACTCCTCCTCGATGCCGAGATCCATCAATTTCTTCTTTGTTGCACTCTTGACTACCATCAGTTAGCACCTCCCAATGCGTCATTCAGAACTTGGTCTACGTCGAAAGGACTCCCCTTTCTACTCCTGGCTGGGTCTGTGCCATCCTCGCCATATTCGAATTGTATGATTCGGTTAGCAGTGTTCCTCACGGAGGCCATCGAATCGTTTGCGACCTTCAGGTCGTCCATTGCATTAATCAGGCGTCTTTGCATGTATCCGGATTTGCTTGTCCTTACGGCTGTATCGACCAGAGACTCCCTACCCGATACGGACAGCATGAAGAACTCTGTGGGCTCTAGCCCCCTCTTGAATGAAGAAGACACGAAGCCCTTCTCCTTGGAACCCTTTACCTTCCTTGGGAAGTGGGATAGAACGCGGTCTTGGTACCCCCTCTCGAGCCTCTTACCCCTGACTTTCGGCTGACCGATTGATCCGGCCATCATCGCTAGGTTATCCATAGATCCTCGAGCACCGGAAGTAGCCATCAGTACCGCTGAGTTGTCATCGCCCAGTTCTTTCTTTGCCACATTACCGGTCTCGGCCTTGGCAGCATCCAGGATAGTGAGGATATTCTCTTCAAGGGTCTCATGGGGGGTTCGACCTGGGCGAGCCTCGTATTTCCTACCATCCTTTCCGAATTTCTCCAATTCTAAATCTACGTCGGAGCTGGCCTGAGAGTTGATTCTAGAAATCTCATCCTTGGCCTCTGGAGGGAGGTCCTCGTCGTCAATACCAGTAGTGAAGCCCATCGATGTGCAAATTGCGATAGTCATCTTCGTCATCTTGTTGATGAAATCTGCCCCCACATCATTTCCATGAGTCTGGACCACGGCATCTAGAAGGCGTCCGTCCTCGGCACCGATTCCCCTCTTGTCGATTGATCCAGAAACATCACCTTCGGTCACTAGAACGTCTTCGCCGGCTCTATTCTTGAAGTTGAGACTGAAGCCTCCGCGAACCAATAGGCTGAAAATCTGGTTCCCGAGGAAACCAATCTGTCCATCTCTCTCGACTGTTTCGGGCAGGTCTCCCTCCCACCCAATTGAGCTCAATACGTCCATTGCCACATGCATGGGCAGGAATGCCTCGCCATGGGTGAGAAGGTATGCCCCAGTGATGTGGTCATGTATTCCTCCAATTACGCTACCTCCGTACCTTGGGGAGATAATGTGCTCCTGGACCCTCATCAGTATTCTAGCCTCTGCTCTGGCTTCCTCGCTCTGGATAACGTGGAGATTCATCTCATCGCCGTCAAAATCTGCATTGTAGGGGGTGCAATCGGCTAGATTGAACCTGAATGTCTTCCCTTCCATGACTCTTATTTCGTGGACGAGCATTGACATCCTGTGTAGGGATGGTTGACGATTGAAGATGGTCACGTCCCCATCAATCAGGTGCCTTTCAACAATGACGCCCGGCTGAGGGTTGCCGTCCCTGTCATATGTGCTTAGTCTGTCTTCTGCATCAGTTCTGATGGGTTTGCCATCTTCATCGAGTATCTTAACTACCTGTCCATTGATTTCTTCAACTTGATCTGGGCTACCACAGTGCGGGCACCTCACCTCTAGATTCTCTGGAAGATATTCGTCGGGGTTGTTAACCTCCCACTTCCACCTATAGTGAATTGCTGCATCGGGGTCATCTTCGGCTAATGGCTTACCATCGCCACCCTCGCCCTTGAGGTTCGATAGCGTCCCATCTAGATCGACATCCCATTCGGGAACTAGTACATCGGTCATCGGATCTCTCCGCATCAGCTTCTTTAGAACAAGTCCGGGAAGGAAGTTGGGTGCTGGTAGTACATCATTCAAGTCAGGCCTGTACCCGGTGTAGGGTACTTCCTCGCTTCCCGAATGGCATTCGGGGTTCAAGCATCTGAAGCCTGCCCAGATGTACTTGGTCCTATCAGTTATCCTCACCCTGAATCTGTCACCTCTGATGATATAGTTCACACCTGGGTGGACATCAGGGCCACGTAGGATCATCTGCCTGAGTTGTTCGCGGTTTCTGCTCGTTGCCCTGACGGGGACGGTGAGTTCCTTTGCAGTCTTTACTGGCACGCCGACTTCATTTATTCCAAGATTCGGATCAGGGCTGATTACCGTTCTTGCACAGAAGTTCACCCTTTTACCTGACAGGTTGCTTCTGAATCTTCCTTCTTTGCCCTTTAGTCTCTGGGAGAGGGTCTTGAGTGGACGTCCGGAACGATGCCTTGCTGGAGGAATTCCACTAGTTTGATTGTCGAAGTACGTAGTACAGTGATATTGGAGAAGTTCCCAGAGGTCTTCCACGATGAGTTGTGGAGCACCTGAATCTCGATTCTCCCTGAGTCGCTGATTGATCCTCAGAACATCGACCAACTTGTGTGTCAAGTCGTCTTCTGATCTATCGCCACTCTCTAGTGTGATTGATGGCCTGACGGTTATTGGTGGGACTGGTAGGACCTTCATTATCGTCCATTCCGGTCTGCTGACGTCATGCTCCATTCCTACGAAAATTAGATGCTCGTCGGGAATTTTCTCAAGCCATTCCCTGATATCTCGAGCATTCAGCTTGTGCTCTCCCTTGTCGGCCTTCTTTTCTTTGAAGGTCGTAGGTTTGTCCAGAATTACCTTGCCCTGTTCAGCGCCGCAATGCATGCAGATTGCTCTCTTTGCACCAGCACAGAGATTCTCGATATCCTTGATAATCTTCTTGAACTCCCTTCCTCCAACTCCATGCTTCAGTATGATGTCATGTACACGGTCCCTGTAGTAGTCCTGCTCAGACTTCTCGGGATCTGTTGGATGAGACTCTGGGGCATCAAGCAGTAGAGCCTTGCTGCAAGAGTTGCAGGTAGTCTTCAGGCAAGTCTTGATTAGTCCAGTAAAACCGATATGCATTACTGGGAGTTCGAGGGCTATGTGCCCGAAGTGGCTTGGGCACTCCTCATGCTTGTTGCCGCAGGTTTCACATCTAATCCCGGGATCTATTACCCCCATCTTGGGGTCCATTAGTCCCTGCTTGAATGCGTGCCCATCGTCCTTGTAGGTATCTGCAGTCTTGACCTCGACTGCGGACATCTTCCTTATTTCGTTGGGATCCATCAACGTGAATCTAATAGAGTCAATCCTCTTTGGTATCTTGGCTGCATCTCGGGCACTCATCTTCTATCCTCCAGTTCTAGTCTCATCGCCACTCCAAGACTCTTCATCTCATCCAGGAGTAGCTTGAAAGCGTAAGATGTTTGGACGGAGTGGACATCCGATCTATCACCGCATACTGGGCAGATGGTGGTTCTTTTCTTCCAGTCGTAGTATGCAATATGCCCACAACGGGGGGTGTTGCAGACCATCAGATTCCAGCCATCTGACTCATCCAGCAATCTATCCTTGATTACCATCGAAGCCCCGTGGGAAATGAGGCAGTCTCTCTCCATCTCACCGAACCTTAGACCACCCTGTCGAGCGCGTCCCTCAGTTGGCTGCCTTGTGAGGATCTGGACTCTACCCCTACTACGTGCGTGTAGTTTGCTGCTAACCAAGTGATGTAGCCTCTGGTAGTAAATCACCCCAACGAAAGTTTCGACCGGGAAGCCCTCACCGGTCTCACCATTGATCATTGACTCCCTTCCTGTATGCCTAAGGCCATTCCTGAGTAGCCCTGAACGAAGTGATTCCTCCTTCTCGCCTGTGAATGCAGTTCCATCGATTCTCCTTCCCTCCATTGAGCCGACCTTGCCGCCGATCATTTCCAGGACGTGGGCAACTGTCATCCTAGAAGGTATAGCGTGGGGGTTAATCAAGAGGTCAGGGATTACCCCATCTTCAGTAAATGGCATATCCTCCTGCTCGACCAACCTTCCGATAATCCCCTTCTGCCCGTGACGGCTAGCGAACTTATCACCGAGTTCTGGTATCTTGTTGGTGCGTAGTGTTATCCTCACGAGTCTGCCCGAGTCAAGTGACTCGGTGACGAAGATGTTGTCTACCCATCCCTGCTCGCCATGCCTCACCATCATTGATGATTCGCGCCTCTCTTGGGCTTGTAGGAATGCACCGTGGGACTCTTCGAGGAATCTAGGTGGGCTTGTCTTGCCGACGAGTATTCCCCGACCCCCCTCTTGGCTGGTTAGTTCGATCTCGGGTACTGGAAGTCCATCCCTTTCCAAGTGTGAGTAAGAATCCCATGATTTGAGTCCCTTTATTTCGTCGAGGCCAGTACCGGGAACTTCGATTTTCTCCTCTTGGCCACCTGGGAATCTCTTGTTTTCTGCATTGTATGTCCTGATGAATGCTGATCTGCCGAGTGCCCTCTCAACGGATGCCCTGTTAATTATCACCGCATCTTGCATATTGTAACCGTGATGGCTGACAATTGCTACGACGAAATTCTGTCCGCCGGGCCTCTGGTCGAACTTTGTGGACCTCATTGCCCTGGTTCCTACGATTGAACGCTGTGGGTAATGCATCACGTGGGCTCTGGTATCTGGCCTGAGCCTGAAGTTTGCACTGGCGACCCCGAGGCTTTGCTTGACCATGGCGGTCCCGCCTGTAACTCTAGGAGTTGAGTTGTGCTCAGGGTAAGGAACCAAAGATGCGCAGACGCCCATTATCAGCTGGGGGTCTATCTCTACGTGCGTGAAAACAAGAACTGTGTTGTCCTTCTTCTCCTTTCTCTTCAACACATCTATATTTTCTTGGTAGTAATTTAGTGGCACCTTGAATTTCTCAACCTTCGATTCTCCATTGGGCATCATTACCTCAACAGAAACCTTGGCATGAGAAATTCCATGCTCGCCCAAGTTGGTCCACTCCACATTTGCGGGGTTGATTGGGCGGTTGTTCTTCGGCGAATGTGCTGGCATATCGAATGGCCTTGGGGCAATTAGCAAGTCTTCTTCTTCCTCTGCATCCACCCACTCGACCACCCCTCCCGAAACAAGATCGGAGAATGATATCTCTCCCGAGTTGAGTCCGTCGAGGTGCATCTTTGTAATCTGTAGGCTTCCGTGATCGATAATCAGAAGAGGGCGGAGCATTCGCCCTCTGTCTGTGTTGATGTAGACGTCGCGATTCTCGAGATCGTGCCTTATGCTTACCTCTGGCCTGATTCTGCCAGAACGCCTCCGCCTCTTGAATTGACTAACAAGCTTGTGTGGCCTCTTGTGAAGGCCGAAGATATCCCCATTTACGTGGATTCGTGAACCGTCGGCCCATCCATCTGGGTTATCGTTGACGCCGGCTTCCTTTAGCAAAGCCTTCACATCATTCTCTGGGACTTCCTCTGAGACGTCGATCATTTGAGCGGCATTCTTCACGAGTCCGCAATTCTGCCCTTCCGGGGTTTCGTTGGGGCATAGCCTTCCCCATTGTGTTGGGTGCAGGTCCCTTGCCTCGAAGTGAGGTTGGCTCCTGACGAGTGGGCTCGTAACTCTCCTCATGTGGGAGAGTGCTGAAAGATACGTTGTTCTGTCGAGAAGTTGGCTGACTCCGGATCTGCCGCCGACCCAATTGCCTGTAGCCAGAGCATGCATAATCTTCGTTGTCAGGACGTCTGGCCTGAGGCACGAGGAGATTCGGAGTTCTCTCTTCCTGTTGTGGTGCCTCTCTAACTGATACTTCAGATCTCTCGCGAGTTGCTGTAGGCTAACCCTGAACAGGTCCTCTATCAAGTCACCAGCCAACCTCACACGCTTGTTTGCGTAATGGTCCTTGTCGTTCGGATCCTTGTCCTTAATTGCCATCTCGAGAACTTGTCGGGCAATTCTTCCGAGGAAAATTGCTTTCTTCTCCCTATTGTCTATGCTGGACCCAAGGTGAGGAAGAAGCTCGTTATCAAGCAGATTCTGGATACGTGACTCACGGTACTCTTTCTGCTGCCCTGCTGCAAACTTCTTCTCGAGCCATGCCATAGCCTCTTCAGAAGTATCAACTCCGTACTCCTCGTTATCTCTGAGATCGTTTAGATTGGCAACTGTGAACTTCATTGCTTCGGGGGGACCGGCTATAGAAGCGAATATCTCCCTGTCATTTTCCACTCCAAGGGCCCTCATCAACAAGACAAGCGGGATCGGTGTGGTCCCAGCACTTGGAATCTTTACCATTAGCATCCCGTCTCTCCTCTTCTCTACATTGAGTGGTTTTCTGACTCCGTCCTTTTGAGAGAAAATCTTCGCGACCTGGGTTTCGTGAGCATACTTCTTGTTCTTCTCTACAGTAACCCTATTTGGGGCAAGGTCCTCCATTGAGATAAGCACCCTTTCAGTACCGTTGATAATGAAATATCCGCCAGGGTCAAGAGGATCCTCTCCCGACTTTCTCAGAAGTTTCGTGTATCTCTCTGAATCTTCACCCGAGGTATCAGGAGAGAGACGCTTATTCTCGTCTATGTGATTTTGATTCAGGTTGCATCGTGCGGAGCGAACCATAATGGGGAGGTTACCAATGTGTACACTTTCTTCTTCTACGAACCCCATTTCCTCACCCGGGCCAGGAGGCAAATCGTCTTTGTATATCTTGAAGTCCAAGTAGACTGGTGAGAAGTATGTTAGCTTACGAAGCCTGCACTCCATCGGAGTTGCGTGGTGTTCTGCCCCGTTAGCCTCCTTTATCGTGGGCCTGCCTAATCGAAGATTCTTCAGTCGGACAATAATTTCCTTATCGAGAAGATCTAGCTTTACGAGGCCGCCCTCATCATCTTCAAAGGGCTCATCACTTCCAATCCTGATGTTTCTAACAATCTTCTCCATCCTGCTTTCCTTTCCGTCTCCGACTGGTATGCAGTCATTGTACGAAGCAAGCTGATGGTTCACTAGGCTTCTCTGTTTGAAATAACTCTCAACAATCTCCTTCATTTTTACACCTCCAAATTTATGCGCTCTCCACAATTAAGCGAAATGCCACAGAATTACCAGCAGAACGACTGTACCGTATTACCTTGACAACCCTGTTTGCAAGCCAACCGGCTGGCAATTCATCATTCTCTGATTCTTCCATCTCCTTTATCACCTGGATTGCAGGATCTGTGATCAGAATCTTGGGCAAGAGTTCCTTGGCGAGCCTACCGGTGCCGAAGGCATCGTCGGCAGTAAGGCCCCATGGTTCCAGAACCTCTGCCTCAGAGTCTATGGGGACCAATTCATGATGGGGGACTAGGAAGTGATTGAGGACATTGAATCTATAGTCGCCAGTGGGAATATCTTCGTCCAGTAGAGCCTTTCTTGAGATAGTGATTCGATTGCTCTTGCTCCTCTTCCTAGAGCCGACGTGTTCACTGATTACAGTCATAATATGATCGAGCTCAGATACGCTCTCCTCTATGCCGACCTTCTTCGCAACTTGCTCGCGTGACATTCTCTTAATTGCATCCAGATTTGCGTCATCGGCTAATTTGTGTGCGTGGTCTTCTGGGATTCCCAGCTCTATCAATCTCTTCTTTGTTGAGCTCTTTACTGCCATGTTGCTTCCCCCACCCGTAAAAACCGTGAGCCTGCAGACCATATCAGGCGGGCCTGAGGGGATTTGAACCCCCGGCCACCGGGTTAAAAGCCCGGCGCTCTACCTGACTAAGCTACAGGCCCATGGCTGATGCTGGGCTATCCTCCGACCCTAGGGGTGTTCAAAAGGCTTACGCACAGCATCACTCCCGCAAATCTGCGAGAGGTATCGGAGGAAGCCGATACTGTCCATCCTTCGCTGGATGACGACATAAAGGTTGTTGAGCGAGGGGTGGTCGCGGGGCGCAACAATTTTGTCTCGAAAGCAAGTGAAAATTTTGATGGAAGGTGAGATATTCCGCATTGACGGCGTTGGTGAGTGGGAAATATTCGTCCCACCCACCGTTTATCCCCCCAGGGAAGACACAATGATGCTTTGTCGTGTTATCTCGAAGCTGTCATCAAAGTCGGGTGCAAAAGCCCTGGAGGTAGGGTGCGGATCTGGTTTGGTTTCCATAGTTCTCACGGCCCTTGAGTGGGAAGTAACTGCCTGTGATGTGAATCCCTATGCTGTAGCGTGCGCAAGGGGAAACCTGGATGCTAATGGACTATCTGGGGGGGCTAGAATTATCGAAGCCGAGATTGGGGTTGATTTGCCAATTCAAGAAGAAACGGAATTGATTGTTTGGAATCTCCCATATCTAGACGAAGACGTGGACAATACAGGGATTCTCGAGAAGATTGAGGAGGCAGCACTGACCGATATCCCGCAAGGTGGATGGGGGCGGGTTCTCTTGCACGCCTTGGATAATATTAGCAGCACTTTGATTGAAAATGTAATGGTAATCTTGGTTATGAGGACAGAGCCAGAGGGAAGTAGCAGAATTCGGGACTGGGAAGAAAGTGGATGGTCGTGGCGCTCACTCAGTATGGAAAGATATGGTTCCGAGAAGGTAGAAATTATTGGTTTCTGGCGGACTGGATCTGGAGTTGAGGCGACAATTATGGATTCATGCAAATCAACCATGGATGTGGCAGAGAGGCTTCCTCGAATAGGTTGGCAGAGAATTCTTACAAGCAAGCAGACCAATGGTAGAGGAAGGAGGGGTTCGGACTGGATTTCCGATGAAGGAGGATTATTTGCAACGTGGAGTCTGGACGCCGAATTACTGGATAGGTTCTCACCGGGACTTGTGCAGACAAGCATCGGCGCTATTGTATCGAGAGTATTGGGTGCAAATATGAAATGGCCAAATGATATTGTCAATGAAAATGGGATAAAGATTGGCGGAGTCCTTGTCGAGTCTTCCAACAATAGCAAAATCAGAGTAGGGGTTGGTGCCAACAGGACTGGTTTCGTGGAAGGAGACGTTGAAGGCGCGGGTTGGGACGAGACCCTGGGTGATGTTGATTCGTCAGAGGTTTTCCGTAGGATAGACAGGGGTATATCTTCAATCTTCGAGACCAAGAAGATGATTGCCTCGACGGAAATTGATCTCACTCAGTTATCATGGATGGGGCTTTCTAGATTGCTTTCGAGAGGTGTGCTGACAATCCATGATGGCAAGTTGTATAGGCCCACTGGCCTGAAAAATTCGGGAGAGTTGGAGGTGGTTGGCATTGTGGATAAGGAAGGGTTCCAAGACTTAGACGGTATTGAGTGGATCATTCCCAATTGTTTCGTTTAGACGCTTCCTGACCAATCTTATCTTCCCGGAACTGGTTAGAGTCTCCATGCCCTCTGAATTATTTATTAGTAGAGTAATTTGTTTGAAGTTATCTAAGGTTGTTTTGAGAATCGCAAGAGTACATTCCTGAGCCTCCAGAATATCGAATAGTCTCCATTCAAATCCCTTAAGATTGGCTTTCAGTGATCTTTTCAATTCGCCTCTAGTAGAAGTATGATCAATCCTAAAACCGATCCATCGGTGTTTTCCTCTAGCGGCCTTTTTCGGCTTCGGCATGCTGCTCCCAAGGGGTTTACCTTAACCAATGGTGGGTTTACGGCGGGGTTATGAGCGCGGTTGGTGTCAATGACGCTTCTAAATCGGGCAGTTTAATCAAAGTTTTCTCGAGCCCCTCCACTCTGCCGCACTTGCTTTCATTGGGAGGATTTTCTGGTTTCCTATACGTTGCAATGAAAATAGACTTATTTGGCTCCGAGATTCAAGGTAGCATCATTTTTCTTTCTCTATCCGTTTCATACTTTTTTGCTGCATTGATTTCTCCAAGCAGAATAGGCAAATGGATTTTTACAGTTCAGCATGGTGGTGATGGGATTCTGAACCGGAATTACTGGTTTGGAGGATTTTCCCGATTGATACCAATTATTGCAGTGGCAGGGACATTCTGGCTGATCTCAAACCTATTATTTGTTGAAGGGCAACTCAGCAACGCAAGGATATTTCTAGCTTTATTATTTATCGGGATGTCTGTATTCCAAGGCGTATCGTTGGCTTATGGCTGGGTTGTTTATGCAAGGAAAGTCCAGCGGTCCCCTCGAAAAAGTAGGATTGGGGGGGTTTTTTCATTCGTTAGGTCATTAGTCGCTGTAATTGTTTTCTTGCCCTTAGTATGGTGGTTTGGTTACGGTGCAGGTAATCCCAGTAACGCCAGTTATACTGATAATACTTATTGGATACTTTTCCTCATAATTATTGCTTCAATTGGAGTTTTATTGGATCGTTACACCAAGGGTGTAAGAGATAGAGATGGAGTTGACGGGGCCGCCTTAGACCGGGCATTTTTCTTCATCTTCATTACATCTTGTTGGCACCTCCTAGGTGCATGGAGAAGGAGTCCAATTGCTACTGAGCAGAGTTCTGCGGGGATGCTTCTAGAAGAAGCAGTGCTAATGTCAATCTCGATAATTCTCGCTGTGTGGTCGATGGCGAAAAGAGGAGAAAGGAGGGGTTGGAGGATTTTTCAAGGTCAATCAGCAGTATTCTGGGGTATTGGTTTTGGGTTCATCTATGCAGGAAGCATCACTTCACTAACTGCCCTATCGGAGGGGAGTCTGCTTACGACCACTGCAATTGGGCATGCTATTACCGCACTGGTGATGATGGGGATTTTACCAATGTGCATCTCTTGGATCGGACAGCCCGATATTGAGAAAATTGGAGTGGTTAATCAACCGCAATCAGCTGAAGAGAGGAATAATTCGGAACATTTGCCAGGAGTAGGAAAATTAACTCAAGAACCAACAATAATGGATGACGACGTAGTTGAATTATTGGACTAGAGGCCACTAACTACAGCAACAAGTCGGAGCCTGCCGACCATATCCTCACTAGCTCTGGCGCCAAGTATTACCTGGCAGTCATTATCTAGAGTTGAGACGAATGCCTCCGAGACCATATTGAGATGTCCAAGAGTCATGTCAGGACCACCTTCGACCTGGATGAGGCAGCCCTTGGCGCCGTCCGCTGAGATCTCGGACAGCGGAGAGTTCCGTGCCATTCTGACGACTCCGTCGGGATCGTCGGTAGTGCCGTTTCCTACGATAAGAGTGGCATTTCCCGGCCTACCAACTACTGTCCGCAGATCCATCAGATCCAGGTTCATCTTGCCAACTCTCGCTAGAGTTGTGACCAGCCCCTCAATCAACTCGCCAATCCATTCTGAGCCTAGCTTCCAGTCTGAGTTCCGATGCCGGGCCTGCCAAGCAAGTCTCTCGAGGCTGACTCGAATGCATAAATCAGAATTTCTCTCTATAGGAGGGAGTGCTTTCTCCGCTATTGCGCATCTAAGTGGTTGCTCTGCAAATGGGATGCCGACGATGCTGATTACCAAGCTTCCAGACTCTCTCGATTTAGCAGCAATTTCTGCAGTGGCACCGGAACCTGTACCGCCTCCTAATGCCGTTAGAAGAATGACTAATTCTGATTTCTCCAATAGTGCGGAGATGTTTGTGATTCCCTCATTGAGGCGATGAGCGGCCAGATTTGGGAGAGCAGCCACGCCCCTTGCACGACCACTAGCGTCCAAGTGCAAACAGTGGGCCTCGTGATCGGATGAAAAGGAGGAATCGTCGGCATCTACCATTAGTAGATCAGCCAGCTGTTGGCATTTGTCGTGGGCCCCGCCAGACCACTGGCAACCAATCCCTCCGACTCCAACTATCAGAATCGAGCCCTGCTCCATGGGGGCCCGCATGCGACTGACTAGATGATTCTGTTCTAGTCATAGGTGACATAACGCCTGTATCTCCTCCTTTCGTCTCTAGCCCAGGCGTTATCTGGCTCAAGTTCTAGGACCCTGTCGTAGTATTCGATTGATGCTTCGAAATCGGATAGATACCGCCCGTGTAAGTGTCCTAGAATATTCAAAACGGGAATGCAATTGTTATCCTCTTCCAGAAGGCCCAAGAGAATCTCCTCGGATTCGTTAATATCCATAGATTCCATTTTGTCCTCGGCTTCCTCCAATTTTTCTATTTGGTCTGCGCTGAGATCGTATATGTTCTTCCACCGCGGGGCTCCCATGCTACTCGTCTAGAAAGGGAGTGTTTGGTTCTTTTCGCGTGGCAATTTTGTTCGGCCCCGTAGGGGCCGTAGTGGAACGTTAATATCCCCCTTTTTTTTCGACCGTAGTATTAGCAGATGCTAGGTGAACGAAATATGGCATCTCGACAAAAAACACTGGTCCTTATTCTGGTCACGGTTTTTGTTGCTGGCTCTGGTGAGGCATTGCACACAGGAGTTGGCGGGAACGCAAATGGACAGGGGGATGTGTCTCTTGCTGGTTGCACTTGCCATTCTGAAGAGCCGGACAATTCTGTAACCGTAATTCTTGATGGTGTCCCTTTCCACTATTCACCCGAAACCGCATATGAGATGGAATTACAACTTATCGGCGGTCCTGAGGCTAATCTGGAATCCTACACAGGGGGATTCTCGATGAGAGTTAGCATCGGTTCACTGGGACCTTCAGAAGGATTCGAAGACCTGGTCCAGAACTGGGAAGATGACCCTGCCACGCTCACCCACACAGATGCTGGCTCAAGGACATCTGACAGATCATGGACGTTCAGTTGGATTAGTCCCGCAGAGGGTTCAGGAACTGTGAACTTCATGGTTGCGGGCAATTCGGTAAATGGGGACATGGCGCCATCAAGCCTAGATCGATGGAATCGCCTAACAACTAGTTTTGACGAGGGGGATGACGATGGGAGAACGAGGACTGTCTTCTCGGGCAATGGAGACATCACCCCCCCTGCTCCAGCAGAGGATCACACTGACCTCCACCACATGGGGGCTAAGCTCTTGGCCCACTGGCTAGGACTTCTTGGGTTCGGTGCGGTGATGCTGGTAATCCTATTCTGTGGACTTTTCCTAAGGTACGGTTTCTCCAGACATTACGAGGGCAGGAGTAACCTGCTGAGGCTAAGAATAAAGCATCTAAGGAGGGGGGACCAACTATGAAAGACGACACAGTGATGAGGCTCCTCCGACAAGTTAAGTCGGGCGAAGTGAGCGTCGAGGATGCCAGAGTGGCTCTTGAAGACGCCACACTGACAGAAGAGTCGTTTGCTGCAGCCGTTGATCACGGAGTCTTCAACGAGGTCAAACCGGGGACGATAGTTCGAGCCAGTCTGGCTCCGTCCGGAGACTCGTGGCTAATCATCCTAGTGGGCCTGTGGGGTGTACTGTGGACACTCTATTGGGCAGGTGCTCTGGCTTACGGGTTGTTTAATCACTGGGACCAGCAGTTGCTCTCATTCAATTTGGCAATGACCATGCTAACTCTCATTATCATGGGAATAGTGTACTTGAAGTACGTACTACCCGATGTGGTGATTGTAAAACACAGAAGGAACAAGTACATCACTAGCCATGACACTAATTCTTGGAAGAAATACGAGGTCTGAATATGGCAAGGAGATTCAAATTACGCCAGATTGACTCGCAAAGTCAGAGTTTCCATGAGAAGAGTGGTGCCATTGACAGAAGGGAATTCATGAGGTTGTCTTTCAATACGGCTGCTGGACTAATCACAACAGCATCATTGGGTAGTGTAGGTTTTGCCTCGTTCCTAATGGGACAGGAAGAAGGGAGCAGTTCAGACTCGGCTATCAAATTTTACGTTCCAAAGGGATCCGATGTTTGGTACGGTAACTTGGACAAACAACCCATGACCTTGCAAGCTTTCATTGACGAATCCGCTAATTCAACAACTGGAATGGTAGGGGCTGCCGGGCTTTGGTCTGGGTTGCCAATCATTGCAACCTACGTCCCTCATGAAGAAAATAAAAACAGACCATTGGAAGCGGATACTCCACGATTCCAGTTTTTGGATGGATACACATCTGGTGGGGCTTATGTCGGATCGGGTTTCGAGATTGAGGAAAAGGAAGAGTATGCAGCCCTGAATATCCATGATAACATGATTATCGTTTTTGCAAGGTGCCCACACCTCTGTTGTATCCCGGGATGGCAACTAGTCAACAATGACTTCACTGCAGACAGTTGGTTGCCGGGCGGTACAGACACAAGTGGGAACAAGTCATTCTGCATTTGCCACTCTAGCAGGTACGACCACACCGTCATAGAAAAGAACACGGCGAGAAATCGGTCAAATGGGCAAGAGTTCGATTTCATAGGAGTAAAGAAGACTGGCGGCCCTGCCCCGTATGGGATGCCATTGATCCCGTTCACGGTTAACGGGGGAACAATCGAGGCGCTTCCAGACTTCATGGACTGGTACACATTCTGCGGTTAGGTGAGATTATGATACAATTCTGGTTCTTGTGGATTTTCATCGCGGTCGTCGTTGTTATCGTCGCCTTTACGCTGAGGAGGGAGCGTGACGACGTGCCGCGAATGGACATTCTAAGAGCGGTGGAGACAAATGCTGGAAGCATGGGACTTGCCGAGAAGTTGTTCCTCTGGACCTTCTCCTGGTTGGACACCAGATTCAGAATCCAAGACTATTGGGGAATGAGCAGGGACTCCTACTACAGCATGCACAGGCAGATGCCACTGACCCATGCCGAGAAGTATAAACTCAGAATAATCTGGTACTGGTACCCCCTATACTGCTTGGGGGGGATATCATTCATTGCGTTCATAATCCTAGTTATCACTGGGACTATTCTAGGTTTCTACTACGTTCCCGGGGGTGACCTCAATTCGGATCCGACGCCTGCCTATGCCTCAATGGAATTCATCATGTTGGAGTTGCCTTTCGGCTACATAATTAGGTCGATACACCACTGGGGCACACACTTCTTCGTTGCTGCTGTCTTCCTGCACATGTGCAGAGTCTACTTCACGGGAGCTTACAGGAACCCCAGAGAACTCAACTGGTTAATTGGGGTCGCTTTGATGTTCTTCTCCATATTCTTCGGTTACTCGGGCTATCTCCTCCCTTGGGACAGTCTGGCCTTCGGTGCGGCCACTATTGGGATTAACATGGCAATGGCGACCCCCCTGGTTGGGGAATGGGTCGCGAATGCAATGTTCGGGGGGACTACGCTCACGGGGCAGACTGTCGTTCGGATGTATTTCCTCCATGTTTTCGTGCTGCCGCTAATAGTTACGGTGCTAATCTTGGCGCATCTTTTCATCGTCTGGGTTCAGGGAATTGCGGAGCCGCACTGAGGTGATTCAATGGGGATGATGGAGAGATTTGGGAGGATTGCGGATACCTACGTAAGTGAGAAGGAGCAATTGCTGGGTGCGGAAGAAGAGCGGAAGAGAGTTCACACTGGGCATCCTTTCTGGCCCACTGAGGTCCTGAGGGACACCATTATCTTCGCAGCCATTGTGATGGTAATCGCATTCTACTCTTGGATAATCCCCCCTCCCTTGCACAATGCTGCTGATCCATACGCTCAGGCTGGCTTCGTCTTCCCCGATTGGTATGTCTTGTTCTCCTATGGTTATCTCAGGTGGGGCGAGTACCTGCCCCAATTCGACATACCAGCCGGGCCGATAGGTGAATTCTTCGGACAGCCAATTGTCTCCTGGAATGCTGGTGTCTGGGGAGCCATGATCACGGGACTGCCAGTCGGAATCCTAGCACTTCCACCATTCATCATTGGGAAGAGAGAGAAAAGGGGGGTGGAGGACCCCTGGTTCGCTACGGCTGGAGCAGTTTATCTCGCGCACGTCTGGTTTATCTCAGTATTCTCGATCAACATCTTTCTCGAGATGTATTCGAAGAATAGGACCGACTATTGTTGGTCTACCGCACATGGTGGATTCAATTGTGGAACTCAGGCCCCTTGGACTGCGGAGGTCTTCAATGCAATACCTTGGATCCTCACGGGCGTCTTCATCTTCACTGTTCTTTACTTCTCAGTGAGGAAGTTCCTGATCGGACCCATGGGGTCCAGGTTGACTCCAATTCTAGGCCGACAGGTAGCAGTAGGATCTCTGGTCGCTACCGTCCTATTGTGCACAGTTACATGGCCCGTGTACGAGAACGGATTTTGGAATCAGCGAGGCTTGGGGACGATGGGTTTCTGGGAATACCAGTATGATGCAAAGTTAGTCGAATTGGATGGAATTCGGGGGCAGCCCGGAGATACGTTGATCCATTCAGAGGGAGGTCCAGTATGGGAAGAGTGGGGTGATGAATGCATACCTTACGAACAGACCAGCACACTAGCAATATGGGACACAATGGAAGAGGGTACTGAGCATGCCGAATGGTGCGTAATACCAGCAACTCATTGGATGAAATGGGGGGTTTTCCAACCGACAAGAGGCAAGATTCTGGACTTCAGCGGTGCCAATGGGCATGCGGATGTCCAAACCTCGAGGAACATAGGCGCAAACGAGATAATTTACCAAGGGCCCCATGATGGCTCGCCAATCGAAATCTCTGAGTCCATTCAATTTGAAGTGGAAAACTTGGGAGTCGCGAGTGTACCGACGGACGTCGGGTGCAACTTCAGGACCACGGTTCGTGCAGCAGGGATGCACTCCCAGAGTCTTGTGCTTACCGATGAAGCCGGCGAGACACTCTGGATGAATGAAGGATCGACCTGTGACTCAGACACGATTTACCTAGACTCTGGCGTTTCATACACCGTGACTTTCACGACGCTGTCTGAAGGCGTGAACGAAAGCGTAACTATGATCTCCGACTTCTCTGCGGTTGCGTACCAACCACTTCTCCTCGACGATGATGGAACTGCGATAATCCGCTCCGAGGTGAGCCTCAGTGACGAGCAATTGTCCACGATGTCAATAGCGAATCCGACTTTCGAGAAGAATCCCAAGAGTTTGGATGCGAAGCTGATCTACTCCATGTTCATCCCATGCCTGGGAGTTGGTGCACTAGTCTTCGTGATGCTGAGGAGCATGGCACGAGGCTACGAGTGGGAGATGAACAAGTGCTATGGGTGCGACCTTTGCGACGATGCTTGCCCAGTCAGGCTGTTCAATGCAGGTGACAAGTTAAACATCATCTACAACACATGGAACAACGAAGACGACGGGGTTCCACTGTACTCCTGCTTGACCTGCACAGCCTGTACAAACGCATGCCCACAGCTCGTAGACTACGACTCCTATATCGACATCAGGAGGAACCTCGTTGTGGGTGGGCCTCCGGCGACAGAGATCCCCCATACGGTCCTCCAGGCTGTACTTGCCGCGGAGGCAGAGGAGGATGCTGATGACTCATTCATACCAGTGGAGGACTACCCGCTTGACTCCAGCATCGGATATTATCCTGGATGCGTCGACTACATCGACCAGGAGATGGTATTCAGCCATGTCAACAAGGGTAGCATGGACCTGGGGGATGCGACGACATCGGCGTTCACGATTTTCGAGGAGATGGGAGAAGAAGTCACATACCTAGGTAGGGACTTCCTGAAGTGCTGCGGGCACGATCAGAAATGGCAGGGTATGACAGAGGTCTTCGAGAAACTCAAGAGTTACAACCAGAAGAAGCTAGGCGAGAGCGGGATCGAGACGCTTGTCACGTCGTGCGCAGAGTGCTTCAGGACATTCGCCCTGGACTACGAGCTAGACGACATGAAGGTGATGCATACGACCGAGTTCCTAATCGAGAATGGGTTCGACATGGAGTTGAAGACCAACGAAGAGTTGACCGTGACCTATCATGACCCATGTCGCCTGGGTAGGCAGATGAACATCTACGACGAGCCGCGTGATCTGGTTGGCTCGGTCGAGGGGGTCAACCTAGTGGAGATGGAGCACACCGGTGAGGATGCGCTTTGCTGTGGTGTCTCCAGCATGATGTCATGCAACGAGAACAGCAGGTCACTGAGAGTCCAGAGGTTCGACGAGGTCAGGGCCACGGGTGCCGACATAATGCTGACATCCTGCCCTAAGTGCGTGTCTCACTTCGAGTGCCTGAAGTTCGAGGGCGACCCGCGACACGACTTCGAGATACTAGACGTGGTCAGCTTCCTAGCCAAGCAGATTGAAGAGTCCAAGTCAAGGTAAGGACTGAGAAAGTCACTGAATGAAGGCAAGCAGAGCCGAGACTGATGAAAGAGCCGTGTTTATCAACACCCCCCAAACCGTTGCCTTGGCGAATCTGTAGTCCTCGTACCCCAGTGCCACCAAGTAGAGGAAAAATCCGATCAAGCCCCCACAGGCAAGTGAAATCCAAGCCGCTGAGACACTCAGATAGACTGCCATGACTAGCCAAATTGCGCCACCCTGCAAGAGGCCGAGCCACACCATTGGGTCGGCCCACCATGTGGATTCAGTCACGCTCATGAAAGCCGGTGAGGGGGAACACCAATCAAACTCACTATGATAAGGGTCGGCTCTATGGAATGAACAGGAGATATCATGACCAAGGTTGACGACATCCTGAAGAGGAGGGCCGTAGAGCAGTCCAGGATCAGAGTCCAACTAAACTCGGTCAGGGCCGAGGAGGAGGCCTTGCTCAAGGGCGGGGAGGACACGGTGGCGTGGGTTAAGGAAGAGCTATGCATCGGTTGCGACCAGTGCACAATCGTATGCGAAGATGATGCTATAGAGCTCTACGACACCCCTCTTGCAAGCCCCATAATGGATGTGGACGTCAACAGGAAGGCGAGGATCCTGAGGGATCCCTGCACCGGATGCAAGATTTGCGTCTTAGCGTGTCCGACCGATGCGATTATCATGATAGACAGGTGAAGTAAGATGGGTGATGACGATCCAGTTAGATTTGGGGCAGAATTCGGCCCACACAGAACCAAGAGGGCTAGTGGGGTTTCCCTATCCACATTCAAAACCCTTGTTTGGGTATCCAACCTAGGAGGTTTGATACTATTCGCCATTGGGATGGAGTTGATGATCAGGGGTTCTTTCTGGTTCGGTATCGCATGCATTGTAATCGGTGTCGCAGTAGCACTATTCCCATCGAACTACGAGATTGTTGGAATGGGGGACCTGGAAGGCGACGGATGGGAGAATTAGTAGCTCCAGATGTCCAAGGGACCCCTTTCCAGAGGATGGTATGGGACGAGATCAGAAAGATACCATCAGGTGAAACCAGGACGTACAAAGACATTGCAGAGGCTATTGGAAATCCTGGGTCTTACAGAGCCGTTGCGAATGCCTGTGGTTCCAACCCCTTTCCGATCTCGGTCCCTTGTCACCGGGTTATCCGATCGGACGGGTCGATTGGGGGCTACAGTGGCCCTGGAGGTACTTCTGGCAAATCTGTCCTCCTCGCGGTAGAGAAGAGCATTCACATTTCTAGAAATACTTGAAGAAAATTGCGAAGGAAGCCAAAGAGGCAAGTGCCCAGATGAACATGTATGTGCTCTGTCCCAACGGGGATTCCCACATCTCGGCTGATGAGTTTGGCTCTTTATCCCCCATATCCATGCACATGGGGCATGAAATTAGGATGTAAACATAACGGGAGTGAAATCACAAGAACGGCAGAAGCAGGACTAGCCCGACTAAGGGGAAGAGAACCATAGTGGCATTATCATCAATCGCCCTCGTAGTTGGAAGTTCCCCCAAAACAGTTAGCGGTGCCAGCAACAATGCTGCGATTAACTCTGTTCCGATCCAGAAATGGCATCCCACCCAAACCGTATAGGATACCACTAATCCGAGAATGATGGCTGCTCGGAGGTCTTTCATTTTCCTTTTGACCTCTCCCATCACAGGGTCGACGAGAGTCATTCCCAGGATTATTGGTGCACCATACTTGCCAGCCCCCATACTACCAATTTCACCCTCTGGAGCAATCAGTATTGCGAGTGCCACGGCAAGTGCGCCCCAAGCAAGTGCTGAAATCTGACTGGATTCATATTCCCTCTGCCCCACTATCACAATTCCAGTCCTTAGTCGGACGGCCTCGGTAACAAGAATTAGTACGCATATGACACTGACAAATTCCCTGGCTTGCAGAGAGAAGTATGACGAAATTGTCGATCCGTGCACGTAGTAGAGAT
>Ga0207992_1000182_pt1 | contig 34224 bp, 22 predicted proteins | sample ETN02SmetaG_FD_185788 | JGI IMG/M metagenome (GOLD analysis project Ga0207992, IMG submission 185788) | Marine microbial and viral communities from oxygen minimum zone, Eastern Pacific Ocean - ETNP2014F10-02SV255 (SPAdes) (version 2) | ecosystem: Environmental > Aquatic > Marine > Oceanic ...
CTACCAGTCGTTCCACCCACGCCGGAACGAGTTGATGCAATGTTAGCGTTCGCTGGCGTTAACGCTGAAGAGGTGGTTGGGACGGTCCCGGAACGATCCAGAGATATCACAGCTGAAAAAGCGGCTATCAACGCTGTTATGGCTGGTTGCGAAACTCAGCATTTTCCGGTAGTTCTCGCCGCTCTAACGGCAATGTGTGACCCTGCCTTCGGCTGTCACACGGCTGTGACTAGCACTGGTGGTTCTGCGTTGTGCGTGGCTGTCAGTGGTCCAGACCTTGAAGCGCTGGGATTTAATACCACCCGTAACGCGCTCGGCCCAGGGTATAGAGCGAACGCGACTGTCGGTCGTACTATGCGACTCGTTGCGATGAACGTGCTCGGAGCTCGTTCAGATAAGCTCGACGGATCGTCAATCGGGCATCCTGGAAAGTACACGATGTTAATCGCCGAAGAAAAACCGCCTGAAGGATGGGACCCACTCCGAGTTGACCTTGGTTATGACGAAACCGATACCACTGTGACAGTTTTAGCAACTGAGGGGCCCCACCAAGTATCTAACCAACTCAACGCTACACCTGAAGGGGTTCTCGCGACGTTCGTTGCCGCCATGACAAACCCAGCGACCTATGGAGTCGGAAAGGGACACCAAGTGCTACTCGTGCTCGGTTACGAACACCGAAGGATTCTCGTTGAGAACGGCTGGACACGACAAGCTATTCGAGAACACCTCGCTGAGGAAACCCGTGTGACACCCGCCTACTTAGAAGCAGCCGGTATCGTGATGGAACACACGAAGCAGAACGACATGACGCCCGATGCAGATGGCAAACTCGCCACCGTTCGTAGTCCCGACGACATTTTCTTAATCACTGCGGGCAGTGCTGGCGCTGGCTGGAGCGCCTACATCCCAACATGGGCCCCTACCGTGCATTCAGTAGCCGCAACCAAAAAAGTTCAACCCCCTAGCGGTGGGCTACCATGAAAATAAGTGAAGAAAGGATTCGCCATGAGCACAATTGATATTCTCAACCCAGAATACGAAACCGAAAGACCAGTTGAAGTTCACATGACTGCTCGGTTAGCACCGGTCGAGCCGATGGTCGTTACAGTGATTGATAATTCCAAGCCGCACGCGAAAGAACTCTTAACCTACATTGCAGAAGGTCTCGGTGAGCGGTTCCCTGTCGCCGATGTCATAGTTCATTCCAAGTCCATTGCCTCAAAACCTATTGATGCTGATGAAGCCGAAATGTTAGCGGCTCGATCCCACCTAGTAATTTCCGGTCTCGGCGACTGAGGTGCTTGCACCGCGTGTAGTTTGCACGACGCAGTCCAGATGGAAGCCCTAGGTGTCCCCACAGCGCTCGTCATCACCGAACCCTTTGCCCCAATCGTCACCAGTTTCTCACCGACCGTAGGAATGGAAGAGTACACCGGATCTATTATGGTCCCGCACCAGGTCGCCACCATGGATGATGCTGACCTCCGTAAACTGGCCGACTCAGTCATTGATGAAGCAGTTGCTTGTCTGACCGCTTGACGTTAAGAATAGGAGAACAAACTCCGAACCTAAAGGAAATAGTCCCTTATCTAATCGTCATCTAAAAAACGACATACCTGAATCGCCATAAACGAAACATCCATAAGAGTCAGTAAAGATAGAATTTCATAACAATTTCTCCTTAGTGACCTTGAGGTTAGATAAAAAAATATCAGTATTTAGAGAACGTTTTTTGGTGTTTCGATCACTAATGAATTTGAGACCTTATCCCAAATATTTTGATTTCGTTTATCCCAAAATGGCATAAAACAAAGAATTCCTATCGTAAAGAGAAATGCGAAATTGGCAACGAGAGTGCCGATGAAATACCTCATCCAAAACATTCTTCCCAATTTCATAGGATTGCCAGTATCAAGATCAATGACTGTATGGTTTAGTAGTTTTCTTGATGGTGTTTGCCCTGAACCGTTTAAAGTAAAGGCCCAAATAATCCAACCAATACCTAAAGTCACCGTGAATAAAAGCCCATCTAGGAGTGCGCAACCCAATCTTGCCCAAGCTGAAACTCCAACAGCACCTTCTTCAATAGACAGACTTATTGCATCACGGTTCTCCATGAGGATATTTCTCTGTCGATCATACTCTTCTCCAGAAATAAGTTTATCGTTTCGTAGCTGGTCAAGTTTTCGTATCTCATCCATCCATTGATCTGTTTGTGACATATATTCAACCTCCTATAAAGATTTACCTGTTTGAAATTTAAGATAGGTCCTCATACTTAAGGTGTTTCAAAGAGAACCTTACATTAAACTATTTTTGCGACTTAATGTGTAGTTTGCCACAGACATGGTGGCATGCAAAAAAGAGGAGTTACATATTTCCTCTTATGAATGAGTGAATGGAGATATTTATAGATGTCTGGATGGATGGAAGATCTAGAAAAGTTAAATAAGTTACGGAACGATAATCTTATTTCTGAAGAAGAGTACGAGATAGAAAAAGCAGCGTTACTACCTTCAATAGCTAACTCACCTGATTCTAAACCTACATATAACCTTGGAGGCTTGGGTAAAGCGATCTCGATTTTGGCAGTTATCAGTTCAATAATGGGGTTATTAAGTCTCATCGCTTTTGCCAATAGAGCCTCTGTAATAAATGACATAAAGAATGGAACTTACGTTAGCTGGGCCGATATCGATAATGCCGATACTTTTGTGGGAGTCTCCACTATTTTCGAAATCTTAATTGGGATACCACTTGCTATTATCTTAATCATCTGGGCTTGGAGAGCCGCTGGGAACCTTGAAGCATGGGGTAAGAGCGGAAGATGGAGTCGAGGTTGGGCTATCGGTGGTTGGTTTTGCCCGATTATGTTCTTTTTCGTTCCCTACCAAGTAATTAGTGATGCATGGAAGAATGCACTAAGTAGCGACTCCGGTCAGCAACGAAATAATTTGTGGTTAGCCGGTTTTGTAGTTTGGTGGATCGGGTATGCCTTGAATGTTATTGGAAGCATGATCGGAACAGACACGATTGATGATGCCATCGCCGGAGATGTGATTTACGCTGCAAGTGGAGTGACAACTATTGCGGCAGGGATTTTGATAGCAATAGCATTCAATCAAATGAGTAAACGACATACCTGAATCGCCATAAACGAAACATTCATAAGAGTCAGTAAAGATAGAATTTCATCAACTATTGGAAATTAAGGTCTTGACAGTGTTGGCGCTGATAAATGACAAGGTAAGTATCTGAGGAAAAGGTAATCAACTCTTGTACTGTGGTGCGGTCATGCAACCACAGAATTCGATACGTAATGTCGCTATCATCGCACACGTTGACCACGGAAAAACAACGCTCATAGACGGGATGCTCCGCCAATCTGGAGCGTTTAATGACTACAAAGATACCCAAGATAGGGTCATGGACTCCATGGATATTGAAAGAGAACGTGGAATCACAATTCTGGCCAAAAACGCGGCCATCCAATATGGGGAAACAAAAATCAATATTCTTGACACACCCGGCCACGCTGATTTCGGAGGAGAGGTTGAACGTGCGTTAAAAATGGTGGATGGTGTTCTGCTTCTAGTTGATTCAAGTGAAGGACCGTTGCCACAAACACGTTTCGTTCTCCGAAAAGCTCTCTCTCAAGACCTCCCTGTCGTTTTAGTGATTAACAAAATTGATCGCCCTGATCAGAGATGCGCTGAAGTCGTAGACGAGGTCTATGAGTTGTTCATTGATTTGGATGCTTCTGATGACCAAATAGATTTCCCTATCATCTACACAGATGCACGTGAGGGAATCGCTACTACTGACCTCGACCAACCAGGCACTGATCTTCTACCTTTGCTTGACACGCTAGTTGAGACTATTCCCCCTCCCGTCCATGACCCAGATCACCCGTTTCAAGCCTGGGTTACGAATCTAGATGCTTCTCCTTATGTTGGGCGGATAGCGTTATGCCGTGTCATGCATGGAACCATCAAAAAAGGTTCGAAGGTTTCGTGGTGTAAAACAAATGGTGACATTGCCATTGCACAAATAGCGAACCTATACGTCACTAAATATTTAGAAAGGGTTGAAGTAGAGACGGCAGGGGCGGGGGAAGTGATCGCTATTTCAGGGATTGAAGATATCACTATTGGCGAAACACTTTCTGATCCTGATAATCCGAAACCTTTACCTGTTATTACCGTCGATGAGCCAACTCTTTCAGTCACGATAGGGACAAATTCATCGCCACTAGCTGGGAAAGAAGGGGATAAGCTCACCGCTCGGCTCGTTAAAGCACGTTTAGAAAAGGAATTGATAGGAAACGTTTCTATTCGCATGTTTTCCACTGAACAACCAGATGCTTGGGAAGTGCAGGGAAGAGGCGAACTGCAGCTCGCTATTTTGGTGGAAATGATGCGGAGGGAAGGTTTTGAACTGACTGTTGGGAAACCGGAGGTGGTGACACGAGAGATAGACGGGGCGCTTCATGAACCGACCGAATATCTCACAATTGATATACCTGAAGAGTATGTGGGTCCGGTAACTCAGTTGCTTGGTAGTCGCAAAGCCCGAATGGAAACAATGACCAATAATGCGAGCGGCTGGGTTCGCCTTGAATACATTGTTGCCGCTCGTGCCTTAATCGGATTCAGAACTGAGTTCCTTACCGAAACTCGGGGGACGGGTTTATTGCACCATGTTTTTGAAAGTTATGAGCCTTGGATGGGTGACCTACGGACTAGAACCACCGGTAGTGTCGTCTCTGATCGTTCGGGGGTAGCTACAACATACGCTATTGCTCCCCTACAAGAACGAACCTCTCTTCTTATCGCCCCAGGTACGGACGTGTATGAAGGCATGATTGTCGGGGAGAATTCACGGCTTGAAGACATGAACGTAAATATCACGAAAGAGAAAAAATTGACGAATGTTCGCGCATCAGCTTCTGATGACACTATTCGTTTGACGCCTCCACGAATCTTTTCTTTAGAACAAGCACTTGAATTTATTGCCTTTGATGAATGCATTGAAGTCACTCCTGAAACTATTCGGATGCGTAAAACAAAGCTAGGGATTACTGATCGCGCACGGGATGCGAAGCGAATACGCAATGAGAGTTCATAAAAGGGTTGGATTTATTCCTGCGTGGTCTGGAAAAACGATCCCGTTTTTCCAACACACGATTTTCCTGATCAAGTCGGTTCTAAAACCGGAAAAACGGATCGGTTTTCCGGTTTTTTTACGGAAAAACGGATGAAAGAAGTCCGCCCCCTTCTTTCTTCTTAGGGTTGTTAGGGAAGAGAGGCTACGATCGTCAGTAAACCAAGATGAGAAGAGAGAGCGTTATGAGCGATTATGGCGATACAGGTAAGAACCCCACATCTGATGAATCACCGATTTCTGATGTTTTATTGGTTGATGATCCGATCCCAGGGGTGAGACGGCTGACGATGAACCGTCCAGAGAAACGTAATTCTCTCATTCATCCTTTGCGCGGGGCGATCCTTAAAGCATTGCAAGAAGCTGACACTGATCCTAATGTTAAAGTTTCAATTATTCGTGGCGCTGGTCCTTCATTTTCTGCCGGATATGATCTTGCAGGCGCGAACGCCGGTCATGAACTCCCATTTTTCACTGCAGAGGGAGAAGGGCAATGGCCTCGCCATGTGACTGAGGGGTGGATGAGCATTTGGGATTTAGCGAAACCCGTTATAGCTCAAGTACATGGATACTGTCTTGCCGGTGGTAGTGAACTCGCGACGTGTTGTGATCTTGTCTATATCGCTGAAGACGCTCAAATGGGTTACCCAGCTACACGTTTCGGGGTTCCCGACATGCATTTCCATACCTGGTTTCTGGGAATGAGACGGGCAATGGAAATGATGATGACTGGAGATTCAATCACTGGAGTAGAGGCAGTGGCTGAAGGTTGGGCGAACCGGGCTTTCCCCGCTGAGCAACTAGAAGAAGAAGTTTTAGCAATAGCGCAACGCATCACCAAAACCCCAACTGATCTAACACAGTTAAATAAAAGAGTCGTGCATCGGCAAATGGAAGTTATGGGAATCAGGACAGGTATCCGAGCCGGAACCGAACTTTGTTCTTTAGGGATTCACACAGAATCAATGCAAGAATTTTTAGGGCAGATAAAAGACAAGGGTTTGACCGGGGCGTTAAGCGACCGGGATGAAAAGTACGGGGACTATCGAACTACTGATTCTTAATCAGTTTTTGCCTTTATTGTCCAATGGGATGCTTCTTCAGTTCCGAAAAGAACTACTTCTTTGCCACTCTGGGTTGAAAGGTGCGTCGCTACCTCTATTTCTACTTGCTCACGGGTTAGAACCAGTTGCTCCTCTGATGGTTCATACCCGTAGAAAGCAGCGCCGTTCTCTGATGTGAAAGCTGGGAGTTGATCGATCTTGTCTTCGGAGGCGAAGATTTCTGCTACGACTTCCAATCCATAAGCTGCATTGAAAATTCCTGCCTTTGCTTCTTTCCCGTATTTCGCTTTTGTTGGATGCGGCGCTGAATCCGTTCCTAAGAAGAAGGAAGGGTTTCCACTTGTGACTGTGCTTACGAGAGTTTGTCTATCGTTTTCTGAATTGATTACTGGTTTGCAGAATAGGTCTGCGTGGAAAGCTGGGGAGATCATATCGGACCTGTTCCGGGAGAGGTGATGGGGGGTAACTGACGCTCCTAGTGTTTCGTAAGCGTTGACAAAGTCAACTCCTGCGCTGGTGGAGATATGTTCTACCGTTATTTTCATTTCAGGGAAATTGTTGCAAATGTCTTGAAGTTCTTGTTCAAGGAAAGCGGCTTCTCGGTCATAAATATCAATGTTGGGGTTCGTTGATTCAGCATGCACGAGGAGCGGGATCCCATGTTCTTGCATAGATTCGAAAATATGTGAGTAATCCATCATTGATGAACCCCCGGATTGAGAATTCGTGGTGGCGCCAGCTGGATAGTATTTCACTGCTTCTACAATTTCTTCTTTGTGGCCGCGAAGTAGGTCTTGTACTTCTAGTTGATCTGTGCAATACAAGGTCATCAACGGGTGGAAATCCGGTGACTCGGGCGGCGTCGCGTCATTGATGAGATTCCGGTAGGTAACAGCTTGATCTGTTGTCGCTATGGGAGTGGTGAGGTTTGGCATCACCATCGCATAGCGGAAACGCAGTGACGTGTATCCGATGACAGCATCGAGCATCTCCCCATCTCGTAAATGCACGTGCCAATCATCTGGTCTTGGAATGGTAATGGTTAAAGCCACATCACCATTCTAGCCAATGGGATTGGGAGCCACTCTATGATTCGGATCAGCTTTTGGTGAGAAGAATTATTCGAGATCTAAGGTTCCCTATGTTTAAGCCGCCAAGAACCCGTTCTTTGTTTCCTTCCCTATCTACGAAAACCCAAGCTGGTTGGGATGGTATTTTGTAGTTCCGCCAGATTTCCAGGTTCTCATCAAAGACATGGGGGAAGCCATCCACGGAATTTGCAGAGATGAATTCCTGTACTTCTTTAAGCCGTCCTCTGCTTGGCACCCCTATAAATTGAACCTCTTCCCCATAGATTTTTTCAAGTTCTGCGACCGCAGGAGCTTCTGAACGGCACTGCCCTCAATTCGGAGCCCAGAACCAGAGAACCGTGGGCTTTGAATTGAAGCTCTCTATAGGAACTATTGACCCGTCAACCGATACAGCGTTTACTGGTGCTGACTCCTGTGTTTCACTGGTTTTGACTACTTCTGACGTGTCCATGTCATCGCCGCAAGCAATTAAAGACATGACGGTTATCGCAGTGGCTATGAGGGCGGTAACCCTTACGAATCTGTGAAGCATGATAAAAGGTTATCCAATGGTGATTCTGGCAACTACGCTTGCAAGATATGAGATGGACTTCTTTCTTTTCCCCAACGTTGCGTGACGCTCCCGCTGACGCTGAAGCTATAAGTCATCAATTGCTTGTCCGCGGAGGGTTTATTCGCCAATTACATTCCGGGCATTACACGCTTCTTCCCTTAGCGTTTCGGGTTCGTAAAAAAATCATTCAGATCGTAGAAGATGAGATGGACGCTATCGGCGGTCAGGAAGTCCAAATGCCGACTTTGCAACCTTCTTCTATTTGGAAAGAATCCGGTCGTTGGGAATCAATGGGAGAGATCATGTTCCGGCTTGAGGACCGTCACGGGAGCGAAGCAGCGTTAGGGGTTACGGCCGAAGAGATTTTCGCCACAGTCGCTAATGAAATTTCTTCATATAAGCAACTGCCGCAAATGTGGTATCAGATTCATACAAAATACCGTGATGAAGCCCGCCCGAAGAGTGGGTTGTTGCGTGTTCGAGAGTTCACCATGAAAGACGCCTACTCGTTCGATGTTGATGAAAGCGGACTGGATGAAGCTTTCGAGAAGCAACACCAGGCTTATATAAAGATCTTTGAACGCCTTGACCTGGATGTCGTTCCGGTAGAAGCTTCGTCAGGGAATATGGGTGGTTCCGACAGTATCGAATTCATGGTTCGGGCTGAATCAGGTGAAGATGACGTACTTATCTGCGGGAAATGCGGTTACGCAGCAAATATTGAAAAAGCGGTTTCTGAATTATCTGACATCGTTGACGAATCAGGACCTGAAGTTGTAGAAAAATTCTCCACTCCTGAAATCCGAACCATAGCTGCCCTTGCTGAAATTGGTTATCCAAGTGAAACACAGATAAAGACCATGGTGTACATGATCGATGGGCAGGTCACATTGGTTCTTGTTCGAGGTGATCACATGATCAATGAGCAAAAACTAGCGGATGCTACACAAGCCGTTAACCTTCGACCGGCTTCAAAAAATGAAACGATGGAAAATCTTGGAGCTTTCCCCGGGTCTTTAGGAGCCGTAGGGGTTGCTGATTTGCCGGTACTGGCTGATCATGCCCTAAACGGTCGTACGAATATGACAACGGGAGCCAACGAAGATGACTACCACCTTTCTGGTGTCAACATTGAACGTGACATTAACGTCAGTGAATGGTTGGATCTGCGCGAAGTGCAAGCTGGTGAAGCATGCGTGAGTTGCGGAGGAGAACTGGATCTCGTTTCCACTATAGAGTCAGGTCATATTTTTAAACTTGGTTCAAAGTACGCTGAAGTTTTCGGAGCTAAGGTCCTGGACGAAAATGGTGTGAACAAGCCCTTAGTGATGGGTAGCTACGGTATAGGTATTGAGAGAGCGATGGCTACCATTGTTGAAACACACCATGATGATAAAGGAATAGTTTGGCCTGTTTCAGTAGCTCCCTTCCATGTCGTTATCACCGTTGTGCAAGTAAAAGACGACGAAAGTATGCGCATAGCTGAAGAAATCTATGGAAGTCTTACTGGCACAGGAATAGAGGTTCTACTTGATGACCGGGATGCGCGCCCTGGAGTGAAGTTCGCTGATGCGGAATTAATTGGTGTTCCGGTTCGAGTTACCATCGGGCCAAAAGGAATCGCTGATGGCGTTGTTGAAGTAACTCCGCGCAAAGACGGTGAAACGAACCTCGTTGCAATTGACGATGTAGTTGCACACGTCACTGATTTAGTGCGGTAACTACCGCTTGTTGGATTACGGATTTTCTTCTCGTAATCCAAACTGGTTTATGTAAAACTGTAAGGCTTTTTTTCTTTCTGCTTTGTCGTATCCGAATTGGGTAATGTCGTATGTGAGTCGACCGTATTTGCCTCGTGGATGTTCCTGCATGAATGCATTCATCGCGTCTTGTACTTGCTGAGTGAATGGTTGACCGGCGAATTCGTAAATGCGTTCGACCATGGCGACATCGTCGGCCATGAATTCGTGGAAGCGGACATCCATTGCTTGTGATGATGGAAGTATGTGCCGGTCTTCAGCGCCTCTTCGGGACATGGTTTCGCTTCGTTCAATCCAATACCTGCCAACGTCTCGTAGGTGTTGAGGTTTGGTATATGTCCTCGCCGTATAGGTGATCATCGTTGATAGTGATTGTGCGACAGAAACTGGGTCCCTGTGGGTGCAAAGAAAAGTTGCGTCAGGGAAAGTGGTTAGCAGTGGTTGGAATTGTTCAACGTGTTGGGGGCTTTTGAGAATCCATCTTTGTCCTCCGCCTATGTGCGTGCAGACTTTGAGAACGGTTTTCATCCACTGGTACCAGGGTGTTTGATCCGTTCTTATGTACCAGTCTCGGTAACGGTCATCGCATAGCGTTGTTTCCCAAAGCATGCTTCCAAAGGCAGGCATCATTAATTGGATTTCTTCATGGACGTGGGCGGCATACATGTCATGCATTCGGCGGAAGTGAGGAAGTGCGTAGTTCAGTCCAGCTAAGTTCGTTTCTGTTCGTTGGTATCTTGGGTCAACGGAAAATTCTTTGCCTTGTTCTTCTCTGGGTGGCACTGGTTCTAATGATTCCCAGTATTGGAGTGATCGAAGTGACGGATCGGCGGCTATGAGATTATGGAGGTGTGTTGTTCCTGTTCGTGGTTGCCCAGCAATAATTATGGGTCTTTTGATCTCTATCTCATGTATTTCAGGGTTTCGTTTAATGTAATCAACTAATAGGAGTCTTTGAGTGGCATTGGCGACGAGGGTGTTCCAGAAACTTACTTTTCCTGAAGGGCGGAAAGTTTCAATAGAATCTCCGATTCCAGTCAGGAGTTCTAATGGTTCCTCTATGAGGTCATCGCCAAAGTCATTTAATCCTGTTTTGTTAGCTGCTTGTTCCTTCACAGCGTTCACTGACCAATTGATAGTTGTGGCTTCTGCTTCTGCAGCGTTTAGAGCTTCTTCTACTCCTTCAGGGAATTGTGGTTGTAAGAGATCGTTTATTTGGATGAAGTCAGGTTGTGAAGCCATAACTTGAGAATCGCATTTCCTGCTTCTGTTCGCAACTCTTTCACCGCGAGATATGTGCTCTTAGCCGAGTAATCACTTTGGTTTCTTTTTGTCCTACAACGCATTTTTGGCATACCATCAATGTGTTGCCATTTTCATGGCCTACTACGATTGCGGATATTTTCTAGAGGAATGTGAGGGGGGTAATGAGCGAAGTTGAAGAGACAAATGATACTGCGAGTATAACTGCCACCATTCTTGAAGAAGAAGAAGCGCGTCGCGCTGCTTTAGAAGCCGAATCTGAAGAAGTCGTTCTCCCTGATGATCTTCTCCCCGGCGTCGGAGACGACGAAATGAGTTTCCGTGACGGTGTCCGCGAAGGTGGAAAACCAATGATGATTGTGTTGCTTCTTCTCTCTGTCGTTGAGGAATTTGACCGTGTAGCGATAACTGTTCTCGGCCCCGATATTCAAAAAAGCTTAAACATTTCAGACACTATGCTTCTTGGTCTCGGAAGTTTCGGAGGAGTTGTACTTGTCCTTTCAACTATTCCTTTCGCATGGTTATCTGATCGTTACCGCCGCCTCAGCGTACTTTCAATCGCGACAGGTGTATGGGCTGGATTGACGGCTTTTACGGGAACGGTTCAGAACGCTTTCCAGATGGCTATAGGTCGTGCTGGTTCTGGACTTGGAGCAGGCGCGAAAATCCCGATATCTCCTTCGTTAATAGCTGATCAGTACCCTATTGGGATCCGAGTTCGAATCTTCGCAGCTGAAGCATTGGGAAGACCTACCGGTCAGGTTATCGGACCTTTTATTGCCGGTGGGATTGTGATGCTCGCCGGTGATGGACCCGATGACTGGCGTATAGCTTTCTATATTTTCGCTATTCCCGCTTTGATACTTGTCGTAGCAATATTTCTTCTCAAAGAACCCAAACGCGGGAAATATGAACAGGATGCAATTCTTGGAGAAAGTCTTGAGAAAGAAGAAGAAGATCCACCGGTACGATTATCGTCGGCTTTCCAACGGCTCAAGAATGTTCGTTCTTTCTACTATCTTGTTGTCGGTATAGGTGTTTTGGGGTTCGCCCTAGTGGCAGTACCGGCAACCATGTCTCTTCTTTTGGAAGAAGTTTACGATTATGGGGCATTCAAACGGGCTTGGATCATCTCTGTTAGCTGGAGTGCTGCCCTTGTAGCTATTCCCATTGCTGGAAAGGTAGGAGATAAACTGTTCCGTAGCGACCCTCGCCGAGCTCTATGGCTTATGGGGATTCTTATCGCCCTGTACGGGGTTTTCCTGACAATCGGTGTGCGATGTTCAAATATTACCCTCCTCGTTATTTTCTACACTCTTGGCAATGCCTGTCAGGGCGCCGCTTTCACCCAAATGAAACCAACGATCTCAGCGGTAGTGCCATACCGGATGCGAGCTCAGGCGTTCTCACTCGTTGGCGTTTACATATTCCTCATGGGTGGATTCTTCGGTGGTTTGCTCACAGGGGCCTTCTCTGACGCGTATGGGGAAAGAACAGCTTTAACAATTGTTGTCCCGCCAGCTGCTCTGATTGGCGGCTGTCTCATCATGTATGGTTCTCGTTTCATGAAACGAGATATTTCCTTGGTTGTTGAAGAACTACTCAACGATCAGGAAGAACAGCGGAAAGCAAAAGCTGACCCTGATCAAGTCCCTGTCCTACAGGTACAAGGAATGAACGTTAGCTACGGAAACCTCCAAGTGCTCTTCGATGTTGAATTAGAAGTTAAACGAGGTGAAACCCTGGCTCTGCTTGGAACCAACGGGGCTGGTAAGTCAACGGCGTTGAGAGCTATCGCCGGTCTGAAAATGCCTGACCGTGGCGTGGTCCGTATGAATGGTAGAGATATCACGTTGGTAGATCCCGAATACCGTGTATCGATGGGGATGGTGCAAGTCCCCGGAGGGGAAGCTTTATTTTCAAGCCAAACAGTAGGAGAGAACCTGGAAGTATGGAGTTGGCTAATAGAAGATCCGGAGCTTCGAACTGCGCGAATGGAGAAGGTCTTCACCGTCTTCCCACAACTCAGTGACCGTTTGGAAGATAAAGCCGGATCTTTATCAGGTGGTCAGCAACAAATGCTAGCGCTTGCTAAAGCGGTCATGCTTGAGCCAGAATTACTTCTCATTGACGAATTGTCGTTAGGTTTGGCACCCGTTGTCGTTCAGGACCTACTACGGGTAGTCGAGCAGTTAAAAGAAGACGGTGTCACTATGGTGATCGTCGAACAATCAGTCAATGTTGCTCTTTCAATCGCTGATCGAGCGGTTTTCATGGAACGTGGACGTGTCCAGTTCCAAGGGCCAGCTCAGGAACTCCTAGAACGCGACGATCTACTCCGGGCAGTGTTCCTTTCCGGCGAAGGAGCATAAAGTGCTTTCAGTCTTCGCTGGGATTCTCTACAGCAACGAAATACTTTTCCAAGGTTTCATTGATGGAATGGTGTATGCCCTTGTCGCCATTGGGCTCGTCCTTATTTATAAAGCAACTGGGGTCATTAACTTCGCTCAAGGAGCCATAGGTACTTTCGGTGGTTTCGTAATGGGTATGGTCATGGTCAACTATGGCCTTCCCTACTGGCTTGCTGCGATACTTGCCATAGCTGCGAGCGCAGCGGTCTCAACGGTGACCGAACTCCTTATAGTTCGCCGTCTTTTCACACGACCCCGTCTTCTTCTGTTTGTCGCTACGTTAGGTGTCGCTCAGCTAGTTGCCCTGCTGCAAATTTGGTTACCTACCATTGATGTACGAGTCGACTATCCCACGCCATTGAAAGGGTTGTGGAAAATCGATGGGGTGAACATATTGCTTCGTGGTGAACAGGTGACAGTACTCATAGTTGTCCCTGCGTTAGTGATTCTCCTCGCTTACCTTCTCCAACGGACAAGGTTTGGGTTAGCGGTCCGTTCAGCAGCTGATAATCCCGGAGCTGCACAACTTGCCGGTCTCTCAATTAAATCCGTATCGACGCAAGTTTGGTTTATTGCCGGTGTTTTGAGTGGTATTTCAACCCTATTAATTGGACCTATTCAAAAACTTGACGCTGGTGGTATTGGAACAAGTTTAGGACCCGAACTGCTCCTGTTTTCCTTGACAGCAGCGATGTTTGGTCAACTTGAGTCTTTTCCCCGTGCTTTAGGTGGCGGTCTAGTTGTCGGAGTCGTGAACAGGCTTGTGCTAGCAAATAAATCTAGAGGCTTCCTAGGAGAATGGGGTATCGGAGATGGTTCGAACCTATTAGCGATCTTTTTGATCTTATTGATATTGATGTTGTTCATGACTCGAGGGGCACGCTCAAGCGAACAGTCCTGGGTCCTCACCCCTCGGTTACGTTCAGCTCATAAAGATCTCGTGCAATACCCGTTATACCGTTGGATTTCAACTGCAGGTATGGTGATTCTGGCTCTGGCTATTATTTTGTTACCTCAAATCGTTGATAAGCCAAGCCGGTTAATTGCTTTCTCCAGTGTTCTTGTTGTGATGCTTGTCGTCCTTTCCGCCGTCGTACTGACTGGATGGGCTGGGCAACTCTCGTTAGGTCAGTACGCTTTCGTTGGTGTCGGCGGGTTGATGACCTCATACTATTGTGCTTCATTAAACTATTTTGCCGCTCTGGGAATCGGCATGCTTTGGGGTGCGGGCGTCGCACTCGTTATTGGCATTCCAGCCCTTCGGCTTCGCGGATTGTATTTGGGAATAGCTACGCTCGGATTTGCCCTGGTTGCTGGTAGATGGATCATGTCTATTGATCGTTTAAATACCAACCCCGCAGGTGGATCTAAAGTCAAACCGCCAGTGATCCTAGGTCGTTACGACCTAAAGTCAGACAAGGAAGCTTATTATTACCTGTGCGTCGTGGCCGTTGCCGTCGTTATTTACCTGTTATGGAGAATGCGAAAATCTGGAATTGGTCGAACTCTAATCGCTGTTCGTGACAATGAAGTCACCGCCTCTGCTTACACAATTTCCCCAACACGAGCGAAACTCATCGCTTTCGCCGTTTCAGGAGCTATAGGTGCGTTAGCTGGAGGGCTTCTTGTCCCCGCTACCGGGTCGCTCAGAGCACTCGCTTTCCAACCAGATAAATCGCTTTTGGTAATGTCAATCGCTGTCGTTGGCGGAATTTCATCAATAACTGGTGCTGTTTTGGGAACAGTGTTTCTTGTAGGTATCCCCACAGTGTTTGAAAGCAGCGCTCAGGTACGTCTCTTTTCTAGTGGGCTCGGAATGCTTGTAGTTCTCATGTATTTCCCTGGTGGGCTTATATCTTTACTGCATAACGCACGCGATACTTTATTAACTTGGATGGCTCGCAAGACTAACTGGTCACCGCCACATAAAGGTCAGTCAACTGCGATTTGGTCGCGAGGCGATGATGTCGGGAAATTCGGTAATCTCCCAAGTAACGTACCGGCATTAACAACATCGAATGTTTCAGTTCGCTTCGGTGGTCGACTCGCGGTAACAGACGTTTCAATAAATGTGCAGCAAGGAGAGATCGTTGGTCTTATAGGAACAAATGGAGCTGGAAAAACGACGTTGATGAATGCTATATCGGGTTTTGTTCCCGCTGATGGTGAAATCGAAGTGTACGGATCCGCTATTCAAAAACGGGCAAGCCATGTTCGCTCAAGAAACGGTATCGGTAGAGCATTCCAAAATGCGAAACTATTTGGAAGCCTCACTGTCCGGGAGACAATTATGACAGCGTTGGAATCTCGAGAACGCTCCCTGCTCATCCCATCAATGCTGGGGGTACCTCCATCTCCTTTCGCTGAGCGCCGGAAACGAAAACAAGCAGAGGAAATTATCCACTACCTAGGTCTAGGAAGGTACGCTGACCAACTCATCTCAGAACTTTCAACAGGTACGCGACGCATCGTTGAACTTGGTTCATTAATTGCCCTTGATACCCAATTGATGCTCCTTGATGAACCGACAGCTGGAGTGGCACAAAAAGAAACAGAAGCATTCGGTCCGCTTATCCACGCGATTCGCAAAGAACTGGGAAGTTCCATTCTTCTCATTGAACATGACATGCCGATGGTGATGTCGATCAGTGACCGCATCTATTGTTTAGAATCAGGTTCGGTAATCGCTGAAGGCACCCCTGACGAAGTTCGCAACGATCCGGGTGTTATCGCTTCATATTTAGGAACTGATGAACGCGCTATTCAAAGAAGTGGGGAAGGGTCTTCCACCTAACTTCTATGCCCAGGTGCACCACTGGTCAAGAGGCATCCGTTTCGATTCAAGCGAATTCACTGGCTGGTCCCAGTCGGGAGAACCGACAGCCATCCCACAAAAAAGCATTTCATTTTCCGGGGATTTTACGAACGCTGAAACAGCTTCTTGATGCATAGCCCAGGCTTCCTGAGCGCAAGTGCCAAAACCAGCTTCTTCAGCTAACAACATGAAAGTTTGGAGGAACATTCCAAGGTCCGACCATTGAGCTGAACCCATGCTTCGGTCAACAAAGCAAAAAAATGCTGCTGGGGCTCCAAAGAAATCATAGTTACGTGACATGTTTGCAAGCCTCGCCGCCTTATCTTCTCTAGGAATGCCAAGTAAGGCATACATTTCTTCACCCAATTCATACCTGTTCGTTCTGTACGGTTCCTGTAGTTTTGGCGGGTAAATAGGGTATTCGGGATCTGAGAAAGGCGACTCTTCAAGAAATGTTTTGAAGTCTTCCATACGGGAACCGTTAATGACATAGATTCTCCAAGGTTGAACGTTTCCACCCGATGGGGCGCGCGCTGCTTTTTCTAAAAGGGTGGTAAGGGTTTCATCTGGTACAGGGTCGGAGAGGAAACCTCGAATTGATTTTCTTTGCTTAACGGCTTGTGAAACTTCCATTTTTCCTCCACGCGAATTATCTGTGTATAGGAAGTTATCTGAACCGTCGTTGTGTTGCTAATCTACGCTTCGATATCTGTTCGTTGCGTTTTGTCTGGTCGCCTTCTATTGCTATTTCTTGAAACGGAACAACTGATGCTAAAGGAAGCGGTTGTGTCTCTGCCCACACGTAACGGTACGCTATCGAACCGGTTTGTATTCCGGTCGTGTCAATCCAATTTGCCCAACCGGGGTCTTTGTGAGCTACAACTATTCGGCATTTGCCATCAACTATTTCAACCTGGGCGTTGTTGAGGCTAGTTAAGCGTTGCCCAAACATTGGGGATTGATACCACAACAGGTCATACAAAACAAAAGACCAGTATTTTGCAACTGGTTCTTCGACATCTATTACAAGAGCTTCATCAGGGCTTAGGTCAAATCCGATACCTCCATAGGCGATGTTATCAGCGCCTCCAGGTACAGAGCGTGGTGGAGATACCTCATTCACCGGTGAGGAAGCGTGACGGGTTTGCGCCCATTCTTGCCAATAGGTGAAAGCTTTCTCAGCCCAATCAAGTGCTGAACCTAGTTTCTCTGAAAACTGTTCAGGGTTTGGGGGAACGCGGGTGGTTTCTTCACGATCAAGTCGTTCGATTGTGAACCACCCAGGTTCAACGTTCCAATCTGAGAAAAACTCTCGGATGCTTACATGATCTGCCGCACCATTGAGAGGAAGCCAGTTTCCCTCTGTTTGAGTGGCGCTGAGAATAAGTTTGAAAGATCCATCTGTCGAGATTTCTAAGTCACCGGATGAGATTTCACCATGCGACCCGTATTGATCAAAGTGCATTTCTCCTTGAGGAAGTTGGATCACGAAAGGCCGCCCATCAAGGACTTTCCCGACGATCCGGTACGTTCCAGAAGGTTCGATCTTTGCCCGCCAGTAGGTGAAGTCGGGACTGGGAGCGCCCCATTGTGCGTTGTCAGTGTTGTGACGGTATATCGTCGGAACGTCCCTATCTGCGAATTCAAGTTCAACCTGTAAAGCGTGAGCGAGTAATCCCAGTAAATGACGATGACCGTTAGCTACATCTTGACTACTTTCAACACCTGGCATGGCGGAGATATCATCGCCGAGAACGCGTAGGCGTTCACAAAAATCTTCCCAATTGCTCACTGGTGGTGAACCATTTCCAAGTTGCAGCAATCCAACATGACAAAATTTAGAAATAAAAAACGTTTCATTAGACCCCTACATGTAGTTAACCAAGATTGGAACGAGTTTATAAAACTGTCAAAAGGAGATAAGGAGCGTGGCTTTTTCAAGCCCGCTTTTTATTCATTGATTTCAAACCATTCGCCGGTTACTGGAATCCAACAGTTCACCGGAGCTGGGCAGCCATTAAATGTGCCATCTTCTCCACGTGGAGTATCTGGGGAAACAATAGTAAAGCGGACAACCCACATATGAGTGGAGTAATAGTTCTTGGATGGGCCGAACGCGCCTGTGCCATTGGATCGGAATGCCATGGGGCCAGAGACTTTACGTAAAGCATTAGCGAAAGAATCCCGAGTCGGGTTAATTCCAGCTCCTTCCAAAGCTTCTTTAATGAACCTGACCATCGTGCATTCCCAAGGAGCGTAATCTGAATTCAGGAACTCTCCATCAAATGTTTCAAGGCCAACTTCGCCAGATGGTACTCCCACATCGCTTTGACCGTTGAAAACAGGGAAATGGTTAAGCCATTCCTGCCGGCATGTTAGTTGGAATTCATTATCGTCTCGTAACCCGCCTTCGGGTCTGGCATAGGAGTCGTATGAGGTAACGCATAACGCTCCTTCAGCAGCCGGATTGGTTCTACTAGCCCCGAACGGTGTGCAATTCGATGGAGCTGAATCAATTAAGGTCCTTCCCCATTCAGGTTGTACTGCCCCTACTTCTCCCCAAAACCCAGAAGCGTAAATAAACGGGATCATGACGAAAACATGATCAACTCCTTCGGCAGTGAATTGGGCAACAGCAGCGGCGCTTTCCGCATTGGAGGCAGCGTTATCTCCAGATCCTCCATCAACTGTGATAGTAGTAGTTTCATATCCAGCTGTTTCCAAAATTCTTTCAGCTGTTGAACTAGCTGCTTGCATGGAGACGTCGCTCATGGTGAGAATTCCGATTCGTTCATCTGGGGTGATGATTGCCTGTTCTATCGCTAATTCTACGCCGACAACTCCAGCTACTTCAGCAGGGGGATTCAGAGTAAAAAGCCGATCTGGGGTTAAATCAATAAGAGCTTGAGATGCTACCTCTCCATACAGGAACAAAGTGTCGCTGTCTTGAGTAAAGCATGGTATGAATTCAGGGCTGAAACCGGGGCCATTAACGGCCATGAAAACCTGTTCGTCAAGTGTGGCTTTGATACATGATTCTTCCATTGAAGAGGTGGAAAGAGGGTTCCAGCTGATCTCCACAGGTTCTATCATTCTTCCGTTGATGCCTCCCGCAGCGTTCCAGTCATTGAAGTAACTTGAGAAGCGTTCAACGAGATGTTGATTGGAAAGGGCTGCTGGTAGCGGGAATCCCACGTCACGTAAGCCTTTTAGGTCAGGTATTACTACAGCTATTTTGATGCTGTCAGAAGTGATTCCAACGTCAGAAGCGATTCGTTCTTCGGATGAATCCACAGGGTTTGTAGTGGTTTCTTCTTCCTGTTCGGGGGGTTCGGATTGAAATGGTTCGCCTGTTGTTCTCTCAATAGTTGGGGCAGGTGTTGGAGAGTTATTGACCTCTGAGAATGTTTGACTTCCACCACAGGCTGTGACCGTTATTGATGCGCAAAATAATAAACTCAAGCCCCTAGTTAGCATTGTTTTCTCCATCATTACTAAAAGATTTTCATCTGATGAGAACTATGTCAAAAAGTAAGGGGGGCAGCTAGTTAGCTGCCCCCCTATTTGAAGAATTAATGGTTCAAATTATTCGAACGCGAACCATTCTCCGCTCACGCTTGTCCAACAGTTAGTAGGTGCTGGACAGCCACCAAATGTTCCGTCTTCACCACGTGGCGTACTTGCATAGCCACCGGCTACAACTCTAAATTGCACAGCTTGCATTTCGGTTGCGAAATAGTTCTTATTTGGCCCGAACGTTCCATGTCCGTTAGAACGGAACGCCATAGGTCCTGAAATTTCTCGCATAGCATCTGCAAATGAATCCCGAGTTGGGTTAACTCCAGCATTTTCTAGAGCTTCCTTGATGATGTACTGCATAGTACACGCACCTGGATTGTAGTCCGTGTAGAGGAATTCACCGTCTACGGTTTCCTTAGCTACTTCACCAGAAGCAACACCTGGATCACTCTTTCCTTCAAAGACGGGGAAGTGGTCAATCCATTCTTGACGACACTGCGCTTCGAAGGCGTCATCTGTGTCAACAACTCCACCTGGCTGGATGTAGGAATCATAAGAAGTTACACAAAGTGCACCTTCTGCTGCAGGAGCAGTACGGCTCGCCCCGAACGGGGTACACGCAGATGACGATGAGTCTAGGAGTGTTCTTTCCCAAGATGGGTTAAGAGTTCCGACTTCGCCCCAGAAGCTCGCCGCGTAAATAAATGGGATGGTCACAAAGACGTGGTCTACCCCTTCTGCGGTGAACTGGGCGACAGCTGCTGCACCTTCTGCGTTCGCTGCTGCGTTATCACCGCTCAAAGTATTCACTTCGATGGTGGTGGTCGTATAGCCAGCTGCTTCAAGAACCTCAGCTGCTGAAGCTGCCGCTGCTTGAATAGCAGGGTTGTTCGAACCCAAAATACCGACCTTTGATCCGGCAGGAATAATCCCTTGCTGGACTATCAGTTCTGCACCAGCTTGACCCGCAACCTCTGATGGCGGGTTCAAGGAGAAGAGACGGTTTGGAGCAGCATCAATCATGAGCTGCGGTGCTACTTCACCGTAGAAGAACGTTGTGTCGTTATCTTCAGTAAAGCAAGGTATGAACGTTTGGTTGAAACCTTCACCGTTTATAGCCATGAATACTCCTTCATCAAGTGTCGCTTCGATACAGGCACCTTCCATGGTTGATGGATCTAGTGGATCCCAGGTGATTTGGACAGTTTCGATCATTCGCCCATTGATACCACCAGCAGCGTTCCACTCATCAAAATAAAGGCTGAAGCGTTCTGAAAGGTGGTCAGTTGTTAAAGCAGCGGGTAGCGGATATCCGATATCTAGAAGTCCTTGAAGGTCAGACACAACTACACCGATTTTGATGGTGTCTGCTGTGATACCAACATCAGAAGCTGTTCGTTCTTCCTCTGGCTCTGGTGCTGGAGCTGCTGGTGTTGGGGCTACGCCTGACTGGAATGTGAGTTCGTCTATGACTTCTTGCACACCGTCAGCGTCATACTCGTACACTTCGTAAATACCTGTTCCTGGTTCACCTACATCGAGGAAATCGATGGCGCCTGAAGCACCGTCGTAGTCAATGTTGGTTCCACCTGCAAGCAAGTCTTTACAATCAGCAAAAGTTGAACACTTCTCACCGTCACGGCTGACATCAACCATCGCAGCTGCGATATCGGCTGAGTCATTAGAACCAGCTGCTTCAGCAGCTAGAGCGATCAGGATCGCACAGTCATAAGACTGGGCGGAGAAGATTGTTGATACACCAGGAGCGAATTCAGCGAAGGCAGCTGGGAAGAACGCGGCACCGCTCGAAGGAGCAGCAGCTGGTTGAGTTCCCTTCATACCTGAAGCGATACCTGGGTTGCTCTCATCTATGAGAACACCAAGTTCACCTGTCGCCATACCATCCGTGATGTAAATCTGGATGGCGTCTGGGCCTGCGCCCTGTTCGACCATGGTTTGTAGTATTTGAATACCTTCTTCGAACGCGACCAGAACGACAGCGTCAGGACCGGAAGCGATTACGTCCTGTACGACATCATCGAAGCTCGTAGCTTCAGGTGCGTAAGGAGTGCTATAAACAATGGTTCCACCACCGCTAGCAATCGCAGGTTCGAATTCAGCGTTAAAGCCCACACCGTAATCATCGGCACGGCTTACAACAGCCACATTTGTGTATCCATCACCCAGCACGACACCAGCTAATGCTGGAGCTTGCAAGTCATCAGAAGGCGCTGTACGGAAGTAATATCCGTCATCGCCTGCTGTTCCTAGACCAGCAGCTGTGTTAGATGGTGAACATTGAGTAATGCCAGCTGACGTGATCTTATCAATCACAGAACCAGTAATACCAGAAGCGGCGGCGCCAACAATGGCATCCACATCTTCGGTAATTAACCGGTCAACCGTGGTATTAGCAATCTCAGGATCAGTTCCAGAGTCACCAGGAGTCAAAGTTACATCTGCACCATTGACACCACCAGCGGCATTAATATCAGCAATGGCCATGTTGACACCTTCAAGCAACGGAGCTGACAAGAAAGCCAACGCACCCGTCTCAGGCAACAACGTACCAATGTTCAAAGGCTCATCAGGCGTGGCTGACGAACTCTCCGAAGAGCTACTTGAACTACTACTGCTGCTACTGTCGTCGTCGTCGCTACCACATGCTGTGGCGATCATCGCGAAAGAAAGCAGAATAGCTAGTAGCGCTACTAATTTCTTTTTCATTTTACCCTCCTATTAGGCAGGTGAATGATTCTAACAACACTTGGAGGATAAGGAATCATTTCGCCGCGTTACATTACTTTTATGTTACGCATTTGTTCACTAAGTGTGTACCTGTGTTCGGTGATGTGATCAATTATTAAGAGTTTGCGTTACCGATTTGCGAAAGTTTTCACTAACCTACATCTAATTTCGGAGTCTCTGAATGGGTTTCTAATGGTGTGATTACGTAGTTTCTTCTCATATTTGAAACTGTTTGCATAGGGAACGGGTTTCAAGGGGTAGGGTGCAGGAATGCCTCAGCGAGGATTCCCCCATGGTTAACAATGATGTATCGCCCTTACCATTAGGACGAAGAGAACTTCTTGCTTTGATCGCTGCGTTAATGGCGTTAATGGCGTTAGGCATTGACATGCTTCTCCCAGCTTTTGACGATATCCGTGTTGCCTATGGTCTCGCTGAGGATTCGTCGGCTCCGGGGCAACTTATCACTGTCTATTTCATTGGATTGGCTGTCGCTCAGTTGTTTTTCGGTCCGCTTACTGATTGGTACGGTCGTAAACCAATTATTTTCATTGGGATTTTTATCTTTATCATTGGTTCTATTGGTTCTGCTCTAGCACCGAATTTCGCAACGTTGTTGGTTTTGCGGTTTGTGTGGGGAATAGGAGCTGCGGGAACCCGAGTTGTCGCTGTCGCTGTTGTCCGAGATTGTTTTGAAGGTAGTCAAATGGCGAAAGCCATGTCAGAAGTGATGGCCGTTTTCGTCCTTGTTCCTGTCATCGCGCCGACGTTCGGCGCTGGGTTGATCGCTATTTTTCCTTGGGAAAGCATTTTTTGGTTCAGTGCGGTATTTGCTGTTGGAATGAGTTTTTGGAGTCTCCGTCTCCCTGAAACACTTAAACCCGAGTACAAGACTAGGTTTAGTTGGGCTTCAACAAAAAAAGGGTATGCCCGTGTGTGTCGTACTCGAGTCACAGCTTTCTACACGCTTTCATCAGTTTGTTTGCAAGCGGTTTTTGTCATGTATTTGTCGAGTAGTGAACGGATCATCAGCGATATTCTTGGTAGGGGTGACCAATTCCCAATCATTTTTGGGGTTGTGGCGATCATGTTCGGTATCACTGCTTTGATAAATGGAAAGATTGTTATGGCTCTCGGTATTCAAAAATTACTGTTTGGAGCTTCTCTTTTTCTTGTGTTCAGTTCAACGGTTTTGTTGGTAGCGACAATGGTGAAGGGAGGCTCGCCGGGTTTCTGGTTGTTTATTCCCATTCTCGCTGTGGTCTTGTCAACATTCATGTTCATCATGCCGAATTTGAATTCCGCCGCGTTGTTCCCGATGGGTGACATAGCCGGGACAGCTGGAGCGTTCACGAGTGCGATTCGGATGTCTCTTGGGGCAGCTATCGGTGGGGTCATGAATTCAGTTATTGAAGAGTCCCTAACTCCGTTCGCTGTTGGCGTTGTTTGTATGGCGGTTTTGACTACGTTAACGATTTTTGTTGCGGGCGATCCGGAACCGGAACGTAATCATTTGCCAAACTGATCGAAAATCGTTGGGGGTTCGCTCCATGGGTCCTTTAGTGTCCCTGCTTGAGCTTCAGTGATTGCTTTCCAGATTCGTTCAGGAGTGCACGGCATGTCTAAGTGACGTATTCCAAGGTGGGATACGGCATCGATGACAGCGTTTTGGACTGCGGGGGTTGAACCTATTGTTGATGCCTCTCCGATGCCTTTCGCCCCTAGTGGGTTGAGGTGGGTTGGGGTGACAGTGTGATGGGTTTCGAAATCAATCATTTCGGCTGCTGAAGGGAACGTGTAATTCATGAGGTTTCCTGTGAGTGGATTACCGGATTCGTCGTATAGGACTTCTTCAAATAAGGCTTGGGAGATGCCCTGGGAGATGCCTCCTTGTTGTTGCCCTTCAAAGATAAGTGGATTGATAACCGTTCCAGCGTCGTCAACGGCGACGTGTCGGAGAAGTTCCACAGATCCGGTTTCTAAATCGACTTCAACAGCGGAAATATGGGTGCCGAATGGGAACGTCCCATTCTCTTGTTCGAAGTCGAGTTGGGCTGCTAACCCTTCCATGTCATCGGCTTGGTCAAGGACATTTTCAGGTAATTCTTTTTGGGCTGCTTGGGCGAGTTCAGCCCATGTCAATGCGGTTGCTGGGACACCGACGACACCAACAGTGCCTTGTTCCGTGTTGACGATAATGTCATCTAATGAAGCTTCGAGGAGGTGGGCTGCGACGTTGCGTGCCTTATCTATTACGGCTTCGGTGGCGTTGCGTATGGCAGAACCGCCGAGTTGAAGTGACCGTGAACCTCCTGTTCCTCCCCCCCGTGGAACAATGTCGGTATCTGATTGGATGAGTTTGATGTCTTCTACCGGTATTCCGGTGTGTTCGGACACGATCATTGCGTAACTTGTTTGATGTCCTTGTCCATGGGCTGACGTTCCTGCTTTCATCGTGGCGGTTCCATCTTCGTGTATTTCCACCGAAGCGTACTCTGATCCTCCGCCGCCGCTGGTGACTTCAACGTAGGAAGCTACCCCTATTCCCAATGCCAGGTTTTGGCCTTGTTCACGACGGTTTTTTTGTTCTTCACGAAGTTTTTTATACCCAATAATTTCTGCTGCTTTTTCTAACGGTGCGAGGTAATTTCCGGTGTCGTATGTCCATCCGGTCAATGTGTCAAATGGGAACTGGTCTGGTTGGATGAAGTTCTTTCTTCGGATTTCCAATGGATCTATTCCAAGTTCTATTGATGCCTGATCCATGGAGCGTTCAATTAAAGCGGTCGCTTCGGGGCGTCCGGCTCCCCTGTATGCACCTGTTGGGGATGTGTTGGTGATGGCTACAGCAACGTCGAATCGCAGTTTCGGTAAGTTGTAGGTTCCATTCGCCATTTGTTTCGTTAACCCTGGGAGGAGCGCCCCCATGCTTGGGTAAGCTCCGGCGTCGCCAACGAGTCGGACACGCATTCCGGTGAGTTTTCCTTCTTCATCGAATCCGGTTTCGCAGTATTGGATTTGTGCCCGGGAGTGGGCAAGGGCGACCATGTCTTCGCTTCGGGTTTCTGTCCATGTGATCGGGCGGTTGTATTTTTCAGCTAGCACAGCCAGAACAGGAAATTCTATGTACAGGCCGGCTTTCGCCCCGAAACCGCCGCCTACGTCGGGGGCGATGACACGTATGGTTTCTGGTTCACGGTCTAATGTCTCAGCGAGTTTATCTTTCAAACTGTGCGGCATTTGCGTCGCACAGTAAAAGGTGATTCTTCCATCGTCATGATGTATCGCGGCTGCCGAGTTTGGTTCTAACGGAACTCCAGCTACGCGCTGGTTAACGTACCTTCCGCGAATGACATGGGTGGCATCAGATAGAACATCTTTGTCTGGGTCCACTAAAGAAATCGCGAGGTTATCGCCTTTCTCTGGGAAGATCAGGTGGCTTCCTTCAATGAAAGCATCTTCAGGGTTGACAATGGTGGGTAAGTATTCGTAGTCGATATAGACCAGTTCGGCGGCATCCATCGCTTGTTGGAATGTTTCCGCGACGATGACCACTATTGGATCTCCAACATATCGTACGGTGTCTGTAGCGAGAGGAGTTCTTGCGAAGAGGTCATTTACTTTCATTAGTCCAGCACTGACCGGTCCTATACCTAATTCGTTAGCATCGATGACTCCCAGTACGCCTGGAGCGGTAACAGCTTCCTCTATGTTTACTTCTTTTATTTTTGCGTGGGCGACCGTGGACCGGACGAAATACGCGTGGGCGACGTTTTCAAGAGCCAAGTCATAGACGTAGGTTCCTCCGTTCGTGAGGAGATTTAAATCTTCTGTTCTTGGAACACGGTTACCGAGTATTGATCCGACCACGGGTGAACATTACCGCATTTCTGGTCAAGAAATGTAGTCCACTTACGCGAAAGTCATCGTCACTGGCTTGTAGAGTGACGAGAACGCGGTCGTGTTCAACTTGAAGGGAACATCGAGTCATGGATTTTGAAGGCAACGAAGTGTACGAAGCCATACGTGACGGAGTGCGGCGTGTCTGCGCTGATTTCCCTGATGAATACTGGTCTGAGAAAGATAAAGCTCATGAATTCCCTTGGGAATTCTATGAAAAAATCGCTGAAGGTGGATGGATCGGTATTGCTATACCTGAAGAGTTCGGGGGTGGGGGAAAAGGAATTACCGAAGCGTCAATAGTGTTGGAAGAAATTGCTGCTTCCGGAGCTGCTATGAATGGTTGTTCCGCTATTCACCTATCTATGTTCGGGATGGAACCGGTTCGGAAATACGGATCTTCTGAACTGGTTTCTGAAGTGTTGCCTGGGGTGGCTTCCGGCGAGATCCATGTTGCTTTCGGAGTGACCGAGCCTGATGCGGGAACTGATACGACCAAAATTCGGACTCGTGCTGAACGCGACGGTGATGAATATGTCATAACTGGAGCGAAGGTGTGGACAAGTAAAGCCCCGTATTGCGACATGTGCCTGCTTCTTGTGCGAACAACACCATTTGAGGATGTGACGAGTCCAACGGAAGGCATATCTCTTTTCCTCGTTGATTTAGATGATTCCGCTGTTGATATTACTCCCATCGCGAAAGTTGGCAGGAACGCTGTAGTTTCATGCGAAGTTAGATATGACGGTTTGCGCGTACCAGCAAGTCGTCTTATCGGAAACGAGGGGGAAGGTTTCCGCTATATTCTCGATGGGTTAAACCCTGAACGTATTCTGATCGCAGCTGAAGCATTTGGTATTGGAAGAGCCGCTGTGAAAAAAGCTGTTGACTATGCGAAAGAACGGGTGGTGTTTGACCGTCCGATCGGCATGAATCAGGGTATTGCTTTCCCGTTAGCGGAAGCTCACATGAAGTTACATGCCGCTGAACTTGTCATCAGGGAAGCGTCTTGGCGTTATGACAACGATTTGCCTTGTGCTGAAGCTGCTAACACAGCTAAATATTTAGCTTCTGAAGCTAGTTTTTTCGCTGCTGATCGGGCTATGCAAACCCATGGCGGTTTCGGGTACGCCAGTGAATACCATGTTGAACGGTATTGGCGGGAAGCACGGTTAATGAAAATAGCGCCGGTGTCTCAAGAAATGGTGCTGAATTTCATTTCCAGCAAAACTCTGGGCCTACCCAAATCATATTAAGAGCGATATCTCTCACCGAGTTATTGCTCAGTGATGGTGATGGAAAGGATTTGTTCACCCCGTATTGTGGGGTTTGACGGGTCACGAAGGTCTATGGAACCAAGCACGTCATCTCCTGAGATGAGTTTTCCAAAGATTGAGTAACTTCCATTGAGGTGAGGGGTTTGCGTGAAAGTGATGAAGAACTGGCTTCCATTGGTATCAGGACCTGAGTTCGCCATGGCGAGGATACCGCGTTGGTCAAAAGTTGTTTCCGGATCGATTTCATCTTCGAATCGGTACCCGGGGTTTCCTGTACCTATCCCGATCGGGTCGCCTCCTTGTGCCATGAAATTCTCAAGTACTCGGTGGAATATGAGACCATCGTAGAATCCATCTCGGGAAAGGCTCACGAAGTTATTGACAGCTATGGGAGCTATTTCGGGAAGTAGTTGAAATCTCATTTCTCCATCATTGGTTGTTATGGTCGCCTCATATGCGGTGCCGTCTTCAATGGTCATTGGAGGTGACGCTGTGTAAGCGTTATTTCTCGCTGGTGGGGCGACAGTTGCTAGGGTTTTTTGACCGGACCAAGGTTCGAAATTATCTGGTATTTCCTGAAGGAGATCCGCGAAGAGTGCTTCTTCGCAGAGTTCGACGAGAGATGATATGCCTTCTAACTGTTCAGCGTCTTGGCTTATGAACGCAACCTCCCAGAATTTATCAATGCCGGGGAAATTATTGAGTTCATCTATGAGGCATTCTTGGTTGACGGCTTTTGTGAAAGAATGCATTTGCTCATATTGGAAGGTTAATTGGCTAGCTACGATGCCAATTGGTACGCACGTGTTGAGTAGGTTAATGGTCGCGGTGGTGTATTCTTCAGGGATTGCAAGACCTGCCGTTACTGCTGCGAGCCCCACAAATGCCGCTTCGGTGGGGTCGTTGGTAAATGCGTCGTTGAGACAGGTACTGAGTTCGTCGTTCTGTTTATTTACTGAAAGTCCAAAAGCGATTGAGTTGCTCATGCTGTCTTGCCCGACGCAGTCGCGGACATTGACGATGAGGTTTTTAAAATTTTCGGGGGTGAGGGCCGCGTTTTGGTTGAGAACAGCGGCTATGGCTTCGGCGAATTGTTCGTTTTCTGCCGCTGCTGTGAATAAACATGATTGTTGTTGTTCTGTAATTGATGTTCCAAGCAACGATTGGGCGATTTGACCTGCGAAAGCTACTTCTCCGGGGATTGTTAGCTCTTCGCTGGTTTCTTCAACTGTTGGTTGAGTGGTTTCTTCTGTTTCTTCTGTTTCTTCTGTTTCAACAGGAGATGTTTCGTTGCTGCCACATGATCCGAGAAAGAGACAGAGAGCTAAACCAGTTATGGCGATGGGGTTTGTTGCTTTCATGGGCATATGTAGTCATATCAAGTTTGTCGGGTTTCTCAACATTCTGAGGGTACTTCTTTTCTTCGTAGTAAAAGAGAGTCGGGTAACACGCAGGTAGGGGTGTTTGGGGAACTAGCCTTTATATAGAGAGAAAGGAGCGGCATGAGCGAAAAAGAAACTGTTTGGTTAACGCAGTTCAGTCATGGAGCTGGTTGAGGCTGCAAACTCGACCCTGGTGAATTAGCTCACGTCGTGAGCTTTCTGAACGAAAACGAAAATGCGGAGATCCTCGTCGGTTTAGAAACCGGTGATGATGCTGGTGTATGGGATCTTGGAGATGGTCGCGCGATTGTTTCCACGGTTGATTTCATCACGCCTTTAGTCAATGATGCGCGCACGTGGGGTCGTATCGCTGCGGCGAATAGTGTTTCTGACGTGTATGCCATGGGAGGCAAACCGTTATTCGCTTTGAATCTTGTGGCGTGGAACAATGATGAACTTCCAACTGAGCTGCTGTCTGAGGTGTTGCTTGGCGGTTCTGATATCGCTGCTCAAGCGGGTATGGCGATTATTGGTGGGCATAGTATTTCTGATCCGGAACCCAAATATGGGATGGCGGTCACTGGTGAAGTCAACCCAGATCAAATGCTCACCAATACGGGTTTAAAACCGGGTCAGGACCTGATTCTGACGAAACCTTTAGGTATAGGTGTGATCACTACAGCTATTAAGGCTGGTGTTGCTAGTGAAGAAGTGATCGAACAAGCTATTGATTCGATGGTGCAGTTAAATGATGTTGCTTCAAGGGTTGCGGTAGCTGCTGGTGCTACTGGTGCGACTGACGTTACAGGTTTCGGTCTTCTCGGCCATCTTGGCAAAATGGCTGCAGTTTCGGGCGTGGATACTGTTTTGCATGTTGGGGAAATTTATTTTATTTCCGGTGCTCGAGAATTTGCTTCCGATGGTGTGGTTCCCGATGGGACACGTAGAAACCTTTCTTGGATTACTGACCAGGTTGATGCTGGTTCATACGGAGAAGTTGATTTGTTGTTATTAGCGGATGCGCAAACCTCTGGAGGGTTGGTGTTTGGTGTTGATAAGGACAAATCGGCTGATGTGTGCGCTGAACTCGTAGCCGAGAACGTGTCGGCTGCGATAATTGGAGAGACACTGACTGGTGATGGAAAGATCAGTCTTCGGTAGCTGACTTCTTCTAGGATGAATCTATGACTCTTTCACTGGACCCTCACCCCACATTTTCGGGGCGTTCCGGTCCTGTTCTTATCGTGGTTGCTGATGGTGTCGGAATCGCTGCAGACACGGCAAGTAACGCGGTGACGCAAGCAGAAACGCCAACGCTTGATGCTTTGCTTGCATCACGGTTATCTACTCGACTGGCTGCCCATGGCACCGCTGTTGGAATGCCCACTGATGATGACATGGGAAACAGTGAGGTCGGCCATAACGCTATAGGTGCCGGGCGGATCTTTGCCCAAGGGGCGAAACTCGTAAATAAAGCGTTAGAAACGAAAACCATTTACGCCTCGGAAGTGTGGAAAGAAACAATTAGGTGGGGGTGTACCGGGACCATGCATTTTATCGGGTTGCTTTCCGATGGGAACGTGCACAGTCACATAGAGCACCTGCATCAAATGATCAACCAAGCAGTTATTGAAGGAGTTGACAGTATCTGTGTTCATGTCCTCCTTGATGGCCGTGATACTGCTCCCCGATCCGCGTTGGAATACGTAGAAAAAACTGAGGCTTTCATTGAAACAGTGAACCGTGCTTCGGATGTGAATGTTCGTATCGCTTCGGGCGGGGGGCGCATGATGATAACTATGGACCGGTACGGGGCTGACTGGGACATGGTCAAACGCGGATATGACTGCCACACTCACGGAATAGGAAGAGCCTTTGATTCCGCTAAAACGGCGGTTGAAACCTTGTACAACGAAACCGATTTAGGTGACCAGTATCTGGAACCATTTGTTATCACCGGCGCTGATGATGAACCGGTCGGGAAAATACAGGACGGGGATTCTGTAGTCTTCTTTAACTTCCGCGGAGACCGGGCTATAGAAATCTCACAAGCATTTGAGCAAGCAGAATTCACGGCATTTGATAGGGGAAACCATCCGAATGTTTACTATGCGGGGATGCTCCAATACGACGGAGATTTACAAGTCCCAAATAATTATCTGGTTGACCCACCAGTAATTGACCGGACCATGGGTGAATACCTTGCAGGAATGAACGTTTCATCATTCGCTATAAGCGAAACCCAAAAATTCGGTCACGTCACCTATTTTTGGAACGGTAACCGGAGCGGATACATTAACGACGAGTTAGAAACCTATGTGGAAATACCCTCAGATAACGTTCCTTTTGATGAAGCCCCAGCAATGAAAGCACGAGAAATAACTGACGCAACCATAGAACTACTCAGTTCAGGGAAATACCGGTACGGGCGAGTGAATTTCGCGAACGGTGACATGGTAGGACACACCGGAAATCTAGAAGCTACTACTAAAGCAGTAGAGACAGTAGATCAATGCATAGCTCAACTGATCCAAGTCATCGACGAGTTAGATGGCATCCTGATTTACACGTCCGACCATGGAAACGCTGAGCAAATGTTCACCGAAACCAGTAACGGGGAACGTATACCCATGACTTCCCATACCTTGGCCCTAGTCCCATTCGTAATCCACGACCCACAAAACAACAATGAATACGATCTAACACCACCAGTTGGTGCTGGACTCAGTCACATAGCATCAACCACACTTAACCTTCTCGGCTACCAAGCACCAGATGACTACCAACCAAGCCTCATCGCATTTGAATAAGTAAGTTCTGGGTTCAAGTCCTAGGGGGCGCACATAGGAAGTACAACCTCGGTTCTAACCATGCTTAAACCACAACCTTGTATTCTTACGATGAATTAGAAAATTTAAATTGGGAAATGAACTGGTCCTTTGACTACCCACCTTGTTTTCAAAAGGATCTTGATTTCTTGAAGTTTAAAAGGTGATAATCTAGGCTACGATCATGCCGTTTGGTGTTTTCTGTTTAGAAGGTGAGTGGGGCGAAGAACTCTGGAACAAAGACTCTGTCCGTCCGCTTCTAGATATTCTTGATACCACAGCACCAAGTTTTAAATTTATTCACCGCAGAGTGGCTACTAAAGGCGAATTCGATCATTTCGTAAATCATTGGACAAAATCAAAATATCGGGACTACAAAGTTTTATATCTTGCAAGTCACGGGGAGTCTGGCGTCATTGGTTTGGATGAAGAAAGCATTACTTTAGAAGATCTCCAGTTCGCTATTGATGGTCGAGGAAAGGGTCGCTACATTCATCTTGGTGCATGTAACGTCTTAAAAACATCAGAAAATAATATAAATAATTTCATTCAAGAAACGAAAGTTGACGGAGTAATTGGATACACAAAAACTGTTGATTGGATTGAATCAGCAGCATTTGAAATGTTACTTTTTGAGACGCTTCGTTATTACGAAGATTCTGCTCCCAGATGGCCGAAACAGTATATTCAAAAAAACTACGGCACCCTGGCAGCGAAATTAGGGTTTAAGTTTTTCCACCGCTGAAGATCTGACATTTTACTGATAGCTAGATAAGGTTTCGGCCAACGCACTTAATGCAACAGATAGTTTGAAGGAACACTCGCTAATGCCCCCAATGAGAGCGATTATTGGGTTGTGCGTTAGTAGGTTGTACTTCCTATGCCAGTCCTAGGGGGCGTACCGCTTATAATAAACCTCGGCATTCGTCCTCTTATCTCTTTTCTATGAATCTCGTTGTTGAGATCCTTTTTATAATCTAATTATGTGATTTCGTCAGCTTACTCTGGTCTAATTGCTAAGAATTAAGTCTCTGACTTATGTCTCAGCCATGCGAGATAAATAGTCACCAATTAGATCTAAGATAATCCTCTAAGTCCGGACCTTCTAGGATTCTAGTACTGTTATTCACGCGAACATAGAAGACATTATTTCCTTTTGTAGTCTTTGCGTATACAGCTTTCTTAGAGGGTTCAACATCGATAAGACAGACAGTGTGAGCGTCAATGGGCTCAAACCTGATCGATGTATTTAGGGATATTGAAGCTTGACCGACCGAATTCATCAGCAAAGACGTTAACCAATTCTCGTATTGATCAATATCTTGATGTTTTAATTCAAGATCAGGCTGAATGCCGCAAATATCGCCATCATCAGTAATTCCAATCGCTAGAGTCCCTCCATTAGAGTTCAAGAAAGCTGCTACCGTTTTCACAATGCCTTCGTTGATTACCTTTTCCGGAGCATCATTTTCAAGAGAAGCTCTTGCTGAAGACTTAAATTCCACTGTATTGGTCTCCATATGGTGCAATAACTCACTGACATTGAGAAGATTATCCTCAGTTCTATTTTCATATGGATTGTAGCCTTGCTCTAAGACTAGGAATCCTTGTTTGATGACATCTCGTATAAGACGTCGTCGCTCTTCGATGAAGTCGTAATAGTCCATAGAGGTCCAATTCTCAGGAAGCGCGTGCCAGAAGAGATAGTCCTTCTTTTCTGTTTCTGTAAACGTTTCAAAATATTTCGGGAAATATTCGTCTGGAGATAATTTTCCTATTTCGGTATTATCTCGCCATTCAACGAATGAGTAATTAGCGATTTGGTTTGTGCGCTTAGTTCCAGAAATTCCTAAAGTTGAAAGGTAGCCCTTGGGAAATAAATGATGTTGCTCGATCTCATTTCTCTGGCCTTGAACTCCAGGATCTAGTATTTCGTGAAATTTGAGTTTTGAGAATAACGGTTTTGCATCAAGTAAATTCAAGCTTGCATGATAGGCCAAATTGTAGCGAGAGTTTGTTGCAGTGGTTTCAAGTCTATCTACCAGAGTAACCTCCCAAAAGTCCCCAGTTAGTTGTGTATGAATAATTTGGTCCAATAATTCAACGAAGCCATCTGCACTTTTAATTTCTTGGAATCGCCTTAAGTCAGCGGTAATCATTGTCTCCGACGAGTTTTCGGTATACCGCCCTGTGAGAAATACCATAAATATCCAGCGAGCAATAACTTCTCGTAATTTACTGGCTCCAACATTGAATTCATGTCTTCCAATGAGGAATGCAAGATAGCAACCGAGAAAATTGGTATGAGATCGAACCATCTTCCCAGATCGGTAACCAGCTTGTTTTGCAATTATAAAAAAATCATGCCAATTATTTAGATCCATTACCTTGCTTAAAGCTTCGAGCAAATCTTCAAACGTTTGATCTCTGTATTCTTCAGTTATTTC
>Ga0207992_1000184_pt1 | contig 34043 bp, 28 predicted proteins | sample ETN02SmetaG_FD_185788 | JGI IMG/M metagenome (GOLD analysis project Ga0207992, IMG submission 185788) | Marine microbial and viral communities from oxygen minimum zone, Eastern Pacific Ocean - ETNP2014F10-02SV255 (SPAdes) (version 2) | ecosystem: Environmental > Aquatic > Marine > Oceanic ...
TAAAATCCTAAACATGCACCAACAATTTGTCCACAGATATAGGCAATAGTAGTGTCTCTATCTATTTTATCTGAAAGAAAATTAGGAATTGTAATTACTGGATTTAGGTGACATCCAGATACGGGCCCAAGTATGTGGACCAAGACAAACAACGTAAGCCCAAGTGTTATAGTTCCTTCAAGTAACATGTCATTTCCACTCATAGAAATAAAAGAGGTTACACCAAAGAAAACTAAAAAGAAAGTTCCTAAAAATTCTGCACCGACTGGTTTCCAATTCATGTCTTTGAACATAATTCACGTTCAGAGTACCCGTTTTTAATACTACTTGTTACCTTCAAAATTGTGATACCTATCGCGAATCCTCAAATGGGTCCAGAGGAAAGAGAAGCTGTTGATAGAGTTATGCAATCAGGAATTATTGCACAAGGACCTGAAGTTGTTAAATTCGAGGAAGAATTTGCTGAAATGTGCGGTGTCAAATATGCAGTTGCTACGAACAATGGCACTACTTCAGGTCATTTAGCGATGTTAGCTAACGGAATTGGTCCTGGCGATGAAGTAATTACTACACCTTTTACTTTTTTCGCTACAGCCTCAGTAATCATGATGACAGGAGCTAAACCAGTATTCGTTGACGTTGAAAATGGAGGTTTTTGTTTAGATCCTAAAAAGGTTGAAGCTGCAATTACAAGTAAGACGAAAGCAATTCAACCAGTTCATCTTTATGGAGAATTAGCAGACATGCCTTCATTTTTAGAAATATGTAAAAAACATAATTTAGTTTTAATTGAGGATTCAGCTCAAGCCCATAGTGCAGATTCTTGGAATGGCAAGGCAGGAAGTTTTGGCGATGTAGGGTGGTTTAGTTTTTACCCAACTAAAAATATGACTACTTCAGAAGGCGGAATAATCACAACAAATAATGAGAAGATTGCAAATTTATGTAAAGTTTTGAGAGCTCACGGTATGACTGCCCAATATCAACACACTGAATTTGGATATAATTATAGAATGACAGATATATCAGCCGCAATTGGTAGAGTTCAATTAGGAAAATTAAGCGATTTTAATTCACGACGTCGTGAAATTGCAAATATATACAATGATAAATTATCGAATTATGTTGACGTCCCAAAAAATCGTCGTGGCCATGTATTTCATCAATATACTATACTTTGTAATCAAAGAAATGAATTACGTGATTATCTTACTGAAAGAGGTGTAGGTTCAGGAATATATTATCCAACTCTGTTGTATGATTATGATCCGATGTCTGAATTTGTTTCTAGTTGTCCCAATGCTAAACGTTTAACAGAAATGGTTCTAAGTTTGCCCGTACACCCTGCACTCAGTGATTCGGACGTTTCTAGAGTTATTAAGTCTGTTATTTCATTTTTCAGTTAATTTTTGGATATTTTTCTTATTTTCATGCAATAGGTGTGTGCGATAATGGCAAAACTTTATACATTTTGTCTAATTTGGTTGAATGGTAATTAATTTTGGCTCCAACGATTCCACGAATAGGTAAATCAGCACCTTTGTTTGAAGGAGATGTTGTAAGATATGATTCTCGTAAAAAAGAAATAATTTATGACAAAATCTCATTAGTTAACATTATTGGAGACAAGCAGTGGACAGTTTTATTTTTTTACCCTAGAGATTTTTCTAGTTTGTGCCCTACAGAAATACATTCTTTTAATCGTCGTTTCAAAGATTTTGAAAAAGCAAACACTGTATTAGTAGGTTGTTCAACAGATTCGCAGAATAGTCATAAAGCCTGGATGGAAAGGCCACGTACAAAAGGAGGAATTGACAAATTATCATATCCTCTTTTGGCAGATCCTTCATTGAAAATAGCCACTTCTTATGGAGTTCTTCAGAGAGATTTAGGCCAGGCGTTGCGGGGAACTTTCATAATAAATGACGAAGGTATTTTACTTTCAATGACTATTAATCCAGCCTGGATTGGACGTAGTGTAGATGAGACAGTTAGGACTCTCCAAGCTTTACAATCAGGTAAGGTTTGTCCAGCAGGATGGAGACCTGGGCGAAAGACACTTTAATTTCATTAATTTAATAGACGATAAATTTGGTTTTGTAGGGTATACTTAAAACCCCTATTCTTCTTGTATGTAAGATAGCATTATGGCACCCGAAAAAGATAGTTATAAAGCAGACCAAATACAGGTCTTAGAAGGCCTTGAAGCAGTAAGGAAAAGGCCTGCAATGTACATTGGTTCAACTGGCGAGGCCGGTTTGCATCATTTGGTCTATGAAGTAGTAGATAATTCAGTAGATGAAGCTATGAATGGTCATTGTGATACAATAAATGTCATGCTTCATTCAGATGGTTCATGTTCAGTTAAGGATAATGGCCGAGGAATTCCTATTGATGACCATCCACAATACAATGTTCCAGCCGTTGAGATTGTAATGACTAAATTGCATGCAGGCGGTAAATTTGATAGTGATACATACAAGGTTTCAGGGGGACTTCACGGCGTTGGTGTTTCTGTAGTTAATGCACTGTCTACTTGGGCTACGGTTGAAATCCATAGAGATGGAGGAATTTACACACAAAAATACAAACGTGGTAATATTGATAGTAAACTCAAGAAAATAGGAGATGGTGATGATCATGGAACCACAGTTCGCTTTATGCCAGATTCTAGTATTTTTGAAACAGTCCAGTTTGATTTTTCAACACTACGCTATCGTTTAAGAGAATTAGCATATCTAAATGCAGGAATAACAATTACTATTTCTCAAGAAGGAGGTAAATCTGAAACATTCCAATATGAAGGAGGTATTGCAGAATATGTAACTTATCTCAATGAGGGTAAAACTTCGTTAATGAATAAACCTTTGTTTGTTTCAGGTGAAAAAGACCAAGTCCAAGTTGAAGCCGCATTACAATGGACTACAGCCTTCCGTGAAAATATTCATACGTTTACAAATAATATAGCTACTAGAGAGGGCGGTACGCATTTGTCCGGTTTGAAAACGGCCTTGACTCGGACAATCAATAATGTTGCCCGTAAACGAAAGCAATTAAAGGAAAAGGATCCTCCTTTAGATGGAAATGATGTCAGAGAAGGGCTAACTGTTATTCTTTCAATAAAAGTTCCTGAGCCGCAGTTCGAAGGTCAAACAAAAACTAAGCTCGGAAATTCGGAAATTAAGGGCATAGTTGATACAATAATGTCTGAATGTTTATCTGATTTCTTTGCCGAAAATCCGACGGATAGCCAAATTATTATTTCTAAATGTATTCAAGCTTTTCAGGCTAGAGAAGCAGCTAAAAAAGCACGAGATTTAACAAGACGTAAAGGAATACTTGAAGGTGGAGGCCTTCCAGGTAAATTAGCAGATTGTCAAAGTAAAGATCCGGCTGTATCGGAAATTTTTATTGTGGAGGGGGATTCTGCAGGAGGTACAGCTAAACAAGGACGAAACAGAGCAACTCAAGCAATTTTACCACTTAGAGGTAAGATTCTGAATGTTGAAAAATCAAGAATTGATAAGATACTAGCCAATACAGAAGTAATGGCTTTGATTACGGCAATGGGCTGTAGTATTACTGGTGTTGAGGGAGAAGACGAAGAATTTGAAATTGAAAAAGCTAGATATCATAAATTAATAATAATGACAGATGCAGATGTTGATGGCGCCCATATTCGAACGCTTCTATTGACTTTCTTTTATAGACATATGAAAGGCCTAATTGATGCTGGATATGTTTACATAGCTCAACCACCTTTGTACAAAGTTACTAAGGGCAAAAAACTTGAATATGCCTATGACGATGTTCAACTCGAGAGAGTTACATCTGAATTTGGTTCAGGTTATTCAATATCAAGATATAAGGGTCTTGGTGAAATGAATGCAAGCCAATTGTGGGAAACTACTATGGATCCTAATCAGAGGACTTTGCTTCAAGTTACGATTGAAGATGCAGAATTAGCAGAGAGAACTTTTGTAGATTTGATGGGTGACGATGTTCAAAAACGTCGTGAGTTTATTGAGGCAAGTGCTATGGAAGCCACTTTAGATATTTAGCTTAAGTCGTTCATAACTTTTGGCAATGCTTCTACGAATCTTTCAACTTCAGGAGTTGGGATAGAAAATGAAACTCTAATGAAGTTATTTCCAAATCTAGCGGAAACGTAATTCCCAGCTCTTACAAAAATATCATGTTCATATAACAACTTGTCTTGAACATCTTGAGGATTTGCATTATGTTTAGATATGTCTATAACCATCATACTCGCTGCTGAAGGATAAATAGGCAATTCAACACCATCGATTTTGTCTACTGCTTTTTTGATTAAACTTTGGTTATGCCTTGCTGTATCTACTAATCCAGGTAACCATTCAGACTTTGTTTCTAAAGCAGCTATTGAAGCTCTTTGGCCAACTACATTGATTCCTAAATCTGAAACCATAGTTCCTCTTATTTCTTTGATAAATTCTTTAGGTCCCACTAGAGATCCTACTCTCAATCCAGCAAGTCCACAATTCTTTGAAACCGAATATGCAGTTATTGTCTTTTCAGGAAGCAAATCTGCAGCTAGTGTGTGATTTGAGGCATAATCTCGATATGTTATGTCATCAATTACCCAAATATCATGATCCTCTGCAACTTCGCAAATTGCTCTTTTTTCATCTTTTGGATAAGTACTTCCAAGAGGATTTATTGGATCTATTAGGAATATTGACTTTGTATTTGGATTTATTGCATTTTTTATATCTTCAATTTCAAATCTATAGTTCCCATGATATATTGGAATATCGGTACATTTAGCACCGCCTAATTTTGCAAATTTATGTACAACAAAGTATGAAGGATCAGAAGTAATCATTTCAGTTCCTTTTGGTTGAATATGTCTCATTAAGCAATATAGAGCCTCAGTACCTCCATTTGTTATGTGCAAATCCTGATTAGGTAAATTCAAGTCATCAAGAATTAATTGTCTTAATTCAGGTAAACCCGACGCCAAAGGATACTTGGTATATTCTCGTTCATCGGAGGATTTTTTTATTGCTTCTTGAATTTTAGAGTGTGTGGGTAAGTGGTTAGTATTTTGTGACATCCAGATTACGTTTTTATTGGAATGTGCATAATCAAAATCATTACTCATATTTTATTATCCAGACTAAAGGTATTAAGTTTGGGTTCATTTACCCCAAAATAGGTTATCATGTCAGACAAAATATTTTCACGTCTAATTTCTAATAAATTATTTCCAAAATTGACTTGGTTAAGATTCATAGGATTTGAATTTTGGATGGTTGGTTTTACTCCTTTCTTCATAGCTTATGTGGTTTCATCAGAAAAGTTATATGATTTTGATTTATTTTATGGTTTTTTAATAATTGCACTTCTTACATCATCAACTTTTGTATTAAATCACATTTGCGATTTAGAATTAGATCGTAAAAATCCTCGAAAGGAATTTAGTTTGTTAGTTAGAGAAACAGTTAGTATTCAACAGTCATGGACCTTATTTTGGGTTTTACAAATAGCATGTATAGTTTTTTCATTATATTTTAACAACCACTTTCTAATTTGCATATTGGGTTTGACAATTATATCATTTGTATACAATATCAAACCTTTTAGATTTAAAACACGTCCTGGTTTAGATTTGGTTAGTAACGGAGTAAGTTTAGGTTTTCTTATCCCTTTATCTGCGTGGTCGATTAATCAACCTATTGCAGACTTCCCTAAATTGTACTTTTTTTCAATAATATGCTACTTGTTAGCCCTTTATTGTCCTACAATTGCAATAGACGTTGAGTTTGATAGAAAATTTGGTATTGAAACCCTCGCTACAAAAATTAGTGCTACAAAAACCATGCAATTATCTTGGTTGTTTACAATACTCGGTGTCTCAGCATTAATTTATTCCGGGTATCACGAAATATTTCCTTGGAATCAAAAATTATTACTTTGGACAGGATGGCTCCTTGTTTTAGAAATAGTTGTTCATTATATTTATTTACCAATTTATTCGCGACCGAGCTATCACACTGTAGCTAAAGGTTCTATCATACTTGCAACTTTTGAAGCTGTAGCAACACTATTATTTTTGGTAATATTTTTGGATTTATTACCTATTGATTAACAAACCCCATAACGGTTCTACAATTTGCACATGATACAGCGATAACTCTACCTGCCGTTCTTTGATTTCCTTCTCCTTCTGCAGTAAAATCTACGACTTGAAACCGATATGTGTTTCCTTCCACACCAATTTCTTTACTACATTTAGGGCATTTTGCAGGTGCATCAGGGTCGTCGTTCTTAGAACTAAACATATTTCCTAAATCTAAATGTTGTTTAATAAGTTAACTCTTTTACCTACAAGTTATTTACAATAGGATGCCTGATCTAATGTTGATAGGAACTGCCCACGTCATTGATTTATCTTTACCTCTTGAAATACATATAAAAAATTTCAATCCAGATTTGGTTGCACTTGAATTAGACAAACAGAGATGGTACGCTCTTAAAACAGAATCACGGAGAACAGAGGGACCATTTTATTTGCGAATATTAGCACGTTTGCAAAAATATCTGGGAGATTCTTTTGGTAGTTCTCCAGGTGCAGAAATGATGGTTGCAACAAATATTGCAAATTCATTAGGGGCAAAATTAGCATTCATTGATAAACCAATATTACAGACCATACAAGGAGCTTGGAAAAATATGCCTTGGAATGAATTTTTAGGTATAATAAAAGATAGTATGATTTCTTTTGTGGGAGGGGGTGGCGTTAATATTGAAGACAGTATGAAAACAGGAGATTTTTCTGATGAGTTAGAACAATTTGCGTTACAATATCCTTCACTGAAAAGAGAATTAATAGACAGCAGAGATGTTTACATGTCAATGAATATCGTTAAACTTTTTCGTTCTCAAAGATGTGAAAGAATGGTGGTAGTAGTTGGTGAAGGTCACGTAAGTGGTATGGCTGAAAAATTATCAAGTTTAAATCCAGAAGTAGTAAATCTAAGTGATTTGTTACAGAATAGTGAAAACAGCGTTTCCTTTTCTATTGAAATCTAAAATTCGTAAACTACTGCAAAACGATAATTCCAATTTGCCTGAACGGGGGTTCCACTATTTGTGAACGCTATAGTAATTTGATAATCTCCTAAATTCAGTGCATTATCGTCATTATAAAATTCAATATTCCAATTTGCACCCTCACCACCACAGGCTACATTACCTCCATTTTGTCCTATTTCATTTCCTTCAGAATCTTGGACGGTTATTGTATAGTCAATTTGTCCGCCAATACCAACACAATTTATTTCTTGGAATTCAACTAGAACAATTGATACAAAGATTTCTACATCCATGTTGTAATTTTCTCCGTTGTCTTGCGCAACTAAGGTACCATCTGAACCTTCATCAGTATAATCCTCAGGAACAACTTGTAAAATTTTAGTTATTTCTCCAGTTTTATCGTTTTCATCAACAACTATGAGTGTAACATTGTAGTAACCTCCAGTAGACCATGAATAGTCAGTATTCGATTCATTTGTGGTTCTCTCTACACCATCACCAAAATTCCATTTGTATTCTTTTATTTCACCATCCGGAGCAACGGTATCGCTACCATCTATTGTGATATTTGCATTAGATCGAACTTTTTCGACTACATTTCCATTCTCATCTTGAAATTCAAATTGAGCACTAGGTCCTAATGATTTTATTTCGATACTTTTGGATGATGTTCCTTCCTGCTCATTTCCATCTTCTACCGTTAAAGTAACAGTATATCTTCCAGCTTCACCCCAGCTGTGTTGAGGAGATTTAAGTGATGAAGTTTGATTATCTCCAAAATCCCATAAATAATCTAGAGCATCACCTTCAGGATCATAGGAGTCATCTCCAGAGAATTGTATTGCTTCTTCAGTAAATACAGAATTTTTGTCTGAGCTAATAATAGCTACAGGTGGTAAATTGGTAACTGAAAATGAGTGAGTTACTGTGTTTGTTTCACCGTCCGGATCTTCCACTGTCAAAGTAACACTATAGTCACCCTCGTCTAAATCTAAATTGAATTTGTTATTTTTTGAGGCAGTGTATGTAGGTCCACCAGCTTCTCCTAATTCCCAAGTGTAAGATAAAATATCATTATCAGGATCGCTACTTGCCATGCCATCAAATATAACTTCTTTGCCTTCAGAATAGGAGCCACCATTACTCGGTGTAACTATTTTTGCTACAGGTGGTCTATTTCCAGGTTCAACATTTATTACAACAATATCTTGGCTTGTCAGACCATCAGGATCTCTTACTAAAAGAGTCAGAATCAAGTCATTTCCAGGGGTGTCTATAGTAACAAAATCAGACATTTTTGTGCTTAAATCAATAGGACTTCCTAATCCAGATAAAGTCCACATGTAATTTAGTTCATCACCGTCAGGATCAGATGATGCAGAGCCATCAATTTGGAATGGTTTTCCGGCTTCAACAACATAAGCTTGTCTTGGCATTAGAATTAATGCTTCAGGTGCACGATTGCTATCCTTTTCGTTACCTGTTTCCAAACATCCACTAAAACATATGGCCACAAATGCGAATGCTATTGCTAAAGCTTGCAATTTCTGCATTAATCTTATCAGATTACCCGAGTATAAAGAATATGCGTTTGTTAATTAAGCAATTAAAGTTGTCCTAATAGGACGTTTCGCACCACATGCTTCACAATGCAAATTCAGTGTTCGGCCAGTTCTCAAAAAGGAGGTATCAGGTCTATTACATTCTTGACAAACGATAAAAGTTTCGATGTATGATTTTATTCTTTCATTTATTTTCTTTTCCGGTACTCTACCTTGTAATACTAATCTTCGTTTATCTACGGAGCCTGCCGTTCCCAGTTCTTGAAGTAGGAATTTATACAAGTGATTTTCCTCTCTTCTTAATGCATCAACTATTTCAGAAAAATTTCTAATTATAGTTTTTTTACTTCCTTCATGGAGTATTTCTGGTTTAGGAGGACTAAAACGTTCAGCATTTTGCATCACATCTTCCAAACCATCTCGCGCCCGTTCTAACAATTTTCTGTAGTCTAAATCCACAATTACCCAAAAAGTCCCTTTGTAAAGGTTTTCGTTTTATGCTTTCTTAAGAAAACCAAAAATAAGTCCAAGTGAAAATCCAAAATGCTGAATGAATAAAACTAATGGCGCATACAATCCTTGTTTTAATTTTTTAGTTTGGTAGCCAACTAATAATCCAGCTAATCCTAAAATTCCAAAATAGGTTCCTAAGAGAAAGTGAGGAATTTTTATGTCTATTTCATTATTTAAAATAGGGATTTCATTCCAAGCTATGTAGTAAAGTGAGATCAGAAATGTGAAGGCAAAAACAAAAACAAAATAGCGAGGATCAAAACTATTAGGATGCATTTTCGTAACTTGAGCTCTTGTTTTTCCATAATTGAACATTTGCTTCAAGAAAGCAGTAGGTCTTGGTCTTCTATGATGCCAAACTACAACATCAGGAGCATAGAGGATTTTGTATCCTGCATTTAGTACCCGGATATCAAATTCAGCATCTTCACCAGGCCATAGTGTTTCATGGAATTTTATTTCTTTAACAACATTTTTTTTTATTATATAATTACAGGTAGGATTATGGCTAATTTCCTTTGCCTTTGAATGACCAATAGTATATCTAAACGAAAATAAAAATTTAGAGCCAAAAATCCTACCAACAGCTTTAGCAAATGGCATTTCTTCTTTAGGTGTGTAATTAGGTCCTCCAACTCCTACATAGTTTTCATTTTCTATTAAATGCCTTATACCATTTTTAATCCAATCATTTCTAAGTATAGTGTCATCGTCCGTAAATGCAATTAATGAACCTTTAGCTTTTTCAGAACCGATATTTCTTTTTTCTCCTGCTGCAACAGGTAAGTATTCTACAATTGTATTGATACCAGCTTCTTTTGCAATGGTTGAATGTTTTTCCATTAAATCTGTTGGTTCATCTCCAAGAAGTATAAGTTCAAATTTTTCTTTTGGGTAATCTAATTCTATGACACTTTTTACCAACCCTCTTATAAATTTGATTTTCCCTGTTGTTGGGATGACAATTGATACGAATGGTTCACTTTCCAATTTGTTGTCACCTTTTTGTTAATCTGCCTTAGTATATGCGTATAAAATATTACTCAATTCTTCTTTAAGCTCAGTAAATTGTTCTTTATTCCGTGTAATGATAACTATCTTTCCAGAAAGATAAATATTAATTTTACATCCTTTCTCAGTAGATAATAAGGAACCGGTGTATGCTTTAGTTTTAAACTGAACTTTTTCTAATATGTTTTTTAAATTTTCCAAATCTAGCTTTAATTTTTCTTTAGGCATAAGGACATATGCTTTACAACTTTTACACGGATTTACAACGTCGAACACAAGTTATCTCAGTTCATTCCCAATATATGACTTCTATTCTTATCGTGTAATCTGCATTTCCTCTTTCATGATCTACTACAATAAACCAATCACCTAATTCATGTCTTTCATCAAACCAAGATCGATGTGTACTGTTGTAGTAATCCATCTCAATAGCATTAATTTGTTCATTATTACTGGTGTCGTGTGTGTAGTTTTTGGCTACGCACCCATTACATTCTTCATCTTGATTATTCCCTTCATCCTGATCGGGATTTCTATCTTGAGTATGGTTGTACAAATATACATCTAAGTCGTCATCATGTAATGAACTGGTTTCATATTCGAGAGTTGCTCTGATAAATCGAGCAGGAAGTCCATATAATTGGACCAGATGTTCTTGTTGTCCTGAATCAATAGTTCTTGTAGTACTATAATCATAATTTATTTTTAACTCAACATCATCAGAATAACTAGCTTCATCTGATTCTCCCATTTCATTTGTAATTCTAACTTTAACAGTATAAAGTCCCGAATCAAAATCTTGAGTTATTTCAGATCCCGAAGTTTCTTTTTCAGTAACGAATCCATCTGCAGAATCATAAGAAAAATCCCATTCATATTTGGTAATTTGGCTTTCAGAGATTGAATCAGAAGCTGAAAAAGTATAGCTAATTTGTTCATCACCATTCATAGTTGATTCTGTATCATCATTTGTTGTAACTATAGCTCTTATTTCACTAGATGGCTTTTCTATTTTTATTTTTGCCGTGATAGTTCCAGTTTTATCGCCGTCACTAACAGTTAGCGTAACAGTATAGGTTCTTTCATCTGAATAAGAATGTATGATTCGTCCACTATTACTCATATCTCCAATTTTATTATCATTGTATCCGTCTGCAGCATCAAAATCCCAATAATATTCCAAATAATCATTTTCAGGGTCACTGCTTCCTTTGCCTGTAAAAATTATGTCCGTATCTGGTTCAAACGGCGAATTTCCTTCAATTTTGATAATTGCCGTTGGAGCTTTATTTTCTTTTTCATCTTCAAAAAAATCTAGACATCCTGAAAAAATCAAAAGTCCAGTAATTATTACAGACAGGTATCTCATATAGTCTAAATTCTGTACGCTATTATAAATTCTTTACCATGATTTGGTGCAGGCGCCGGGATTTGAACCCAGGTTGAGGGGTTGGAAACCCCTAGTCATACCAGACTAGACCACGCCTGCTTAAATTTGTATTTTGAATTGAGAACCAGGTCCGCAGCCTTCTGGAACTTTTACATTAACTAATTGGCCAGTTGGAGCCTTAATTTGGATTTGTTGACCAGCCATCACACCATCAGGTACTGTAATTGCAATTATAGTTGGAGCGGCGGCAGGAGGTGGAGCGGCGGCAGGAGGTGGACTAGTTTCAGGAATAGCAGCCATACTAGGTGGTGCGGCTTGTGGTTGAGGTGGAGCGGCAGCAGCTGGCGGTGCGGATTGTGGTTGAGGTGGCGGAGTTTGCGGCTGTGGAGGTGCCATAGTTTGTGGAGGTGCTGTTGCACCTGTATTTTCCATACCAGCCCATTCATCACTAAAATCATCTACTTGACTATCTGAACCTCCAAAGGCTCCTTTTGATCTTTGTTGTAAACCATAAACTGCAGCACTACCTAATCCGATAATTAGTACAAGGCCTACAATCCCCATAATTGTGGATTGTGGTACTCCTCCTTCTTCAGCAAGCTTTTCGGTTTCAGGACCTGAAGTAGCTGATGCAGTATTAACTCTAAAAGTAATAGTAGTTTCATCGTATTTAGAAGAATCACCATTAGATTGCACTCTAATTTTTAGCATTGCTTGATTTCCAGCTTCTTCATCTGGGGCTTTCACACTTAAGTAGATTGGCTTTTCTCCACCGGCTTCAATTGTAATTGAATATTCTTCAGTGATTGTATCTGGACTAACAGTCCAATCATTCCCTCCCATTTCCCAATTAACAGTAACATCTATTATATCACTAACATCAGCAAAATTTTTGACTTGTACATATTGAGAAATACTGAAGGTTTTGCCTGCATCTAAATCAATTTGATCGCTTTTTGGTAAAACAATCTGAACATTATAATCACCTTCTACAGTTATTTCAATTTCTAATTCAACCGAACCCACATCATCATTGTCCCCACTAACTTTTGCTTTAACAATAATAGTAACTACATCTCCAGCGTCAGCACCTGATGAAATTTGAATTGTAACTTTGGCCTGTGAACTTTCTTCATAAGAATCTAAGGTACCCGTTCCATCACTCCAGCTCCATCCTTCCGGACGATTGCTTTCTGTTCCTTGGTACCAATCTTTCTTTGTTATTTCATAATTGACACTTTCAGACCATTTATTCAATATTTTGAAATTAAAAGTTACTGTAGAACCAGGTTCTCCAGCAACATTACTTGATGTAGCTGTAAGACCAATTCCGTAGTAGACTCTTACATATGTTGTTAAATCTAAGGTACTCTCTACATCTCCATCATTTCCAGATTTAGCTTTAATTTCTAAATCATCACTATCTCCATAATCTACATTGTTTTCAGCTTCAATGGTTAAAATCACAATTTGGCTTGAAAAAGCGTCAATAGTTACTGAATCATCACTAAAACTAGCATCCCAATCATTTGATGAAGTAGATAAACTGAATGTATCCTGTTTATTTCCATCATTATTTACTTTGATTTGATATGTTGTATCTCCTTCAATATCCACAGATCCTTCAGTACTTCCTCCCTCATCAATTTCTAGAGAAACTTCAGCTCTTTCATTGACGTTTACAGTTAAATCAAGAATTTGTTTGTTTGCTTCCGGTTCACTATTGTCTTTGTCTCTACATTTTAAACTTACACTGTAAGTTCCATAAACTGCATTCTCCGTTGCTCTAACTGTTACGGTTATTCCATCTCTTATTTCACCATCAGCTACGTCTATTGCAGGTAAGGATGTCGATTCAGTACTAAGATCATCTTGACCATCATTACTCCACCAAGCTTCTAGTCCATTACTTTCGTATTCATTAGAATTGGTTATGAATAATTCATATTCACGAGGTTCTGTTAGATAATTTTCTATTGTTACTTTTAACTCAATCGTAGAATCAGGGTCAATTGAGCCTTCTCCATCTGTAGGGTTATCAAATCTAAAATCAAATTCCGCATCGTCTGCAGATGCATTACTCATGCCAAAGCCAATACTAATCAGCAAAGTCAAAAGTGTCCAGGTTTTCATGGGGCCCATATCAGTTCTCTTCAAACAAGCGCACGATATTAAATATTATGTTGTTGTTTGAGCAAAGCCTATACGGAGCCATCTAATTACAATAAATGTGGAAATTACTGATAATCATTTTCATTTAGATCCAGGGGGTCGAAAAGAATTAGCAGTAAAGGAATTTTTAAGAGCCGGGGGGACAAGATTAGTTTTGGTAAACAAGCCCTATAGCTCTTGGAAGAAGTTAGTAGAATTTGAAAAACAGGTTGAAATAACATTAACTTTAGCAAAAAAAGCAAGAGATGTTGGTGCTAAAGTTGCAGTTGTAGCCTCTCCTCATCCTATAGATTTAATTAAGCTTCTTGAATTTGAAGATGAAATAGGGGCCTCAGAAATCTATCTTGATGCAGTTGATTTTTGCACAAATTTAGTTGATGAAAAAAAAATTGTAGGTTTAGGTGAATTAGGCAGGCCTCATTTTGAGGTAGATTCTTCAGTTTGGGATTTATCTAATGAAGTTCTTTGTGAATCCTTGAGAAGGGCTAAAGACGTAGATGCTGCAGTAGTGTTGCATACTGAGACAGGTACTCCAGAGGTGATGTCATCGCTTTCACATCTTGCCTCAAGAGCTAATTTCCCAAAAGAGAAATTGGTTAAACATTATGGAGGTCCTGGTTCTATAGAAAATCCTAATGGGCTTATAGTTTCAATAATATCATCTTCAACAAATATAGATTACGCAGCTAAGACTAAATTTGACTTTATGTTAGAAACAGATTATTTAGATGATCCAAAGAGACCAGGTGCAGTTATGGGTCCAAAGACAGTACCTCGTAAGACTTTCAAAGCGATTGAAAATAATATTTTATCCGATGAACAATTGTATAATATTCACACAAAAGTACCAGATTCGGTTTATTGTGCATTTGATTAAATATCAACTTTTTCTTCAGATTTTAATTCCCAATCTAGATTTAATCTCCATTGTCTACACCAAGCTTCAATCACATGCCTTTCATGGTTAGTTCCTATAAATTCAGTAATAATAACATCTTTACCTCTTTTTGACATTTTGAATGCTCCCGTCATTCTAGTTGAACTGAAGATTACATTGCATGCTCCTAAACCAAATTTTTGTTTAACATCTTCGCTAAGGTAGTGTGATAGTCGGTCTCCTTGGTTAAGAACAAAACTTCCTTGGAATAGATGACCTTTAATGTAATCTTTATCATCCTTTATAATCCAGTAAAGTGTTTCACTACCTTCTTTCAAGAATCCTTTAACTAATACATTTTCGTGTTCTAATCTTAGCAATATACTTCTAAGTTCAGCCATAGGAATTTCTCCTTTTAGGAGCATGCCTAATCTCTCAGCAGACACAATTCCAAATGATAATATTAATCTTTTTACAACTCTGAAACGTGCTTCTTTAGGCTCATATATTCTATTAACTGGTAAAGTTCTATAATTCCCTCTTGCAGTTCGGACTAAGTTTAGAGATTGGTACAAACGTGCTAACGATTGTTTAAATGAATCAGGATCCATTCCACTTCTTCGGTATAGTTCTTCGCGAGGCAATCCTTTAGAATCAATTGCAAGAGCTAATAATCTTCGATCATCAGGTTCTGGTGGAATATTACGTGCATCTCTATAGATTATAGCGTCTCTAACATTACAATAAGTTGCATAACCTGGAATCATAACTCCCTGTACTAGTTCCATTTCATTCCCATAATCTCGAGGGTGAAAGAATCTCCCTTGTACTCTCAAAGATAATTCATATTCAGAACGAACACCACCCATTTCTCTAAAAGCTTCAGTTGCATTTGTAAATCTCTTTTCAGGATTAATTCTTTGCTGCCACAATAAGTAACCATAGATTTCTCTTTCTTGATACTCGTTTTTTATAACTGGGCCTTTTACAAGCCAATTTCTAATTCGTTGGTATCCTTTTTCTATGAATTGTTCAATTATATTGCTATCCAATTCTTCTACTTTTGTACTTGCAAATGCTTTAACTCTTATTATATTACTATGAAAATTTTCTTGATAAGTTGCAAACTCGTCTAAAGCATCTAAGAACTTAGATATTGAAGTATTATCTTCTAAAATTACTTCTCTTACATCCAATAATCCAGACATAGCCCATGCTTCCATATATCCACCAACCATACCTCCACAGATTATTGGATTGGTCCAAGCTTCACCGTAATTAGAATACATTTCCCTGCGTATATGTGTAAGAATTGGGTCTCTCCAAGAAACAACACGAACCTTCTTCTCTTCTTTTGTTTTTTTAATTATATCTATTTCGTTCTTAAGACAATATTCAAATAATCTTGTAGCTCCAACTACAACAATTTTTGCTACAATATCTTCTTCTTGTAAATTATTTAGTATATTTCTTGCTACATGTAGTGGTAAACCACATTCTCTTCTAAGTTCTGCAAAAGTCAAAGGTCCTGTACTTCTTAATTGTTCAATCATTACTTTTTTTTCAGGTTCTTCCGGAGCAGTATATTCATTGAGTAATCTGTAGCGATTATGTGTAGTCCAAGGGTTTCTATGCCTATTATATCGATGAATCATTAATTTTTCTTCAAGTGCACGCAGCGCCCCATCTACTAGTTCACTTTTTATTTCTAATTCTTTAGATATTTCGCTTTTTGACAGGGGCGGACTTCTTTTTAGCATATCTACTATCAAATTTTGAATTTTACCTTCAGGTTCTCTTCGGAATAATGCTTGATACATACCTATTTTGTTTGCAGGCACGTATCTTAATCTTCCCGCAGAAAACCGCCCTTGTAGTATTGCATCCGAATCTCTCCATTCCCACCACTCATTTAGATCAGGTTTTTCTAATCTATGGAATACAGTTCTAGGAGATGAAACGTCATTGTGCTGGTCAAAAAGAGTTTGAAGGCTTGGAAATTTTTTGAAAAGCTTGTAATCGATGTATTCCCTATATATATTTTCAGAAATAACATCTATGTTTCCAAGTGATTGAGCTTCAAGGTAAATAACATCTTCAGCTAGTAAATATTGGGGAGTATTTCTTCCCAACATGAAATTACCACCTTGGATAGTTCCTTGTTCTTCTAGGTCATAGAGTGATTGGCTAACAATATCTTCCGATAATCTTAGTTCTAGTGCAATATCTTCTTTTGCTTGCGGACCTACAAATCCCAGATGCTTGATAATAATCCAATCTAGTGCTTTCTCATAAGAAATCGTTTTCTCTATTTTTCTTTTTCTAATGCCTTCGGGTGTTTTTGAAACGAGATAATTCTTTTCTAATTCTACAGAAATTTTTTTAGGTTTAATTTCTTTAATTCCTTTTAATTTACTATAAACTTTCTTTGCATCTTTTGATAAATGTTCATCAATTCCATAAATTGCTTGATAATAAGGTACTAATTCAGGTATTACAAATAAATCATCCTTTTCCCCAGTCCAAACAGATTCTACATGACCTTCATTTATCATATCATGGCATAAGTCTTGCATTTCTGTGGTAGCCATATCGGACATGCGATAGGTAGATTTTTCTCTATCATTTAGTAAGTAGATACCACCTATTTGTTTAATGGCTTGAGTCAATCCTTCTCTGCTACCAATAATTGGTTTCTTTTCATTGAAATATCCATCAATTAAATCTTTTTCAAATCTCGGTTTTTCACCATCATTCTGTTCTAGTACTCTTCCTAAAACTTGAGTATGTAATTCCCTTAGAAGAGCCGATCTATCCTCCATTAACACAATATCACTTAAACCAGATAGGATTAAACTATGAGATAACGGAGATGGTACTGGTGAATAAGTTCTGTAATCTATTTTACGTACTCCACTTTTTATTTCATCTATAATTAACTGAGCATTTTTTAAGTCAAAAGCATCATGTAATACTTCACGGTATGCTTCTTCAAGCATAGGAAAGGTATCAATTTCATTTATTGCCTCTAAAACTTGAGCAGTACGTAATTGTTGTCTTGGTAAAGAAATTTCTCTTCCTTTATAATTCCGTAAAACCATAAATGATCGATTTGCACAATGTCTAAATCTCTGTGCAAAGATTTCAGTATTAGTTATGGCCTTTCTTAACAATGGTTCTAGAGATTGAGGCATTAGACGATCAGCAATGCCTTCAATTGCTAATCGCGTTGGAAAAGTTAAAAGAAATGCATCATCACTAAGGGATATTCTGACACTACTTCCAACTTCTCTACCTAGTTGAAAAGCAAATGCTCTTGATAATGCATCATTAACTCTTCTACCGAATGGAAAATGGAAAATTGCTCCACTTCTTCCTCGGTTGTCTAAATACCCCTCAACCATTAGGTGTTTATTTGATGGAACAAAACCACAAATCTTCTTCTGTTCATCTAAATGTGAAATTATAGTTTTTGATGCACCCTTATCCAGCCTAAATTCATCTTTAAGCCATTGAATTATTTCTTCTTCTGCTAATTCTAATTTTTCTTCAACTTCAGCTCTAAATTTCCCTACAGATTCAGATAAATCAAATGAGCGAGGAAGCATTTCACCAGACCAAGAAGGTACGGTTGGTTTTCTACCCAATCCATCTTTTACAACAACTGTTGTTCGATTTGATTCTATGAATTGGTATGTTCTTCCTCCTAAAACAAAAATATCATTTTTCGATAAGTTTTCAACAAACTTTTCAGATAGATTCCCGAGTTGTACACCCCTCCCCTCCAAAACTACAGTGTAGTTAATTTCTTGAGGGATAGTTCCTATATTCATATTGTATATTTGGCGTGATCCTCTTTTTATTCCAATTTCTTTTTCCTTTTTATCATACCATATTTTTGGATAAACTCCATGATTTTCAAGTTTATTGCCGCCTAAGAAATCTAGAACATCTAGAAATTCGTTTTTTGACATATTACGATAAGGATAAGCTGAAGACACCAAATCGTACATTTCATCACTGTCCCATTTGCGATCTAAAGACATTCCAATAATTGATTGTGCAAGGACATCAGTAGCTTTTTCAGGAATAGATACACGATCAATTTGTCCTTTATATGCCGATCTTACCAGAACAGCACATTCTATTAAGTCATCCGGATCAAATACAACTAATCTTCCTTTTGATATTGCACTTAGGGCGTGTCCTGCTCGTCCAATTCTTTGCAATCCTTTAGCAATAGATTTTGGTGATCCAATTTGAACAACTAAGTCCACATATCCAATATCAATTCCTAATTCAAGACTTGTTGATGAAATAACGACATCCATTTCACCCGCTTTTAATTTTTCTTCAACATCTAATCTCATTTCTTTGGATAAAGAACCATGGTGTGCTGCTAATTTTTCTATTCCTCTTTCTTTTAATTGTAGTGCTATAGACTCAGTTCCAGCCCTAGTATTGGTGAAAATTAGAGTTGTTCTATGGTCATTAACCAAATCAACAAGTAAATCATACATTTTTGAATTTATTACTTCCGTAGAATGTAATGTTAGATTATCTACAGGACAAATAACTTTGAGATCCAAGTGTTTTCTTTCTTTTACATCGACTATATTTATAGGCCGCGGTTTTCCCTTACTATAACCTCCTAAAAATCCGGCAATATCTTCAATTGGAGCTTGTGTTGCAGACAATCCAATTCTGACGGGCTCAGTCTCAATAATTTGAGCTAATCTTTCTACAGATAAGGAAAGATGTGTACCTCTTTTGTTATTTGCTAAATCATGTATTTCATCAAGTATAATATATCTTGTTTTTCTGAAGTGATCTCTGAATTTTTTAGATGATAATAATAGTCCTAAACTTTCAGGTGTTGTAATCAAAATATGAGGTGGTTTTCTAACCATCCTAGCTCTTTCTTTAAGTGATGTATCACCTGACCTTACAGCAACCTTAATTTCAGGTACATCTAAATTTAGTTCTTCTGCAAGAACCATCATTTCATCTAGGGGTTGCCTTAGGTTTCTATCAATATCATTTGCCAGTGCTTTGAGTGGAGAAATATATATTGCATGTACTCCATCTTCTAATTCACTTTTACGGTGAATTCTTAGAAAATCATTAAGTATACTAAGAAAAGCAGTTAGAGTTTTACCAGAGCCCGTAGGGCTTGAAACGAGTACATTTTCTTTATTGTGAATCAAGGGTACTGCCATTGATTGCGGCGGAGTTAAATCATCAAATTTGGAATTAAACCATTTTTGGATTAAAGGTTCAAATCCATTTAACACTTCTTCTTTACTTTTTCTATTTGTTATGTACTTTACCATGTTTTTTGATAAACCATTTGCCACCAATTAGCGAAGGGTGTAATAGCTTATGGGTGATTTTTATAATAACCTATAATTTGTGATAAACTCTTTTTAGGCCCCTTCAGTCACAAAGAAGAGCCATCGTGGCTAAGGGGTATAGCGGTGCCTTGGTAAGGCGCAGGTCGTGGGTTCGATTCCCACCGATGGCTCCATTATTCAATGTAGTATGCTTTGTGGCCCTTAGCCCATTTTTTAATGTCAATAATCTCCAAAAGATTAAATTCTTTTTCAAGTAATTCTTTACTTTTTTCAAATATATCCTTATTTTTTCCAGACATAGAGTGTGATTTAATCATAAGAAATCCACACTTAGGTTTAAAAAAATGATAATTTCTTATAAAAATTTCGATTTGATCTGATTGTGCAATATCTTGATATATAATATCTGGATTTCCAGCATAAATTTCATATTTTTCAGGAAAATGAGCATCCCCTAAGAAAGGAATTATATTATTTCTTTTTTCAGCTAATTTGACTAATTCAGCCATAGCCATTGGAGAAATATCAACACCAATTATTTTTCCTTTATCACAAATTACGCTTAAAAAGCTGATAGTATTTCCTTCAGCAGCACCTAGGTATAGAATATTACATTCTTTTGAAAACGGCCAATTTTCCCCCTCGCCAAGTATATAAGCAGCTAATTTTGAATGGTAAGGATTCCAAACTATCCATTTTTCTTTCTGTTTTAATTGTAACAAACCTCTTTGTTTTCGAAGATATTTAGGGATGCTCATTCTAGGCTAGGCCTTGTTTTTCAGCTTCTATAGCTTCATCAATTCCAGGATCGTCGATTACTCCAGTCCATTTTTCAGCCCCAATGATATTTGTTGAATCAATACCTTCAACCCACAATTCAAGCCCTTCAAAGCTACTTCGATTGCCTTGTGGAATAATAAATTTGTATTTTGCAGATTCTGTAGTTGGAAGCCCAACAGACCAAATTACATGGTTCCCTTCACGTTTTCCAGGTCTAGGTTCAGCTTCTCGTATTTCATGTCCTGGGACTTCAGCCCTCAGCTTAAAGTTCGCAGATCTTAATCTATAATTAATAATTTTTATTTCAATTTCAATTTGATTATCTTCAAATTTCATTTCTTCTTCAATCCATACAACATCCATTATTGCTGCTACTACTTTATCTAAGTTAGGAACAGGCTTACCAACAACACTTGAAGTTTTTTCAGCAATAGCTGGTAAAACTTTTTGCACTAAGTCAAATTTCTCACTAACTTTTGCTCTTTTCTTTTGTTTTTTAAGGTGTCTTGATAATGTCTTTGCATTATTTCTTAATGCTAACTTAATTTCTTTTTTTATTTCTTCGATATCTGCTATTGCTTCTTTAGCTTCTGATGTAAAGGGTATGTTTGTAGAGGCAACATGTACCAAAATTATAGCAGGGCCATTTGGAGTTCCTTTACCTTTTTTTTGCTCTAATCCATATGTTCTCCAGTTAATTCCTTGAACTGCTTTTGTAATTGCACATCCTCCTGCCTGATATAGCAAGGGAACTCTGTTCGCAAATCTTAGAACTTGAACGGGTTGGTCTTTAGGTAGATTACCTCCATAAACCATCCCTACTTCAACAAGAAATGGCGTTCCTGAAAAAACAGATGGTGTTCTACTAATTGGCAAAGTATAGAAATCAGGCCTATATTCTTCCAAAACCTGTTTTAATCCAAGTTTAATTAATTTAGGCCCAATTGGCACTAGAATTCCACTTGTCGGTGTTCGGATAGAGGTAGTTTTGAATGCCTCTACCAATGCCTTAGCTTCTAATCTTGTTATGTCTTGAGGTCTTACATAAGGAGTTAGTCTAGCTTTAATCAAAACATCACTAATACTTTTAGTACCCATAGATGACAAATCTTTTCTTAGAAATTTGCCCATTTGATATTCTTTACTGTGATGAGCCATTCTCATCAATTGGCCCAATTCAACGCCGTGCGGATGGGGCTTAACTCCTTGGCTTGGTAGTTTAGGAAGTTCAGGACTTCCCCTTTCAAATAAGAATGTTTTTTTATCAGGATTGATGAATATTATTCTTGCATGTGGATTAACTATTGCAGTTGATTTTAGATATTCTAGTACAGAAGGTCTAGCTTCTCTATATCGCCCTTTAATTGCAAATTCAACTCTTGTTCCATGATATTTTTCAGGATATATTCCATCCTCATTAGGTTCTTGATTTTCATCCTTCCAAACAAAGTCTTCCGTTCTTTCAACATTGCCTCTATTATTTCGAGTATCTAATTTCATAGTTATCCGGCTTGCTAAATGCTCCTCAGATATTCTTGTACAAACAGTTGCAGATCTTCCCGTTGTTAATTGTCCATACATTATAGCAGCAGAAATACCAATACCTTGTTGCCCTCTTGATTGTTTTCCACTTCCAAATCTTGAACCATATAGCAATCTCCCAAAAACATTTGGTACATTTTCTTCTATTATTCCAGGGCCATTATCTTCAATTGCAATACTTAGTTCATCTTTGCCAAGAGAACCAATTTCTACTTTCAATTCTGGAAGAATTCCGGCTTGTTCACAAGCATCGAGGCTGTTGTCCACACCTTCTTTTACAGCAGTTATTAGTGAATGCGTTGGATTGTCAAACCCTAGAATATGCCTATTTTGTTCAAAGAATTCTGAAACAGGTATGTCTCTTTGCTCCTTGGCAAGTTGGTGAGCTTTTGTCTTCTTCTTGGGTTTCTTTTTATTACTTTTTTCTTTAGTTTTAGTTTCTTTTACAGGTTTTTCAATTTCGGTTTTTTCTACTTTAGTCTTCTCTACCTGTGGTTCTTCAGGTTCATCATCTTCATCTTCGAAATCGAAGGTCATTTGACCCATTCAACACGTATAAACCCCGATAATTAAGTAATACCCCTGTCACAGAAAATTTATTTTACAAAATTTAGATTTTGGTATCTGATTTTTAAGTATTTTACCATTCCAATGTCCACAGCCTAAAGCAATTTGGTTGTAATTCACAGATACAAAACCAGGTTCATTATTTGTTTCTATTTCTAAATTTAGTCCGTTACAAAAAGCCATTGTATTTTTTTTATCCAATTCAACAATATTTTTCTTTATTTTCCCCCCGAATAATTGAATAAAATTTGTTGTAGGTTTCGGGGTCTTATCTAATCTGAAAATACAGAGACCTATACTTTCAGCATTAATTCTTTCAATTTCTTCAGGGCCAATATAAATTCTATTTTTAGAACCGATGTACCATTTATAATCAGTGAATTCGTTATCATTTATACCAAATCTTTCAGAACAATATTCAAGAATAATATTTTTTTTAGTTTTATCAAGCAAGGTTAACATTTCTCCATCCTCGCTATAAAAAATCCACCAGTATCATTATGGTGGGGCCATATTCTAGCACATTTTTCAACATTTCCATCATATTCAGTTTTTTTCCAATTTGTTATTCCCTTACCCATTTTCATTCCATTAAGACTAATTTTCTTGAGTTCCATATTTTCTTCATTGATTATTGAGTTTACGACATCTTCATTTTCTTCAGGTGCAAAGGTGCATGTTGAGTACACTACGGTGCTTCCGATTGGAGACATTTGACAAGCTTTCTTCAATAAACCTTTTTGAATCTTATTAAATCTTTCATAATCCTTTTCTTTCCATTTTCTTGTTACTGCATTTTTTTTCCTTACAGTACCTTCTGAGCTACATGGCGCATCAACAAAGTAAACTTCAGCGTCAGTGTTTGGAAATGACTGAAAATCTCTTAATGTTACTGTAGTATTTGTTATTCCTAATCTATCTAAATTTCCTCTTAATGATTTTATTCTTGCATGCCTTGAATCATTTGCAATTATATGTCCTTTATTCTCCATTATATTTGCAATTTGAGTAGTTTTAGATCCAGGAGCTGCACAACAATCTATAATTCTATTTTTTTGAAGCAAATCCTGGACTATTATTGGAGGTATCATCGAAGTTAATTCTTGAATATAAATTTGGCCTGAAAAATGTTCAATACTACTTCCTAGATTTGTTAAATTAGATATAAACGCATTATCACACCACTTTACATTTTTTATATTTGAGTCATAATCCCTTATTTTATTTACAATTTCTTCTTTTTTACCTTTAATTGTATTTATTCTAAAAGATTGTTTTAGTGGTTTATTTATAGATTTAATAAAATCAGCTGGTTCGTCAATAATTTCACTGTAACGTTCAGCAATCCTGTCTTGTACAGTTTGAAAATTAGCCATACCTATGCCTTTAAAATACGAGCATTAGGTTTTTTAAATTTCGTCATGACATTTCTTGTGTCCACTATTAATTTAGCATGTTCACCAATTAGTTCATAGTTAACGTTTGAATGGTCTGTAGTTATAACAATAGCATCTTGTTCTTTAATATTCTGAATATTTAGGTCTAGACTTTGTTCTCCATTTACTTCATTAACATAAGGATCATGGTAAAAAATAGTGGCACCCTTGAAACGAAGTAGATCCATTATTCTTAAGGCCGGAGATTCTCTTATATCATCAATATTTTTTTTGTAAGCAACTCCAACAATCATTATTTTACTGTCCTTTATGCTTTTTTTATCATCATTTAATGCTTTTCCTACTCTGTGAGCTATATTTTCAGTCATTTTCCGATTAATTTCTCCAGCTAATTCAATAAATTTAGCTTCGGTATTGTATTCTTTTGCTTTCCAGGAGAGATAGAATGGATCAATAGGAATACAGTGACCCCCCATCCCAGGTCCTGGGTAAAATGGCATAAATCCAAAAGGTTTGGTTTTAGCTGCATCAATAACTTCCCAAATATCGACATCCATGCGAGAAAATACAAGTTTCAATTCATTAACCATTGCAATATTTACTGCACGAAATATATTTTCCATTAGTTTAGTTGATTCAGCAGTTTCCATAGAGCTAACTTCTACTGTATCAGATACTATATTCTTGTAGAGTGTACTAGTCAATTTAAGGCAATTATCTGTAAACCCTCCCATAACTTTTGGAATTTTAGAAACATTAAAATCCTTATTCCCAGGATCTTCTCTTTCAGGAGAATAAGCAAGGAAAAAATCCTTACCGGCAGTTAATCCAGATTTTTCTAAGATTGGTTTAACTACTTCTTTTGTAGTTCCAGGGTAGGTGGTTGATTCAAGAATTATTAAGTTTCCTTTTTGGAAATTTCCACTAATTTCTTTTGAAGCACTTTCAACATAACTCATATCGGGTTGTTCATGTTCATCTAAAGGCGTAGGAACACAAATAATTAAGCAATCCATGTTTTTTATTTTTGAGAAATCATTAGTTGCGGCACCTTTATTTTTAATAAACTGTTGCATTTCTTTTTGTTTAATATGCTTCATTACTTGGTTTCCCGAATTTATGTCTTTAACTCTATTATTATCTTTATCAAATCCTAAAACTATAAATCCTTTATTAGCAAATTCTAAGCCTAATGGAATTCCAACATATCCCATTCCAATTATTCCAATTTTTGCGTCTTTATTTTCGATTTTACGTTGTAATGTTTCGCTTAAATCAGTCATATGTATTATTGAAACTAGAAGAGAGGGGTATAAATTACGTTATATTTCAGTCATCCACTCGAATTCATCATCAGAATCGCCAAATTGTATACCTGTAAGATAATTATACAATTCGCTAGTTATTTTTCCAATTTCCCCGTCACAAAAAATATGGTCCTTTCCTTGGTAGTTAATTGATCCAATTGGTGCAACAATTGCAGCAGTACCTGTACAAAATAATTCATCTGCAGTTAATGCTTCATCAACACTTATTCTTCTTTCTTCAATTTCTATTCCCATTTTATTTTTAGCCAAGTGAAGAACCGATGCTCTTGTGATTCCAGGAAGTATAGATCCTGTCAATTCAGGAGTTATAACTTTACCATCAATTACAGCAAAGAAATTAGCAGCCCCTACTTCTTCTATGTATTTTTCTTCGGCTGCATCTAAGTATATGACTTCAGCATAGCCTTTTGCTTTTGCTAAACTACTTGGTAGCATTCCTGGAACATAATTTCCAATAGCTTTGACGCCCCCCGTTCCTTTGAGTGGAGCTCTATGAAAATCGTTTGTAATTATTAATTTTATTGGTTTTAATCTACCTTTAAAGTAAGGACCCACTGGGCTCACATAAACTATAAAACTGTATTCTGTCGAAGGCGCAACACCGACACCTTCCCCCGACCCGAATATAATTGGTCTAACATAAAGTGCACCTTGTTTTGTATTAGGAATATAATCGGAATTATCACGAACAACACTCTTTACAGCATTTAGGAAAAGTGAACTAGGAATTTCAGGCATAGATAATCTTGTACAACCATTTGCAGCTCTTTTAGCATTCATGTCTGGGCGGAACATTGCAATTTTTCCATTATCCCATTGATAAGCCTTCATGCCTTCAAAGAGACCTTGACCATAGCTTAGTACAACTGCAGCCGGTGAGAGACTTAAATTCTCAAATGGTATTAATTCACCATTTTGCCAATCTTCACCTAGGTTACATTTAGCAACATACATTGATTTTGTTCTCGTAAAACTGAAAGTTAAATTATCAAAATCAATTTTGTCTGGTTTCATTTGTTATTCTCCATGAATTTTTTTAATTTTTCTTCTAAAAGAGGCATATCTTTTTCACTCACAAACGAGACGCAAACTCGTAATCCTTCATGCCTATTTGAGCCGGTTGATTTTAGAGTAATTGTTGAGATACCATATTTCATTAATTCAATCATTAAATCAGTACCTTCATAATTTGGATATGACATAGTCAGGTAAAAGCCATTACCTACAGTTTCATCCATATCTTTTTCGTAAACTTGTTTAAAACCGTATTTCAAAAATATGTTACATACTTTTTTCGCTCTTTTACCATATTCACTTGTAATTTTAATAAAATTGTATTCGCCGTTTGTAGAACTTTCTAACATTTTAGCTAAAGCAAATTGGGCAGTGTGTGTTGTACCTGAAGTGGTAACGTATAATCCACCTAGAGAAAATGCGTGCCCAAATCTTTTCCTTCCACAAAATTCATCTAATTGTGAAAATTCTTGTTTATTTAAATCAGGTGAAATAATTGCAAGTCCACATCTTGGTCCAGGGAAAGAGAATGCTTTTGAAGATGAAATCAAAGTTACCCAATTTTTACCAAATTTACCAATTGTAGGGATGTAAGGTTCTTCATGTGGTTGTGAGTAGTCTTTTCTAAAATCCATTCCTAAATATGCAAGATCTTCAATTGCTAAGACATCATTATTATCGCAGATTTCAGCCATTCCTTTTAGTTCAAATTCAGTTAAACAGGACCAACTAGGATTGTTGGGTGATGACCAAAGTAATCCTCCAATATTACCTTTAGAAACTTTTTCTTGGATACTTTCTAATAATTTTTCTCCCCGGTTATCATAAAGTTCGATTCCTTCATTTTTCAACCCTAAAAATTTTGCTTGGTATCTAGTTACAGGAAATGTTGGATCTAAGTAAAGAATAGTATCTTTTCCTTTGTACATATTTCCAGCTAGGGCTTGAGATATGTATCCTCCTTGTAAGGATCCACAAGTAGGAATTACATGTTCAGGTTCAACATCAATATCTAAGAATGCTTTAACGAATTTACTTCCGGCTAGTTTTAGTTTAGGTATTCCATCAAATGGAGGATAAATACCTTGGAGCCCTTTGTCTATCGCTTGTTTCTCAGCCTCTTTAGCAATATCTGGTGTCGGAATATTGGGAATTCCCATTTCCATTCGGACAAAGTCAATTTTTCCTTTTTCGCTTATTATTGTTGCTAAACGATTGGTTTCACGGATAGAAAGGTTATTTGGATTAAATCCCGTTTCATCAAAAATATCTTTTAAAACTTCATCTGAAATTGGTATCAATCTGGTCAAATATTATGCCTCTAAAGTTAGTTTAGTAGACCCCTTGCTAAAAGGTTTGTACGAACTTTATAACTCCCTTTTCATATCTTATAAGTGATTAATATGATGCCGGTTGAATTAACAGGAAATCTTTTCAAGGAATTAAGGGGAAGGGCTTGTCGTATTTTGTCTGAAGAAGGTTGGACTCAGGCCAATCTTGGCAGAGCCTTGGGAGTTAGTCAAGTGATGGCCGGAAACTATTTGCATACTTTGCCAACACATTTTAATGAGCCTATTGAGAGTAATTTGCAGGAAGCAGCAGTTTCTCTATCTGAAATACTAAAAACGGGAGATGTATCTCGATGGGTTTTGAAGATTATAGTGGATAATCAAGAGTTGGTAGTAAATTTCCCAGTACAGGATACTAGGGAAAAAATATTAATTAAAATTGCCGAGATGCGTAAACGTTTAGAAGATTCAATTCCACTTTTATCACCTCAAGTAAGAGTTAATATTGCTATAGCTTCAAATGATGCTGCAGATAGTTCAGATATTGTTGCATTTCCAGGCCGTTTGATACCTATTGGTGGTAAAGCACGTTCTCTTTCTTCTCCTAAGTTTGGTGCTTCTACACATCTATCTGAATTGCTTCTTGATTTGCGAAAACTTGGGTCAAATGCTTTAGTTATAATTAATCTTCGATGGGATTCCATAATTTCAGGATTGTTAAAAAACCTAGATGTGAATTCAGCTAAATTAAGTAGAAAGGGAGATGATCTGTCAATAAGTGAGACTAACTTAGAGGCTGAAGCTTTGATAGATGAAGGAGGTTATGGTTTTGAACCATCACTGTATATTATTGGACATAGCCAAGATAGGGTTTGTAAGATAGTGGAAGATTTAGCTAAATCTATGGAAAAGATGGCATGATTTCCTTAGGTTTAGGCTATGCTTTGTTAGTAGTTTCATTATTGTTTTTTGCTTGGTTAGGTTCTCGTGAATCAGGTAACAAAGTACTAGACACAGATGAATACCTATCTGCTAGAGGTAGTCAAAATTGGATAATGATTGGTTTGAGTCTTTTTGCATCAGGTATGGGGATATGGATTTTGTTTGGACCTTCTGAGGTTGGGTATTATGGAGGTTTTTATGATGTATTTGGTTATGCCCTATCATCAGCAACTCCTTTTCTTTTATTAGCATATTTAGGCCCTCTAATCAGAGATTTAACACCTAAGGGTATTACTCTTGCTGATTTTGTTCGTCAGAAGATGGGTCGTCCTATGCAACTTTACGTTGGTATTATTTCGATTCTTTACATGTTTACATTTATGTTTGCTGAATATATTGCCATAGGTAGGGCTGTTGAATTTTTGTCAGGAATTGATTTTTTAATTCCAATAGTATATGTTGCTATTGTTACAACTTTTTACACAGTAATAGGCGGTCTTCCTGTTTCTATTAAGACAGATCGCATACAATCTTTTTTCATAATGTGGTTAATAATTTGTATATTTTTCTTTATTTTCAATGAAGGATTTGAAAATACTTTAGATGATGCGAAGGCCTATACTCCTGAAGATATAGAATGGGGTTGGTACCATGGTAGTATAAGTGATTATTCGACATTTGAAGCTGGTTTAGCTTTGGTATTAGCTATAACTGCAGCTGAAATGTTTTCACAAGGGAATTGGCAACGAGCTTGGTCTTCAAAAGATAATGAAGCATTACAGAAAGGATCATTTTTAGCATCAGCATTATGCTTTATTGCAGTATTATTGTTTGGTTTTTTAGGAACTGTTGCCGCAGGGAGAGGTGTTATTTTCGATCCTTCATTAGCATTCTTTGAATTAATTAAGGATTATAATGAACTAATTTTATCCATGTTTTTAATTCTTGGAATTGCTCTAGTATGTTCTAGTATAGACACTCTTCAGAATGCAATTGTGGCGGTAGTGTCTCGAGACTTAACTGATTCTAATATGGATATTACCCAAGCAAGATATGCTGTAATTTCGATAGCACCAATTGCGATTATTTTGGCTTGGCATTATGCAGACGATGCACTCAGTATTTTTAGAATATTTTTGGTTGCAGATTTATTTGCAGCCGCTACAGTTCTTCCAATTTTCTTATCTTTGTCAGATAGAGTAACAGCAAATGGTGGATTAGTAGGTGCCGTTTTTGGATTAATTTCAGTGGTAATTTATGGAGTTTTTATTTCAGATTTAGAAACAGGGATAGATTATCTTACTAACCCTATTAACGAAAATGGCCTTGCTAATTTAGGGGTATTTTTATCTGCACTTATTGGTTCAGCTATGGTTACTATAATTGTTTCTGAAATAGAGAATAATCAGTCATGAGGTAAAACAAAATTACCTTGAATTAGTATTAAATTTCCGCTATGACATTCTATTGTAGTTACACCTGAAGATCCAATTTCATTGTGTATACCTCTTCCTCCCATTTGAAATTTTTCATGTTGAACATTCCATCTTGCACCAGTGATACTGACTCGTGCTTCAGGTATTGCTATGAGTGAAAAAAGAGTACTTTCTTTACCTTTAATTGTCTTTGAATCGGCGATAGTTTGTACAGTAAATTTGTCATCAATTAGTTTTATCTTAGGATTAAATGCTAGGCCCAATGCCGCTAAGGTATGATCAATTCTACCTCCTGACCAACCAATTATTTCTATTTCTGAGGCGCCTTTTTCAAAAGCATAATCCACAGCCTTTTCTAAATCAGTTTTTTGTACATTTTTATTAGATACAGTCCATTCTTCAAGTTTTGTTGATGCTTTGTCTGAGATTGAATCTAAATCCCCTATAACTCGTTCTGGAACAATATTATATTTCATTAATTGATCAGCTCCAGCATCGGCTGCAATTATCAATTTGTTTTTTGCTAATTCAATAATATTGCTTCCCAATGGCCTGTTACCTACGACTAATACTTTCATGTTTTACTTAATTAATGTATGTTTGTTATTATTAATTTGTTTAAGATATCTTTTACCAAAGGATTTGAATAATTTACTTCTAAGATTATTTTTTTTCACTTTATTTCTGTAATTTATCTTGTCATAAATATCCATAAAGTTCCCATCGGCATGATATTTTTTCCTTATACTTTCATATTTTTCCTTATCAAATTGATTCCAAAAATCTTCGTAAGTAAAATAGCATGTCGAGAAAAAACCTTTGAACATTCCATGTGCAAAAGAAAATTTTTCAAATGCTTGATTTATTTTTTTTGATGTTTTATTTGTATTTTTAATACCATAGATTCCTAAATCAAATACAATATTATCTTCACAAAGTTCAGGTTTTTTAGTACAAAATATTTTGTCCGGATGATGGTCTATGTTAATAGGGCATATCCAGCGCGGGTAAGTTTCAGTCATTTCATCAGCTAAATCCATAGCCTCTTTTAATTTTGAATAAGGAACTCCTATGTCAGTAGCAAGAACATATTCATCTCTAGTATAATCTCCAACTATATGATTAGCAGCATGAAAATATTTAGAGATATTATATTTTCCATGACCTGGAGATGAATCTAATATTTTTTGTGGCATTAATGAATACATTAATCCAGCATAGATGTAATCCATAATTTTGTAGGGGGTGTATAGATAATGCCCCCAAAAGGCAGCATAGCTATACCGCTCTAAATAATCTAATAATCGTAGATAAGTAACTTCTTTTTTATTTGCTATTTGAGCATAAATACACATATTACGTTGCATCAGAATATCTTTATCTTTTATGATAGCAATATCTTTTGCATTCACATTAGCCACAAAATTACCTACTACGATGGTATAATCATTTTTCTTATTTGCAAAGGCTTCAATAAAATCATCTTTTTTAGCATCAATTTTCTTTTTAAAATTGGCATAAAATTTTTCAAATGAATTGTAGTGATAATAATTAATCTTCACATACTTTTCACAGGGGATTATTTTTATTTTTACTCTAGTGATAATTCCCATAGTTCCATAAGTCCCTCCAATACCATAGAATAAATCAGAATTTTTTGTTTGTGAAATATTTTTCACTATATCTCCGTTACCTAGTATAACATCAAAATCTATAACATTATCATTAAAGAAACCATGAACGTAGGAACTTGATCCTAGCCCTAGTCCAGCTAGGCACCCCCCTACAGTAAAATTATCACCCTCTGGTAGGGAGGGAATAATCCTTTTTTTTTGAATGGTTATTCTATTAATTTTACCCAAAGTTACAGCAGATTCACAATCAATAAAATCATCTCCAATTGAAAGTATATTGTTTAGATTTCCAGTTTCGATACGGGTCTGTTTTTTTTTAAATTTCAAATCTCTGTAGTTGTGCCCTTTTCTGTTTGTAGTAATTAATTTTTCATTTTTTATGATAGAGTTTGCGATTAATTTTATTTTGTTCTCGTATTTTTCGTAACTCATCCATCTAACCCCACATCAAATTGATATAAAAATTACTATGCTAATCTCAATGTCCCATTAAGGTAGGGATTTTCTTTCTTTTCTATTCCCAATGTAGTTTCAGGCCCATGCCCAGGATAAATGGTAGTTTCATCAGGTAATGGATATATTTTTTTGGTAATAGCATTCATTAGTTGTTCAGTACTTCCTCCAGGTAGGTCAGTTCTTCCTAAACTGCCTTTGAAAATAACATCCCCTCCTATCAAAACACCTTTGCTATAGAAACAGAGTGAATCAGGACTATGGCCAGGACAATGTAAAATATTAAATTCGTATTTACCAATTTTCACAATATCACCTTCATCTATGTACCCTCCTTCTTTTATCTCTGTAACTGAGTATCCAAATGCGGCAGCAATAGGACCAACATTTCCTAGCATTTCTTTCCCTAGTGGGCAAATTTCAAGCGGTAATTGTAATTTTTCCATTGCAAGATTTGCACCAGCAATGTGATCGACATGACAATGTGTTGCAATTAATCTAACTACATTCATGTTTTCGTTTTTAGTTATTTCCAATATTTTTTCAATTTCATCTCCAGGATCAAAGAAAATAGTTTCTCTACTTTCTTCATCCATTACTAAGGTAGCATTCATTACCAGTGCCCCAACAGGAATTTGAATGATTTTAAGAGACATATTTATTCTAAAAAACGATTGTACCTTCAGGTGATATTAAAGTTCTGTCTAAATTTTGTTTAAATGAAATATTTGGGCCAATTATACATTTTTCCACAATCCCCCCATATCCATTGACGCCATCCAGAATAACCGAATTTCTAATTACACATTTTTCCATTTTGACATTTGGGCCAATTATAGCATTTGGACCAATAATACAATCTTGTAATTCTGCACTTTCGTGTACAATTGAATTTCCTCGCATATTTGCACCTATGTGTGAGGCCGTACCATTTTTCCCGATTGATTTGAAGTTTGCTTCAAGATATGATCCCGGAGTTCCTGAATCAATAAAATATCCTTCAAATGGAAAACCATGTAGGCCATTTCCTGCAACTTTAGGGTAAATATCTCGTTCTATAGATATTTTTTTGTTTTGAGGTATCATTTCCAATATTTCAGGTTCTAATAGATAAGTACCGGCATTAATTAAATTTGATAATTCAGTACCTTTTTCAGGTTTTTCTTGAAATTGTAATATTTCACCATTCTTTAATTCAACAACTCCGAAACGATTAGGGTCATCAACTTCCCATAGAGCGAGAGTACCTTTTGCTTTAGTTTCAATATGTTGCTGTAACATTTTTTCTAAATTTATTGAACTTATCACATCACCGTTGAATACTGCAGTAGTACCTGTAATATGTTCAAAACAATTTCGCATAGCACCACCCGTACCCAATGGTTTTTCTTCGGGAACGATTATTATTTTCTTTCCTATGTTTTTTCCAACAAAATATTCTTTCATTTCATCTAGACCATAATTTACGGCTAAAATAGCAGTATCAAATTTCTTAGGTAGATTTGTGATCATTCTCTCTACCATAGGTATATTTGCAAGTGGAAGCAATGGTTTTGGAATGGTGTATGTTAACGGTCGAAGACGAGTTCCAAATCCCCCTACTAGAATTATAGCTTCCATGTTATTCAGAGTCTAGACGGTGATGTATTAATGTTATACAGGCTGAACTCAGTAAACTTTCTTTACCTAAACTAATCTTGGGTAA
>Ga0207992_1000186_pt1 | contig 33760 bp, 22 predicted proteins | sample ETN02SmetaG_FD_185788 | JGI IMG/M metagenome (GOLD analysis project Ga0207992, IMG submission 185788) | Marine microbial and viral communities from oxygen minimum zone, Eastern Pacific Ocean - ETNP2014F10-02SV255 (SPAdes) (version 2) | ecosystem: Environmental > Aquatic > Marine > Oceanic ...
GTTATTGCTGCTGCCCGTGTTGTATCGTCAGCGATAACTGCCACGCTTAACTGGAGAATATTTAAAATAGATGCTCCGGTAACATCGTCAGTGCCCAAATCAACGTCCGAAGGTGCTGTATATGCCGTAGCAGAGGTACCGGACGATTTTAGCAAATTAACGATATCATAGCCGGCCTTTCCCATGTAAGCGGAGGCTTTGTCTTTTCTTGAAGTACAAACTGATAATGCTGTATCGTAGTTTCTGGCGTCGATAGCACTGTCACAAGCACCGGTGTCAGACTCCTTCACCAAATCCCCACAGGCGGATAGAGTCACAAATATTACTAAAAAAATATACCACCGTGCTTTCAGTTGCAGATATTTCAACTTTTTCAGAAAATATTCTTTCATAGCTAAAATCCGAAATTAAGTTGAAAAACTTTACGTTTATCAGGACGGTCACCTATCTGGCTTCCGGTTTCAGTCTTGTAGACCGCATACTGAATGTTCAGACCTCGAAAAACTATGAACGGATTCAATTCAAATCCATAGGTAAAATAGCCTTGATTGAATCCAGCACGTATTGCAAATGTGCTTGCACCTGAATCAATTGGGGAAATTCCAATTTCAGTTCCTATGTGCAAACGTTTCCAAAGGCAATCAGTACTTTTTTTGGACTGGCAATCGGTGTCATCCGCATGTTTCATGGTTAAGTCTCGGATATCAATTGCGTAGAGTAAACGCACCGGTCCCCAGGAAGGTTGCCATGAAAAACCTGTACTATATTCCGGATTTTGATCAGCAGGACTGGTTTCATTGTCTGAACGTTTGAATTTTAGACCACCTACATTGTTGGCTGTAAATCCCCATGTCATTTTCAAAGCAGAAGCTGTTTCAAGACGTCTTTGAAAACCGAAATTAAAAGTTTGCGCGCGCTTAAGATCATTGAGTTCACATTTTCCAATAGAACTACCTATATCGGAATTGTTCAGAACAGTACCGAAAGTAGCAGTTGTTAACGGAATATCACAGCGTTCAATTGTTTCAACTCCAGCTCCCACCAGCCAGCGACCACGCGCAACCGGAAGGGCAAAGCCAAAGTTATTAATTCTGTCCAGACGAAAGCCGAAATCGATTTCTATGGCTACAGGATTTCTAACTCCAAAATCAAACTGTGTTTCTATTCCGCTGGCGGCTCCGAAAGTCATGAGCTCACCAAATGGCATAATCAGGTTTAAATCAATTAAATTCCGAAAGTGAACACGCTTGCCCATCAGCAATGCGACAATATCAGCGTTTTTTGAATCACCACTAAGCTTTGAAACTTCCTTGATAATGTTGACCGAATCATCTGAAACTTCCATTAAAAATGGAAAACCAACCAGAATAGAATCAACGCTCGCCAGTCCTGCAGGGTTGTAAAAAAGAGCATTTTCGTCAAAGCTCAGCCCAATACCGGTATTGCCCATACCTAAGTTCCGAACACCCTGTCCGGGTCTACGTAACTCACCGGTCTGGGCTTGGAGACTGTAAGCTCCTCCCAACGTCAGCAATATTATTACAACAAAAAAATTGCGGATGTGGTAGCGTATGCGTGACATATTGACAAATTACTGCTGTTGCTACATTCAAATTTGAATTTCTAAAAATCATCGCCAAGATAGATGCACCCTTTGTGCAAAAAATGTCTTAGGCAGCAAACAGTATCCTGTAACCGTTCTTTGTCCCTAATATTTTAATCACTTATCCTTAAATCTTCAATTAATTATGCCAAGACTATTCGCAGTTGATTCCATGGCAGTACTGTATCGTGGTTATTTTGCCATGATCCGCACACCTCTCATAAATTCAAAAGGTTTGAACACGAGTGGAATTAGAACTTTTTTAATGCAGTTGATAAAGATTATTGAAGATGAAAAGCCGGATTATTTAGCTGTTGCTACCGATACATCTGAGCCGACTTTCCGTCATAAGAGATTTCCTGAATATAAAGCGACCCGAGAAAAAATGCCGGAAGATCTGGTTGAGCAACTGCCGTATCTGCCAAAACTGGTGGAATCTCTTAATTTGCCTTATTTGAAAATGCCGGGATATGAGGCGGACGATATTGTCGGGACACTGATGAGACTTTGTCATGAAGCAGAAATTGAAGGTGTGATGGTTACCAGCGACAAAGATTTTATGCAGTTGATAACTGAAAAAATAGTGATGCTCAATCACAAAAACGAACGGATTGGAATTCCGGGAGTATTTGAAAAATTTGGTTGCTCTCCACAGCAGGTAATTGAAATGCTGGGGCTGATGGGAGATGCCTCGGACAATATTCCAGGTGTCCGTGGAGTTGGTGAAAAAACAGCCATGAAGTTAATTGGAGAGTATGGCAACATCGAAACAATTTATGAAAATCTGGAGAACATTAGCGGAAAAAGCCTAAAAGAAAAATTAGCATCTGGACAGGAGAATGCACTCCTCTCGAGGGAACTTGCCACAATTGATTGCCATGTTCCGCTGCCGGTTGAGCTTGAAGCAGTTCATCTGGGAGAAACGGATTTATATGATAATACGGAATTGTTCGCTTTACTTGAGGAACTGGAATTCAATACTTTGCTTAATCGTCTGCTGAAAAAAAGGGAAACTAAATCAACTGATTCAGCTAAAGTTCCAGCGCAAAAAGTCGAGGCTCCAGCGCTTAAAGAACCGGAGGAAGGGCTTGTGCATGATGAGGAAAACAAGCGTGGAGTTTTGGAAATTGAATGTGACAAAATTGAAACCACCGAACAACTACGTGAATATTTGCGGGAGTGTTCCGCAGGAGCGGAATTGGCAATTGCACTGAATATCAAGGGCGAGCACCAGTTGGATCTAAAACTTGAGGGACTCGCTTTGTGCGCGAAACCGGAACGCAGTATCTATCTTGATTTGAGTCAATCAGTGGCACCGCAAAATAAAATGATTGCTGAAGTCAAAAAAATGCTTGAATCTGCTACAAATCCAAAGATTTTTCATGGGCTTAAAAAAGCTGTGCAGTTATTTGCAAATATCGGTATCGAGTTAAAAGGAATCGAATCAGATGTAATGCTTGCAGCTCACCTTGCAGATCCGCTGGCAAGACGTTATGACTTGGAATATTTACTTGGCCGCAAACTAAATTTACGCAGAAAAACTTTGGAATCTGCTGAGGTTGCTCAAAAAGAAAGTCAGCTGTCAATGTTTGACGAAGCTGACATTGAGGATCAAAACGAATACATTCAGCATTGTGAAAATGCTTCATTCATTTTACGGTTGCACCGTTTGCTTTCCGAGCAATTGAAGCAGACCGGAATGGAGGGGGCCTTCCGCAATATCGAAATTCCCCTGGCCGGAACTTTAGCAAAGCTGGAACAGTCCGGTATCCGTCTTGATGTGGGGGTGATGTCAAAAATAGCGCTTGAATTTGAAGAACGTTTAACTGAATTGCGTCAAAAAATTATGGAATTAGCGGGTGAAGAATTTAATCCAAATTCCATAATTGAGTTGCAAAATATTCTCTATGAAAAACTGCGTCTGCATGAGCGTTACAAGGTCAAACCCAAAAAAATAAAGTTGGGCAACCGTATGTCAACAGACGAAGAATCCTTGGAAAAAATTGCTGAAGACGAATTGCCTCGTACCATTCTTGATTACCGTACCATTAACAAACTTAAAAACACCTATGTTGATCAACTGCCGACCTACGTTCATCAAGCAAGCGACTGTATTCATTCGACTTTTCGTCAAACCGGAACCGCGACTGGGCGGCTTTCATCTGAAAATCCAAATCTGCAAAATATTCCTGTCCGCTCCAGCGAGGGTCGTAGAATCCGCCGCGCCTTCATTTCTTCCGGGAAAGAAAATATCCTGGTTTCCGCGGATTACAGCCAGATTGAATTGCGTGTTGTGGCGCATTATTCCAAGGATCCAACTTTCATGGACGCATACCGGCGTAACCTTGATATTCACGCCTTGACGGCTTCAGCCATTTATAGTGTTCCAGAAAAAGAAGTGACCCGTGAAATGCGTTCCCGGGCCAAAGAAGTTAATTTTGGACTGATTTATAGAATGGGTGCGGAGCGCCTTTCAATTGTAACCAAAACGTCCAAAGTTGAAGCAAAGGAATTTATTGAACGTTATTTTGAAAAATACAGTACCATTCATGCTTTGCAGGAACGTTTTCTGGAACAGGCGCGTAAAGAAGGTTTTACAGAAACATTGTTCGGAAGGAGACGCTATCTTCCGGACATTAACGGAAAAGGTCTCTTGAAACGGATGGCCGAAGGAGCGGCGATCAACACTCCCATCCAGGGTTCCGCAGCGGAAATTATCAAGCTGGCCATGATTACAGTTGATCGACGTATCCGCGAAAAACAAATGCAGTCCAGAATGATTCTCACAGTTCACGATGAACTTGTCTTTGATACTTTGAAAGATGAGGTGGATGAACTTTGTGAAATGGTCCAGCAGACTATGGAAAATGTAGTTGGACTTGAGGTGCCGCTGCTCGTGGAAATCGGAAAAGGTGAAAACTGGCTTGATGCACATTGAGCTTGTCGGATTTTACCTGTTTGCTTCTTGAGCCGCAGCCCTGAGCTGGTCGAAGAGGAGCCGGATTACGGTTATTGCCTAAACATGTCTACATGATTTGTTTTTATTTCATGGTTTTCTTTACACAAAGCAAAATTCAGAGCCATGCTGGCTTCATTCTGCTGTAAAGTATCAATTAAGTTTGCTAAAACAGAACGCCAAAAAAATTCTTTTGAAAACAATTGAGCTTTGTTAGAATAAGACATTATTTAACTAAACAATCCCTAACACAGGAGAAAATCATGGTTACAGCACTGGTTCTTTTAAATATTGAACGAAAGCATATAAAGGACGTATCACAACAACTGGTTAATATGCAGGAAGTTTCGGAAGTCTATTCTGTGGCGGGACGCTATGATTTGGTGGCGGTTGTACGTGTCAAATCTAATGAACAAATCGCTGACACAATTGCCGGGAAATTTGGAGCACTGGAAGGTATAACGGCAACAGAAACTTTGATTGCTTTCAACACATATTCCAGACACGATCTGGAACACATGTTTTCAATCGGTGAGTGAGAAGCACATGTCCGTGGATAGTTCACAGCAAAGTATAAAAGTCCGGGAGGCAATTTCCAGCATGGGATTTTATAATCCTCCGCTGGAAAATAGAAATCCTGAAGAGTATATGCTGATGGACTTTAACGAGCCTCCTCTTCCTCCTCCTCCTGAAGTGGTAGAAAAAATTGCGGAATTACTTAAAAAGCGTATTCACGCTTATCCGGTCTACGGTGATTTCCTGGAGAAGTTAGGTGAATATGTTGGTGTACCAACTGAAAATTTACTGCTGACAAATGGTTCAGATCAGGGGATTGACGTTATTTTACGCTGTTTACTGGAAAAAGGTGAGGAAGTTAAAATGGCCCAGCCCGGCTTTCCGATGTTCCGCCAGATAGCAGGAACTTTAGGTTGTTCAATTGACGGTCCTGAATTTTCGCGGGATTTAAGTTTCCCCCATCAAAAATTAAAAGCATCGGTTAACGGGAAGACTCGATTGATCGTGGTCATTAATCCGAATAATCCAACCGGTTCAGCGGTTTCGCAGGAGCAAATCGAAGATATTCTAAAATCATTTCCGGATATTCCTGTCCTTGTTGATGAAGCCTATTATGAATTTTCCGGGGAAACCTGTGTTTCCTTCTTGTCGAGTTATCCAAACTTAATTGTAACCCGTACTTTTTCAAAAGCACTCGGAATGCCAAGTCTGCGTTTGGGATATGTCATCGCGAGGCCGGATTTTATCAAGCATCTACAAAAAATACGTGGCCCATATGACGTTAATATGGTTGCGATTTTTGCCGCACGGGAACAATTAAAACATCCGGAACACTGGCAGGGGGTCGTGAATCATTTGCTCGAAGAAAGCAAACCTGCGCTGGAAAAATTCTTTGATGAGCATGGGGTTAAATATTATTCAAATAAAACTAATTTTTTGCTGGTGGAACCTCAAGATCCAGTCGCGACATGTAAATTTTTGAAAGAAAATAAAATTCTTGTACGACAGATGAAGCCTCCCATTTCCCATACTTTCCGGATGAGTCTCAGGATGATGCCTGACATGCAGCGCTTTATGGAAGTCTACCGCAGGTTTTTAAATACCTAGGGAAAATCTTTATAATGGTGAGAAACTTGCATTAATGGCAGGATTAAAAAAGGATCTCATGGGAGGCCGTCGTTTTCCAGGGACGGAAAATCATTGCCAAGGACGACAAGCTTTTAAGACGGCCTCCTGTGTACCTGCTTCAGTTTCAGTATCCCCTCTGCTTAAATCAACCCCTCTTTTTCCCTGAACAGCTTAATCGGATCCATTAAAAACCTGTTCCAGTTTTTTAAGTCCATTGAGGATTGCAGGCATTTCCGGAGGCACATTTTTATAATCTAGTGTATTTTCCGGAATATAGCTCAAAGCCGTTTCCTGTTCACAGAGCCATTCTATCAGTTTTTCATGATTGAGTTTTGAGGCATCTTTTACCTGTATCCGCAAACGGTTACTGTCGTGTTCAATTGTTTCAACTCCATGGAGTTGTCCCCAGAGCCTAACTTCCGCATTACGAAATATATTCAAAACAGATTCCGGCAGGGCACCAAAGCGGTTTTCAATTCCATTACGGAAATCCCAAAGATCTTCCTTTGTGGGTAGTGTACCCAAGGCTTTATAAAGTGAAAGACGCTGGCTGGTACTGCGTATATAGCTTTCCGGAATAGTCTGGTCAATGTGATCCAGGCGAACATTAATGTCTTCCGGTGCTAATCCTGATTCTGCTTGCAGCAGTTTTTTAACTGCTCTGTCCACCATTTGCGTGTAGAGTTCCAGCCCAACACTTGCGATTTGTCCGGATTGCTCAGAACCGAGTAAATTACCTGCTCCTCTAATTTCTAAATCCCTGGACGCAACTTTAAATCCTGCGCCAAGATCATTGAGATCCTGCAGGACCTGTAACCGTTCGTGTGCAACTCCACTTAATATTTTTTCTGCAGGAACCAGCAAATACGCATAGGCCTGTACATTGCTGCGTCCGACCCTTCCACGTAATTGATATAGTTGAGAAAGCCCGAAATTCTGGGCATTGTTGATGATGATGGTATTTGCTTTCGGAATATCAAGTCCTGACTCAATAATGGTAGTTGAAAGCAAAACGTCAATTCGACCTTCAATAAAATCTAGCATCACTTTTTCCAGTTGCTGTTCTTTCATTTGCCCGTGACCGATGGCAATCCGGATGTTGGGCAGGATTCTTTCAAGATAATTCCCGTATTCATAAATTGACTCAACACGGTTATGTACCACAAAAACTTGACCACCACGGCGAATTTCACGGCTGGCAGCTTCCTGAATAATATAATCGTTGACAGGCAGCAATCGAGTTCTTACTGCTCTGCGGTCTGCAGGTGGAGTGTTGACCAAACTCAGGTCACGCAATCCCATTAGTGACATGTGAAGTGTACGGGGAATTGGAGTCGCCGAAAGTGTGAGCACATCGACTGCCGCTCTGAAACGTTTTATTTTTTCTTTGTGTTTTACTCCAAAACGCTGTTCTTCATCCACAACCAGCAAACCTAAATCATGAAATTTGATATCAGTCGAAAGCAAACGATGGGTGCCGATAATGACATCAATTTTACCTTCTTGAAGACGTTTGAGAATATCTTTTTGTTCTGCGTCTGTACGAAAACGGCTGATGACTTCAATGATGAACGGTGTGTCTTCAAACCGTTGGCTGAAAGTTTCGTAATGCTGCTGAGCAAGAATGGTGGTAGGTACCAGGATTGCGACCTGTTTTTCCTGCTGGGCTACTTTGAAAGCACCGCGCATGGCAATTTCAGTTTTGCCAAAACCAACATCTCCGCAAACTAAACGGTCCATCGGCATTTCGGATTCCATGTCAGCCTTGACAGAACTGATAACCTCCAACTGATCCGGAGTTTCCTCAAAGGGAAAGCGTAGTTCAAATTTTTGCATTTCAGCATCATCTGCATTGAAGGCAAAGCCTTTGCGCGCTTTCCTTTCTGCATAAATATCTGCAAGCTCTCCGGCGATATTTTCGACGGAACGTGCTACTTTTGCGCGTGTTTTTTTCCAGGATTTTTCTCCAAGTTTACTCAATTTTGGTGGATTCCCGTCTGCATTTACATATTTCTGCACAAGGTTAAATTTGCCTACAGGCACATAAACTTTTTCTTCACGTGCATATGTTAGCTGCATAAATTCGTTGTTTGTACCACCTGCAGAAATTTTCTGTAAACCCTGATATCGTCCAATTCCATAATCCAAATGCACCACATGGTCACCTTCACGCAAATCATCCAAACTTCCCGCAACCTGTTGAACCTGCGTGCGTTGCAAACGTCGACTTCGAGTTTTTTCACCAAAAACTTCTTCTTCTGTCAGCAGAATAAAACGTGCCTTACCCTCTGCGTCAAGTTTACGAAAACCCGCAGAAACTTGTCCACTGATGATAGGAATCGATTTTCTTGAGTCATCAGCAGGACTGTTCTCCAACCATTCCAGCCATGGACAAGTTTGCGGAATCAGTTGCTCTCCCGCAACAAAAGTTTCTACACCTAAATCTTCCAGCAATTGCTGAAAGTGATCGGCATGTGTTTGATTCTTGGCACTCAGCAAAATTGACACGCCGGACTTATACCAGTTCTGTAGCAACTGCACCATGTGTCCTGCCGCGGAAGTTGCGGTTGATTTTTCAAATCCTTGTCGCAGGGAATGATTATTGACAAACTGAAGCTGATGCACGGTACGTTCAGCGATATCATTTTTATTTTTGGAGTTTAGAAACAATTGTGCGGATTTTTGTAGTCTTATTTCCAGTTCTCTGTTAGTTAAGAATAATGATTCCGGAGACAGAGTCAGTTTATTTTGCTGTGAACTGAGTTCGTATTCCATGAATACTTCCTGATAAAAATGACCCGCACGTTTCTTTACATTATTTTCTTCATCAACAACGAGCAGATACTCTGCAGGAAAGTAATCAAAAAGTGTTTCAAGTTTAGGGTAAAAAAGCGGTGACAGTGATTCAATTCCAGGGAAACTTTCACTTTTACGCAAACTCTCATTTAAACGTTTTAAAACTTCAGGTGTACAGTTTTTACGGAATGAAGGTAGAGTTTGGCGGGCATAATTAATCGTCTGCAGATTAAAAAGTATTTCATTGCCAGGCAGGATTTCGAGAGAAAGTAACTCTGTGTCTGAGGTACGCTGAGTCTGAATATCGAATGGTTTCAGGTATAAAAGTTCCTTTTTTTCAGTAAATTCCATCCGCACAGGTTTTTTTCGATTGAGTGGAAAAACGTCCAGAATTACTCCATGAGTGCTGAATTCGCCCTGATCTTCAACGACATCAACCTGGTTATATCCGGAAGACAATAATTGTTGCCGGATCATATCCGGACTGCCGACATATTCCCTGCTGAGTGAAATTGTATTATTTTGGAGAGTATCACGTGGCAGGAAACGCTGCATTAACCCGTTCGGAGTTGTGACGAGAATCCTTACCTTACCCTTGAGTAGAGCGTCAAGTGTTTGAAAACGCTGAGCGACCAGACCTTTGTGTGGTGAAAAATTATCATAAGGCAGCACATCCCAGAATGGGAAAAAATGCACTCCTTCTCTGCCGGAATAATAGTAAAGATCATTCAGCAGAATTTCCGCGACATCAAATGATTCACAAACTACTACCAGCGGGATTGTTCTTTCTTCAGTCTGCGTCCTTTGTAGACTGAGTATGGAAAGTACAAGAGCTTTGCTTGATCCGGAAAGCCCCTGTAACTCAACAACTGTACTGTCTGATTTTATTTTATGGAGAATATTTTGGAGTGATGCGGGCATATTATTGGGAAAAACCGTGGCAATCGTCAGTGATCAAGTCTGGCTTAAGATATCGAGGATAACGACGTATACCACAGGATATTCGACATCTTCATTTATGATACGGACAATTTCATAAGCCACATTATCAAAAACAAATTGCTCTTGCTCTACAAGAAGTTCTGCTTCAAATTCCATTTGAATTACTTCTTGTTCTCCCAGTAATCCATGCATATTTACAATGACGGTGGAGGGATTTTCGTCAGTCATTTGTCTTGTTCAAGAAGATCCGGAAGCCCGTAGTCTGTTGTAGCAGCCTGGAGTTATATTATTGTTATCTAGGGGAGAAGCGCCGGCGGCTGTGTAACCAATTTCAAGGACTTTAAAAGCAACTGCTTTTTGCTTAAAATCACATTCAGCCGGGCCGACTTTGATCGTCTTTTAAAAAAATTAAACTCATTGAAACTTAAGATAAGTTAAGATTTTAATCAAGTTTCAATTCTTAAATCTGCAAAAAATAATTCAGCTAGCTGCACTTGTAGAAAGTTTGAATTGCAGCCGTCAGATGAAACAACAATCCGGAAATGAAAAATCCATATGTATACTTTCGCTAAAGCTTGAGTTTCAAGCGGGAGGTTGTCATAATCTAAATATTTAAATTTTGTATGACCTTGAATAAAGGAGGTACGAGCAGGAACATTAAATCAACGGTTTGAGTGGGCGAATCAGCAAAAACACCAATATTTACAATTTCGGAAAAAAGGAGCATTTACAGTTTGAGCGGGGTCCTCTTTTTTCGTATGTTCAGCATTTTTCTGCTTTTGCCGGTTTTCAGTGTATTGGCCATGGATTTAGCAGGGGCCACTCCATTTTTGATAGGAGTAGCTTTTGGCGCATATGGTTTGACACAGGGGCTTCTGCAGTTGCCTTTCGGTATGTGGAGTGACAAAGTAGGTCGGAAAAGGGTGATTGTGATTGGTTTGACTTTGTTTATTTCAGGCAATGTCATGGCGGTTTTTACGGACTCAATTCATTGGATGATCGTGGCGCGTTTTCTTCAAGGCACCGGAGCAATCAGTTCTACCGTCTTTGCTTTGATCGCGGATTTAACACGACCGGAAGTACGCACACGGGCAAACGCAGCATTGGGTGCAAGTATCGGAATAGCTTTTGCCCTTGCTTTTGGGGTTGCTCCTTTTTTTGGTGAGTGGCTGGGGTTGCATGGAATGTTTTTGATGATCGCGTTGTTGTCTGTTACCAGTATAGTTTTAGTCATGACAACTGTTCCTAATCCGGAGTCAAGTCCAATTCTTATTCAACAGACTTCATTTTGGGACATGGCAAAAATTGTCTGGAATGTACCAACACTGAGGACAATCAGCTGGGGTGGTTTTGTTTGCGGTGCAGGGCTTTCATCCACTTTTTTCCTGATTCCGATGATTTTAGTTCAGCACGGATATGAACGTGCTGAAATGTGGAAAATATACTTGCCGATGATGCTGGCAGGTGCGGTTGCTATGATTTTAGCTGCAATCTTTGCGGAAGTTCGGAACCGTTTCCGTGAGGTCATGCTGTTTGGAATTGTGCTTTTATTTATCTCATTAATTTCGATGGGTATTGGACAGGAGCAGGATCAGCTCTTGTGGTTCGTGGTTGCGCTTTTTTTATTTTTCATGGGATTCAATGTTTTTGAACCTATTTTCCCTTCTCTCGTCACGCGCAGTACGACCGCGGAAACTAAAGGTACTGCGATGGGAGTTTATAATTTCGCGCAATTTATTGGTCATTTTTTTGGAGCAACAGTTGCAGGTGCACTTTATGTAAATAATTTTTTCATCTTCCTGCTACTACTTGCTCTGGCCGAAATATGGTTTTTCTATTTGACTCTCTCTTTTCCAAATCCGGAAAAACGGAACAAAGAAAACTGAAATACTAAACATATTAGTCACAAATAATGTTAAAAAAGCCAAGAAAACTTTAGCGCTCCCGAGTGTTTGAAAACTCGTAAATCAACCCTGAAAACAAAAAATAATAAAATGCCTCAACAACTTAAACCCGTTATAGTTCCTTTGCTGCCGATGCGGGAAGAGATAGTATTTCCCGGAGCAACTGTTCCATTTTTCGTGGGCCGTCAAGCATCAATGGACGCACTGGATCGTGCGCTAGCAGGGGACCGCGAAATTTTTGTGGTAACCCAGCGTGAATCAGCAGTTGAAAATCCGCAGGAAAGTGATTTGTTTGAAATTGGGGTACTCGGACGTGTACTTCAGGTAATGCGTCTGCCAAACGGTACTGTAAAAGCTCTCTTTGAAGGAAGCAGAAGAGGGAAGCTACTGGCCACGAAGTTAGCGGAAAAAGAGTATTTGGTACAGGTTCAACCTGTCGATGAAAGTGCATTTGATATTGATCAGCAGAAATTGAAGGAATTGGCGGAAGCAGTGCGAGAGTTGTTTAAAAATCATGTTAAACAAGGCAAAATAAAGCTGAGTAAAGACGCTTTAGCATCACTTGATGGAGCAGATGCAATGCTCATAAGTGACCGTGTCGTTTCTCTGATGGAATTGCCGCGTGAACAAAAACAAAAACTGCTGGAAACATTAAATCCGGAAACTCGTCTGCAACAGGTGCTTGAGGTTTTGAAAGATGAGATGGAAATTGTACAACTTGAAGACAAGTTGAAAAAAGAGGCGACAGATCAGTTCAGTGATACCAAGAAAGAGGATTTTCTGCAGGATCAGTTACGCAACATCCAAAAAGAACTGGGACAGATGGATGATCCAAAAGCGGAACTGGATGAGATTAGTGAACAAATTAAACAAGCGGAAATGCCGGAAGAGGTGGAAATTGAAGCGAAAAAAGAGTTGAAAAAATTACGGTTGATGTCACCGATGTCTTCAGAAGCAAATGTGGTACGTAATTATCTGGAGTGGCTGACTTCCATGCCTTGGAAGGTTAGGACGGAAGATAATTTTGATCTTTTACAGGCAGAGAAGATTCTCGATGAAGACCATTATGGTCTGGAAAAAGTTAAAGAACGAATCGTTGAATATTTGGCAGTGGCATCACTCAAAGGAAAATTGAAAGGTCCTATTCTCTGTCTGACAGGACCTCCTGGAGTTGGAAAAACATCACTTGCCAAATCAGTTGCCCGTGCTTTGGGTCGTAATTTTGTGCGCATCAGTTTAGGCGGCGTTAGAGATGAAGCAGAAATCCGAGGACATCGCCGTACTTACATTGGCGCCATGCCGGGGAAAATAATTCAGTCTATTAAAAAAGCCAAGAGTAATAATCCGGTTATGTTGATTGATGAGATTGACAAGTTGTATCAAAGTAATATAAGTGATCCTTCCGCGGCCATGCTTGAGGTTCTTGATCCTGAGCAGAACAGCACTTTCATCGATCACTATCTGGACGTTGAATACAGTTTGGCGGATGTCCTTTTTATCTGCACAGCAAATACCACTCAAAACATTACCGGACCTTTACTGGATCGGATGGAGGTGATTCATTTGTCAGGTTACACAGAGTTGGAAAAACAGCATATCGCCACTCAGTTTCTGACCCCGCGTCAACGAAAATTTCACGGTTTGGATGAGAAGCAACTGCGTTTCCGGAAATCTGCAATTGAGGAAATTACTCAAGGTTATACACGGGAGGCAGGTGTACGAAATCTGGAGCGTGAAATTGGCAAAGTATGTAGAAAAATTGTAACAAGGCTTGTACGAACCAAAGATAAGAAAGCCACGGTCGTAACGCCGAAACTGGTGCATGACCTGCTCGGGGTACCACAATTTGAACATGATCAGCGGGAGGAAGAAAATCAGATTGGTGTTTCCATGGGATTGGGTGTGACGTCAATGGGTGGAGAAATGTTGCTCATTGAAGTGGTCTTAATGCCCGGTTCCGGAAAAGTGGTTTTGACAGGAAAACTGGGAGATGTGATGCAGGAATCCGCCAGAGCGGCTTTTTCTTATGTTCGCAGCAATGCGGATTATTTAGGTCTTGATACTGACATATTTGCTAAAACGGATTTACATGTTCATCTGCCTGAAGGCGCAACTCCAAAAGATGGTCCTTCTGCAGGTTTACCTTTGATGATGGCAATTATCAGCAGTTTTACCAAGATCCCCGTCAAGAATAGCGTAGCGATGACTGGTGAAATAACATTACGTGGACATGTTACGGAAATTGGTGGTTTGAAAGAAAAACTCCTGGCAGCAAAAAGAGGACTGATTGAAACAGTCTTGATTCCGGAGGAAAACGAAAAAGACTTAGTGGAAATTCCGGATGAAATTAAAAATAGCTTGAATATTATTCCACTCAAAAATGTAAAAGCTGCGCTGGAATTTGCCTTGGAAGAGCATCCTGAATTTGTTCAGGATCAAGAAATTATTGTTCCGGGAATCTCATGGTCAAATTCCACGGATGCGCCACCTGCAGCCTGAAAATCAACTATTTTTTATATCCCTATAAAAAATAAATACAGTATTACTGCTTGATATAAAAGAATGAAACAATCAGACACAAATTCCAATCTCTACAAAATCCGGCATTCCTTAGCCCATGTTCTGGCACAGGCGGTGCTGGAAATTCGACCAGATGCAAAACTGGGTTTTGGCCCGCCGATTGATTCCGGATTTTATTACGATTTTGATTTAGCTGAACCATTGAGTCCGGAAGACTTGCCGAAGTTGGAAAAGCGTATGCGTCACATAATTAAAACCGGACAGGTTTTTGAGCGTGAAGAACTAGAGCATCCGCAGATGGTGCAACGTCTCAGCAAAGATAATCAGTCCTATAAAATTGAACAGGCGGAAGATCTTTCTGCAAACAATGAAACTCTCAGCCTCTATCGCAACGGGCCCTTCTGGGACTTGTGCGAGGGTCCTCATGTGGAAACAACGCGCGACATTCCGAAAAATTGCTTTACCCTCGATACTCTTGCAGGTGCCTATTGGAAAGGTTCTGAGAAGAACAACATGATGCAGAGGGTCTACGGACTGGCTTTTGAGACAGGCGACGAGCTCAAAATATATCAGGAAAAGCGACGTCTGGCGATGGAGAGAGATCATCGTAAACTTAACACTAAACATCATTATTTTGCCATCAGCGAAGAGGTTGGCAAAGGTTTGCCATTGTGGCTGCCGAACGGTACTGTGATTCGTGAAGAGTTGGAAAAACTGGCCAAGGAAACAGAATTTCTCGGAGGCTACAAAAGAGTTTCAACACCGCACATAACGCGGGAAGAATTATTTCATACCTCAGGACACCTTCCATATTATGAGGATAGTATGTTCCCGCCGATGGAAATGGACGGTGAACGTTTGTTTCTCAAACCAATGAACTGCCCGCATCATCATATGATTTATAAGGCAGAGCCGCGGAGTTATCGTGATTTGCCTTTGCGTTTGGCAGAATACGGTACTTGTTACCGCTATGAGCAGTCAGGAGAATTGGCCGGCTTACTGAGGGTACGCAGCATGACCATGAATGATGCTCATATTTACTGTACAACTGAACAGGCAAAAGCAGAGTTTATCAAAGTCATGAATCTTCACACGCAATACTATAAACTCTTTGGTTTAAGTGATTTCTGGATGCGTCTCTCTCTTGCCGAAGAAAATGCAGGCAAGTTTGTTGATGAACCGGAACTCTGGCAAAAAGCAGAAAAGCTGGTAACAGAAGCCATGGATGAAGTGGAAATCCCCTATGAGGCAGTCCGCGGGGAAGCTGCTTTTTACGGGCCAAAAATTGATTTTCAAGTTACAAACGTGGTTGGACGCGAAGAAACCGCATCGACTAATCAACTTGATTTAGTGATGGGCAAGCGCTTCGGTTTGACTTATATCGCAAGTGACAATGAAGAGCACACGCCGATCATAATTCATCGTGCTCCACTGGGAACGCATGAACGCTTTGTTGCTTTCTTGATTGAACATTATGGTGGTGCATTTCCAACATGGCTGTCTCCGTTGCAGGTGCGCGTAATTCCGGTAGCGTCCGCATTTAATGAATACGCAAATAGTTTGAATGACAGTTTGTCCAGCTCTTTTGTGAGAACTGAAATTGATGATTCTCATGATTCATTCAGTAAAAAAATTAGATCTGCTGCAATTACCAAAATTCCGAATCTGTTGATTGTGGGAGAAAAAGAGCAGGCAGACAAAACTGTAACCTGGCAGCGTTATGGAAGTAAAGAGCGTCAAACATTAGCCTTTGATTCATTTTTGCCGCTTCTGCAGGAGGAAATTCTTCAACGCAGGGACTGGCGTACAGCAGGACAAACCTAAGGTTTAACAGCGGGTATACTGATTATGGCAGAAGAAACACAGGAAACAGAAGGAGAAGAGATCCCGGAGAATTTTGCCGGACAGATCGCCAGAGACGTGATGGTGCTCTTTCAGAAGCAAATGGATCCGGAGGTCGCTGCAGTTGAAGCTTCTTCATATCTTTGGAAAAATGCAGGTACTCCTGAAAAAGTTTCCTATTTTGTTGATGCTACCGAGTTATGGCTGGAATCAGGAACAAGCGGTGATAAATTTGCGGCTTTGAGTTGGAACGGACTCGTTACCCAGAGTGTTAACAATCAGGATTATGACACTTTTCTTCGTATGATGATTGTGGCAATTCTGGATGGTTATTACAGTCTGCAAAAACCTGACATTGAATATAAGGAAAAAAGATATTCTACTTATACTTCAATTATCGCAAATACTTTCATCCGCATGGTTGAACTAAATCCTGCCAGTGAAGCAGGTGCCTCAGAAATATTTACTATTTTAGTCCACAGTGAAATGGATCTGGAGGCAAGATCTGCAGCAGAAGAAGATGAAACAGGCAGCAGCACGATCCCGACCGACATGCAGAAGTTGTTTGACGAAATGATAGATTATCTTCATGATCGGGGGATGTTTAAATCAAATCCGATGGCAGGAGAAGAAGCAAATCCGAATGAGCATATCGAGGTTTTATGCGAAAGACTGCGTGGGACACGTCGTTATGTAATGCAGGAGGTAATCAATGAACGTGCGCTTGAGAAAAGGAAAAAGCTGGAAATGGAGTTGGAGAACCAACTTGCTTCAGCAGAAGAAATAGTCATGGTTGCTCCGCAGTTTACTGAGGGGATGGCCTTCTTTGTTCAGGAAAAACGTTACAATTTTAAGTATCTTGCAGTTGAAAAAATAAGGATGACGCTTCAGTTGCTCGGCTCAATCACCGGTGCTGTCTATTTTTTGCTTGGCTTCATGGGAGTTTGGGGAGTTCACTGGATTGACGGAATGGTAGTTTGTCTGGTGATGCTCGTTTTTGTACGTATCGTAGCTTCAAGAAAACAATTTCAATTTTTTTATCCTACTGATATTAGTAAGGAGTTAGAAGATTGTTCGACTGCATTTTTAAATGTAATGCGAAACATGTCGCAGGAGCAGTTGGAACAATTTTTAGTACGCCAGATAAAATTAGAACGTAACCAGAAATATCTGGGAATGGTACCTGAATTTATGAAATATCTTTATGCGATAATGCCTGACCGTAAAAGTATGGTGATTACAGTGGATGAACTTTCAGAACTGGTTGAAAACTCTGAAATTGAAGTAGCCAAACAATTACGCGGTCAATAAGAAAAGTCAAAGGCTCCCTGCTTCTGCAGAACTCAACCTACTTCCGGACACCACTCAGCTGTATCACAGAAAATGACATCACGCCTCCGCATTTCCTCAATCAATGAAAATCTACTGAATCAAAATGTAACTCTCAATGGATGGGTACGCACCCGCAGGGGTTCAAAAGGTATTTCCTTTATCCAGCTATATGATGGTTCGAACCAAAACGGCATCCAAGCTGTGGCGGATGAAGTACTGGAAAACTATGAAGAAATATCCAAATTGACCACTGGAGCCTCAGTCAGCATAAGCGGCAAAGTAGTTGAGTCCCCGGCCAAAGGGCAAGCGTTTGAAATTCACGCGGAAGAAGTCAGGGTTATCGGAGCTTCCTCAGGAGATTTATATCCACTTCAAAAGAAGGGTCACACACTCGAATTTCTGCGTGAGATTGCCCATTTGCGCCCGCGCACAAACACTCTTGGCGCAGTCTTTCGGCTGCGGAACACGCTTTCATGGGCGATCCACAGTTTTTTTCAGGAACGTGATTTTCTCTATGTACAGACGCCGATCATCACCGCAAATGATGCGGAAGGTGCAGGTGAAATGTTCCATGTCACAGCACTTGATCTGGAAAATCTGCCGAAAAACTCTGAAGGAAAAGTTGATTACAGCAAAGATTTTTTTGGTACAGATGTAAGTCTAACAGTTTCCGGGCAACTAGGTTCAGAAGTCTTTGCACTCGCCTTCACCGATGTTTATACTTTTGGTCCAACTTTCCGTGCAGAAAATTCTAATACTTCACGTCACCTCGCAGAATTCTGGATGATTGAACCTGAAATGGCTTTTACAGATTTGCAGGGGATGCTGGTATTGACGGAGGAGTTTCTAAAATATGTGATTGGTGTCTGCCTTGAACGACATGAAGAAGAGCTGGAATTTTTGCAAAAAATGTATGAACCGCAACTGCTCCAAACTTTGAAACATATTCATCAGAGTCAATTTGAGACTCTCACTTATACTGAAGCAGTTGATATTTTGCAGAAATCCGGAGAATCATTCGAATTTCCTGTAGAGTGGGGGGTTGATCTGCAGTCAGAACATGAGCGTTTTTTAACAGAAAAACATGTTAAAAAACCGATAAATTTAATTGACTATCCTGCGGAAATTAAAGCATTTTACATGAAGCAGAATGCAGATGGAAAGACAGTAGCGGCAATGGATGTGCTTTTCCCAAGGCTTGGAGAAATTGTTGGTGGTTCACAGCGGGAAGATTCTCTGGAAACACTTTCAAGAAAAATGAAAGAACATGGGCTACCGGGTGAAACCTACGATTGGTATCTTGATTTAAGACGGTTCGGTTCGGTTCCGCATTCCGGATTTGGCTTGGGATTTGAGCGGCTGGTGCAGTTTGTGTCAGGTATGAAAAATATCCGTGACGTTATCCCCTTTCCGCGTGTTCCTGGAAACGCAAATTTTTAATGAAGATTCTCATCGGCAGCAACGTCCACTGGTGGAACGCGGAGGCCGCTTATGCCTGCATCATCGCCAAGCTGCTTCAGGATGCAGGACATTCCGTTTTTGTGCTGACACGTCCCGACTCGCTCAATGAACAGCGGCTGAAGGAACGTGGATTAAGACTTGTTACCCACATTGATCTTAACAGCAACAATCCATTCCGGCTTTTTAGGGCTTACCGAAAGCTGAAGAAATTTCTACTTGAAGAACGCATCGAACTCATAAATCCGCACCGTTCTGAAGGTTTCCCTTTATTTGTTTTTGCGGCCCGCGCTTTACGTTCTCTTGCTCCGGAGAATCCTCTTCCTGTTATAAGAACCCGTGGTACAACAAGACTTATGCATCAGCATTGGCTGAATCGAAAAATGCACTCTGACTGGACGGACTTTCATATTACTGCGGGAAAAATAGTTTCGGAACGCATACTGAGCAGTGTCAATATTTTTGCAGAAAAGTTGAAAACAATTTATTATCCGGTCAACTGTCCGCAATTGCCCCTGGGATCGCAAAAAGATTATCGGACTGAATTTCAGATTTCCGCAAATGCCAAAGTGCTTGCTGTTGTGGGGCGTATCAGGCCAGTAAAGGGACAGCGGATTCTGCTTCAGAGTTTGAGCCAATTGTTGCAGGAATTTCCTGATTTGGTGCTTCTCATGCCGTATCGTGATACATCTGAAAATGAACCCGAAATGCGAGCCTTGCATGCTGATATAAACCAGTTTGAACTTGAAGCGCATGTACGCCTTATTCCCGAACGGGAAGATATCCTGTCTTTGATGGAATTTGCGGATGCAGGCGTAGTAAGTTCAGTGGAATCAGAAGTAATCTGCAGAGTCGCGGTTGAATTTTTCTCAGTTGGAACTCCGGTGGTGGCATTTCCTACCGGATGCCTCCCGGAAATTATCAGGCACTCTGAAAATGGATTACTGGCCGAAGATCAGACGGCAGAGGCTCTTACGGAGGAATTACGGAAAATACTTGCAGATACCGAACTTCGTAAAAATCTTGGTCTAGGCGCCCGACATGACGCGGAAGGACGTTTTAATCCCCAAAAAATGCTCGCCGAAACTCTGGAAATTTTTGAGCGTTCCCTCAATAACAAATAACTCATTGGATTTAGAATTCATGCTTGAGTAAAACATGCAAATATCGGATAATGTTTTGCTACGGAGGGATGGGTGAGTGGTTGAAACCGACGGACTTGAAATCCGTTAAGGCGGCAACGTCTTCGGGGGTTCGAATCCCTCTCCCTCCGCCATAAAATCTTCTTTTACAACGATATTCATTGATTTAAAATTTCTCAAAAAATCTTACTCTCCATTCAAAAATGAATTCCGCGAAAAATCCCCTGCAATTATTATTGCTGATTGTATTGATCTTTTTTTTATTTTCAGGCTGTGAAAAACCCAACTCTGGTTCAGCACCATCAGGTAAAAAAGGATCTGAAGATCAAGCAAAAAGTTATCAGAAAAAAGAAGCAAATAATGGTGAGGCAGCATCACGAGGAAAACCTGGTAAAAAACGTGGCAGTAAAAAGAAAACCAATGTACGTGTTCAGAAGGTTGCCCTCGAATCACTAAGTATTAAGTCGACATACGTAGGGAATTTACTCCCTAATCAACGTGTAATCATGAGATCAGAGATTGATGGAATCGTTGAGAAAATATATTTCAGTGAGGGTGATGAAATTGTTAAAAATAAAAAACTAGTTGATATCTCAACTAAAGAATTAGGCCTAAAACTAAAAATTGCAGTTGCTGATTCAAAACTTGCTGATACCAATCTTAAACGTGATGAAAAATTAGCCAAAAATAATCTTATACCAAATGCACAACTTGATCAGACAAGGACTTTTGCAGAAAGAGCTCTGCTCAGCAGGGAGCTTGCAAAAATAAGTCTAAACAAATCTTTAATCACCTCACCTCTAAAAGGAACAGTTAAAACAAAATTTGTAAAGGTAGGTGAATTTGTACGTAAGGGTGATCGATTGGTAGAAATTCTGGAAGTAGACCGAATATTAGTAAAAGTCAACATACCAGAACAGGAAATTCTCCAAATTAAAATTGGGCAAAAAGTTGAGATAGCGCTATACATCCTGGGCGAAAAAACATTTAAAGGGCAGGTTAAGAAAATAGGCCTTGAAGCAGATGCCAGCAACAGGACATTTCCAGTTGAAATAGAAGTTGATAACCGTGGAAGAGAACTTCGCCCGGGCATGCTGAGTAGGGTCACATTTACTCAAAGAGTTGATCAAGATCAGATTGTTGTTCCAAGGCACACGATTTTGGAACGAGATAGCGGGCGTATTGTATATCTTGTTGATAAAGGTAAGGCATTTCAGCGTGAAGTTACTATCGGAATCAGTCAGCGAGAGAAGATCCAGATCCTTAAGGGCCTTAGTACGGGAGAACAACTTGTTGTTGAAGGACATACAAAACTAACAGATGGTGAAGAAATAAATATAGTTCAATAAGATAATTTAAATATTCTATTAATTATTCAGCAGTTATGCATCCCAGTCACATAGCAATCCGGAATCCAATATTTGTCTTCATAATGGTACTTGTAATAAGTATTGCTGGGTTTCAAGCTTACAAGTCTATCCCACGTGAAGCAGCTCCAGATATCCAGATCCCATTACTAATTGTCAGCATTCCATTTCCAGGTTCATCTCCGGAAGATGTTGAGTCACTGATTAGCAATAAAGTAGAACAGGAACTAAAGACCATAAAGAACCTTAAGGAAATTAGTTCAACATCCTCTGAAGGGGTTTCTGTGCTAACCCTTGAATTCACTTCTGATTTTGATATAAGTGAAGCAAGAACCAAGGTCCGTGAGAAAATGGACCAGATCAAACCGGATTTACCTACAGATGCAGAAGATTATCAGGTTACAGAAATTAATCTTTCTGAACAGCCTCTAATGATTCTCAACCTGGCAGGTGATATTGGACTGCTGAGACTCACAGAACTTGCCGATGAAGTAAAGGAAGAAATTGAGGGTGTACCTGGGATTCTGGAAGTTAGACGTGCCGGAGGTCTTGAAAAAGAAATCAGGGTATATGTAAATCCCGATAAGATGAATTATTACAAATTAGCACTCAACCAGGTCAGCAGTTCCATAAGCAACGAAAATACAAATTTACCTGGTGGGACAATAACCATGGGGCCTACCAAATATATGATTAGGGTTCCAGGAGAATTTGTAAGTCCAGAAGGAATCAATGAGGCTGTTATTTCTTCACCAAATCAAGTCCCAGTTCGTGTGGGAGATATAGCCGAGGTTGTTTTTGGTTACAAGGAAGTTACCAGCAAATCAAGACTCGATGGACTTGAGTCTGTATCTCTTAGTATCGTTAAGCGCAGCGGAGAAAATCTGCTGGCTATAAGAGATGAAGTCAAATCCATCATTAAACGTCTTGAAAAGGATTATAAGGAGGATGTTAAATTTAGTATACTCTCTGACCAAGGAGAACGAGTTCAACAAATAGTCACAGACCTTGAAAACAACATAATTACAGGGTTTGTCCTTGTTTTTTTAGTTCTTCTTTTGGTAATGGGAATCAGTAACGCTCTTTTGGTCGCAGTAGCAATTCCTCTTTCGTTTTTGGTAAGTATGATTATCCTCAATGTAATGGGATTCACTCTCAACATTGTTGTTCTATTCAGCCTAATTCTATCATTGGGGCTTCTTGTTGATAATGCCATTGTAATAGTGGAAAACATATACAGACATAGACAGGCAGGGAAAAGCCGTATAGAAGCAGCCAAGTTAGGAACCAAGGAAATTGCAATACCAGTTACAACATCAACAATCACAACAGTAGCCGCTTTCTTCCCTTTGATTTTCATGCCTGGTATTGCAGGAGAATTTATTGGTTTTCTTCCCAAGACTTTAATTGTTACCCTCTCTTCCTCACTCTTCGTAGCACTAATCATAAATGCCGTCTTCTGTTCCACAATGATGAGGGTTAAGGTCAGCAAGAAAGTTACATCCGATTTTGATGAGTTGAAACTGGTAGATCACTCTAAAATTCTTCAAATTTACCAGATGCTCCTTCGAGGTGTTCTGCGTCACAGGTTTCTAACCATTGTGGTCTTCATTTTTTTATTTGTAGGTACATTTTATTGGTATGGTACAAACACTTTCCCGCGTAAAAGAATAGAATTTTTTCCAAAAAATGAACCTAGTGAAGCTGTTGTAAACATTACTGCACCAATGGGAACGACGCTTGAAATTTCTGATGGTTACGTCAACTCAGTAGAAGGATACATTGAAAATGATAAAGATAAACTCGATGCTGTTGTCGCGAATGTAGGACAACGCAGAGGGTCAGGAGCATCATCTTCCGGGAGCACAACTACCTACCTGAGCCATGTAGTCCTTGATTTTCCAAGATGGCAGGACTGGGTCGAAAAGCCTTCTGAGATTATCAAAAATTTGAGACAGAAATTAGTGAAAATGGTTGGAGTACAAGTTAAGCTAGCTGAAGCCCAAAGTGGACCTCCAACTGGAAAGGCATTTAATCTTGAAGTCCAGGGGGATGACTTTAGTAAAATGATTTCTGCAGTTGAGAAAATAAAAAAAAGAATCAAAGATATCCCAGGCTTAGTAGACCTCACAGATGACTTTGACCGCAGCCGACCAGAATTAAAGGTAATCATTGATCGGGACAAAGCTTCCAGGCTTGGTTTTAGGGCACGTGATATTGCATCAACTGTTCGTACAGCATTTAATGGAAAAAAGGTGTCAGTCTTTCGTGATGGAACTGAAGAATATGATATCTGGGTACAACTCGACCAGAGTTTCAGAAAAAATCAATCAGATCTGGCTTCTCTTTTTATTTTTACTCCCTCTGGAGAACCCGTAAGACTAAGTGAAATAGCAAAAGTCGATACAGGCCCATCCTATGGTTCAATCAGACACGTAGATACTGAACGGACAATTAGCATCAGTGGAGATGCTTTCAGGGTTCCTGGTCCAGTTCTAGTTATGAAAGCTCAGAGGATATTAAAAGGATTAGAGTTACCAGATGGTGTCCAATACAAATTTACTGGTGAAAATAAAGGTCGCCAGGAAACCCAGAAATTTATTGGACAAGCCCTTATCATTGCAATATGCCTTATTCTTGTAGTAATGATTGCTCAATTTAACTCAATTGCACTGCCATTAATAGTCCTGACTTCGGTCTTCATGTCTGTCATGGGTGTCTTTTTGGGACTTATAGTTCATGATCGTCCTTTCGGTATAATTATGACAGGAGTCGGCACAGTTGCTCTTGCAGGAATTGTAGTTAATAATGTTATTGTGATGCTGGATTTTGTTGTCAGATTACGTAAAAAGGGATTTGCCAGGAATGAAGCCATGATTCTTGCTTCTGCTGTACGTTTTCGGCCTATCTTACTTACTGCAGTTACAACAGTAATTGGACTTGCTCCATTGGCAATAGGAATGGACATAGATTTTAGTCGCGACTCCCCTATTGTTTTTGGAGCTGAAAGTGGCCGTTTTTGGAAATCAATGGCACTTGCGATCATGTATGGTCTGAGCGTTGCGACATTTTTGACTCTTTTCATGGTACCCACTCTGTACTCGCTTATTGAGGATGGACGAGAACGTATAAACAAGCTGCTGAGTAAATATTTTTCATTTCAGAATATAAATGAAATTAAAACAGTGTCAGAGGCAAATTAATATAATAGTTCTGTTTAGAAAGATTACACCTATTTCCTCATCCATGGGTATACTGATATTATCCCCATTTTATTCAGGTGTCACTACACGTGAAAATTTTTGACCCCTATGAATTAACTCACCGTGCTCCAAATCATTTTAGTTTTGGCGGGCTTGACAGAGATGTTATTTCGCGTGAAGAGCCCGGTTGTCTAGATTCTGTTTTAGAACATCCTGAAACACGTATCGTTCCAATTTGGAGATCCTTAAACCTGTTTTCCAAAACTCTGGAAGCAGGAGTTCCACCAGTACCTGCATATCTATCAGCCAAAGAAGCTACAGATTTAATTAAAATTGCAAAGGTTCAAGTTTATCTAGGCAAACAAACTGTGGCGAATACTCCCATTGCTTATCTGGCTATAGACATTTCCAGCATGGAAGAAGATGAAGCTACAAAAAAATTAGCGCCATGGGGCAAATTTATTGATTTACGAGAAATTGGTCCGCTCATTGGTGGCATCGAGGGCTCAATCCTGGCCTATGCAAGGGGAATGATATATTGGCATAGCCGAAACGGATATTGCGGTGTGTGCGGTAAAGCAACGATCTCAACAAAAGGTGGGCATCAACGCAATTGTACAAAAAAAGGATGTGCTTGCCTGCATTTCCCACGTACAGATCCTGCTGTGATTATGCTTGTTAAAGATGGGGACAGAGCACTCTTGGGGCGCCAGAAAATTTGGCCGGAAGGTTTGTATTCAACACTAGCAGGATTTGTTGAACCTGGTGAAACAATTGAACATGCAGTCGCACGTGAGGTTTATGAAGAGGCAGGAATTATTGTGAAAGATATCATTTACCAGCATTCACAGCCATGGCCATTTCCATCTTCTCTGATGCTTGGATTTACTGCTGAGGCAAGCACAAAAACAATTAAACTTAATGATGCTGAACTTGAAGATGCTCAATGGTTTACAAGAAGTGAAATGCTTAATTTTAAAATGCAGGAAAAATTCCTGCCTAGGAGAGTGTCTGTTTCCAGAAGGCTTATTGATGATTGGTTGTACAATAATTAACGAGTATTTTTCTGTTGCTTAAAGAGAATAGTGTTTATTTATGAGTTTTTTTAACCCATTCCATGACTTTTGGCAAATTGGATATTTTCATCTGATGAACTGATAGAAGAGGGAATCCTTCCAACAGGTTTGTGGGTATGCCATCAATGACACCTCCAGAAATCCAGCCACATAGCCGCCATACTGCTAAATCAGCAACACTTGTTATTTTGTTCAGACTAATAAGCCACAAATTCAATTTATTTTTTCCATAAAAGAAGATAAGCTAGATTTGCTGAAATAGAAGTTACCCAAAATTATTAGAATAGAAATATTTTGAATTATCTATTTAGGGTTATAAAAGTGATGAATATTTATATAAATTTATTTTTATCTTAGTATAAACATGGTTTAAAGGCCATAATGTGGCTGTTTCTCCATCCTCCAGTCAGTCAATCTAAGACTTTCAAAATTATCCATCATATTTCTGCAATAAACTATTTTCATGCTGATGGTAGGCATGACTTTTTAACAATCTCAAAGATAAAAGACGAATGGAACTTAAAGACAAAGTAGTAATTGTAACGGGCGCTGCTCAGGGACTGGGTCGCCAATTCGCGCTGGGTTGCGCAGAAAACGGAATGAAGGTCGCACTTTCTGATATAAATTCTGAAGTCCTGGAAAAAACCCGCAAGGAGTGCGAAGACAAAGGAGTTGAAGCAAGGGGATATGAATTAAACGTCACACAGGAAGCAGATGTTGAGGCGGTATATTCTCAGGTTGTCAGTGATTTTGGTACGCTAGACGCTACCATCAACAACGCCGGGATTTTGCGTGATGGACTCCTTGTAAAAGTTAAGGACGGTAACGTGCAAAAATTCTCCATGTCCAAGTGGCAGGCAGTGATTGACACTAATCTTACGGGTGTTTTCCTTTGTGCCCGTGAAGCCGCAGCAAATTTTCTTGAACTGAAAAAACCTGGAGTGATAATCAACATTGCCAGTGTCGCGCGTTCCGGAAATTTTGGGCAAAGCAATTATTCTGCTGCTAAAGCAGGAGTTTCCGCAATGACAGTTTTGTGGGCTCAGGAACTGGCGCAACACGGAATCCGTGTCGCCGCGATTGCTCCGGGATTCACTGCCACAGAAATGGTAGTTTCCCTGCGTGATGATATCAAGGAAAATTTTGTAAAAAGTATTCCTCTTCGTCGTTTCGCGGAGCCGAGCGAGATGTCCGATGGAGCGCTTTTCATTCTGAGAAATGATTACTACAGCGGGCGCGTACTGGAAATAGACGGTGGAGTTCGTATTTGAGCTATTTCTCAAGTGCGTCGCAAAACGCACTGCTTTACGTTGTTACAGTTCTGATTTGGGGTTCAAGCTGGTTGGCTATTAAATACCAGCTTGGCTCCGTTGATCCGATGGTCTCGGTGGCTTATCGTTTCATGCTTGCTTCCGCTCTTTCCTGGTTATATTGCCGTTTTTCCGGTCGTTTAATGCGCTACAGTTTGCGTGATCATGGATTCATGTTTCTGCAGGGCGCAAGTCTTTTTGCCCTCAACTATTGGTTGTTCTACCTTTCTGAACTCACACTTACCAGCGGTTTGGCTGCAGTTATTTTCAGCACCATTGTTGTGATGAATATGATGAATGGAGTCTTATTTTTGAAAAACCGTTTGGAATTACGTGTGGTGCTTGGTGCCGGAATTGGGCTGTTTGGAATCATCGTCGTTTTCTGGCCCGAAGTCACCGATTTTGAATCAGGAAGTGAAAATTTATTTGCTGTGTCTTTGGCTGTGCTGGCAACACTCCTGGCTTCTCTTGGGAATATTGCTTCTGCCAGGAATCAACGTAAAGGCATCCCTGTTGTTCAGGCCAATACTTTTGGCATGACTTACGGCGCTTTGCTGATGCTGGTTTTGTCGTGGGCTACCGGGCGGGAATTTACTTTTGAGGTGACTCTGCCTTACGTTAGTTCACTGGTGTTCCTCTCTGTTTTTGCCTCTATCATTGCGTTTTGGACATACCTCACCCTGCTAGGCCGAGTTGGTGTGGAGCGCGCCGCTTACGCCACTTTGTTTTTTCCTTTAGTAGCACTGGGCTTTTCAACAGTTTTCGAGGATTACCAGTGGACGGCTTCTGCCGGCATAGGTATTTTGCTGATTCTTGCTGGGAACCTGTTGATTCTCAAACGATCAGCATAAAGTAAATCCTGCGGACTTGGAGTGATTCAGCGGAGCGTGGCTAATCAGGCCCGCGTATTAATTATTTACTTTGTTTTTCGGCTAATTCATCGATACTCCGCAAATGGTAGTCTATCGAATCCTGTGGTAGAAAACTGGCACGAAAGCCGTTTTTGGCAATTTCTATAACATCTTCACGGCTTAAATTTAAGCCGTTTTGTGTGGCCAGAAAATTGTCGTTCATGTAACCGCCAAAATATGCTGGATCATCAGAATTTATAGTTACGCAAAGCCCGGCATCGAGCATTTCTTTGAGATTGTGATCTTCCATTTTATCGAAAACGCGCAACTTGGTATTTGAAAGTGGACAGACAGTAAGCGGCATATTATCTTTTAGCAGTCGCTCCACCAGATTTTTGTCTTCCATACAACGTACCCCGTGGTCAATCCGGGCAACTCCGAGCAAATCCAATGCCTGCCAAATGTATTCCGGAGGACCTTCCTCACCTGCATGCGCCACTTTTCGAAGCCCTTCTTCGGAGGCCTTTGTAAAAACACGTTCAAAAATTTCCGGAGGAAATCCGACTTCCGCGGAATCAAGTCCAACACCTTCAATCCAGCCTCTGAACGGCAGTGCTTCCTGCAAAGTCTCCATAGCGGCTTCTTCACTTAAGTGCCGTAAAAAACAAAGTATCAGAAAGGAAGTCATGCCGAATTTCTGTTTGGCTTGTTCCAGGGCTTTGTGAATTCCTGTGATTACTGTTCTCATGGGAACTCCGCGGTCTGTATGTGTCTGCGGATCAAAGAAAATTTCAACGTGCTTTACATTATCGCGATGTACCCTTTCCAGATAAGCCCAGGTCAGATCAAAGAAATCCTCTGTCTGTAAAAGTACTCCTGCGCCTGCATAGTAAATATCTAAAAAAGACTGTAAATCACTGAATTCATATGCCGCTCGTACTTCTTCAACCGAAGAAAAAGGTAGCTCAATCTGGTTACGTTCCGCCAGTTTAAACATCAATTCCGGTTCCAGTGAGCCTTCGATGTGCAAATGCAATTCTGCTTTTGGGAGTATTTTTATAAATTCTTCAATCATTGTTTCTTCTTTTAATTCTCTTTAAAAACCATCATCTTTATAGAATTCTCTTAACATTGTCTTGAGAGATGGAAATCATGTCAATACTTAAAAAATAACGGTCAGTTTTTTGTCTTGCTCCATACCCCATGAGGTATAAGCTGAAAATCATGTTTTTTAAACATGACACAGGTTTGGTCTTTTTCAATTAATATTCACTGCTAAGGTAGATGATAGAAACAATAAATTGGGACATTTCAGGTATGCATTGCGACGGTTGTTCAGCAAGGCTGCAAAAAGTGCTTTCCGGAAAAACTGGAGTACAGTCCGCAGAAGTTTCTTTTGCTGAAAAACAAGCCTCACTGGAATTTGATTCCGCATTAATTTCAGCAGATCAACTTCAAGAAGCAGTTGAAAAGGCCGGTTTTGAAATTGCAACAGCTTAGATTAATGGGAGTATGAATTACCTTAGTATCTGCTTTGGGAAGGCTGATAACGGCTGATCATTTTTACTAGAGCAAATAGTTCAGAAGTTGATTTTGCTCCAGAGACGTTCAGGAAGCAGTCGCATAAGTTTGGTAATTAAGGCCCACGGCCAAACCGGAACGGTGGAGGACCAAACTTTTTTTTCAATCATGTCTGCCATTAGACGTGCTCCTTTTTCTGCGGAAATCAGGAAAGGCCGGGATTTTCGATGAGTATTAATCGGCGTGTCGATAAATCCGGGATTAAGGACGGTAACCGCTATTTTATGCTGTTTGAGGTTATTCCGGATACCTTCCATGTAAGTTGATAACGCAGCTTTGGAAGCAGAATAAGCCGGAGTTGTGGAAAGCCCTCGGAAACCGGCGACTGACGAAATTCCGACAATTTGACCACCTCCCTCTTTTTTTAAAATTTCCGTACCTGCGTCTATGGTGGCCATTGCGCCGAGTACATTTATTTCGATGACTTTACTGTCCAGGTGAAATGTGCCCTCACCAGGATAACTCCTTTCGCCAACACCAGCGTTGGCAATTACAATCTGTACTCCGCCAAGTTGGTCCGCAAGTTTGTGTAACACTTCCGGAACTCTTTCCAAATCCGCCACATCAAGTTTAGCTATGGCGACCTGAGTTTCTCCTCCCAACTCGTCACGCAGAGATTCAAGCAACTCAAGCCGTCTGGCGCATAAACCAAGTGCGAAACCTCTGCGTGAAAATTCAAAAGCCAGCGCTCGTCCTATTCCAGAACTGGCACCTGTGATTAAAATGGATTTCGGCAATTTATAATTTTTGCTCACTGCCTCGTCCAATCATCCAGCCTAAACCAACCCCAACTCCGACCCAGATTGTTGTAGTAAGGCTTCCCGAATAAAAGAGCCAGAGAAGTAAATACGCTGCCAGTACCGCTAACTGAATTTGACGCTTAGTTTGAAAAAGAGCACCCCATTCTTTTAATTTTGCGGATGTATCCTGAATAAAGTTGTCCATGGAATTCTATTATAATGATCAGTTTTTAATTGTTAAGTCTGTTGATATTTGCTGTTGCTGCACACTCTCCTGCCCCCGCCTGACTTCTAGATAATCGAGAATTGTTGTCTAAGTGATAACACTAATATCATTAAGATTTCTCCCAACGGCCGAAATGTCAGTTCACCAAAACAGCTTCTGGATTTGATATTAACTCCTGAATTCCTGATTTAGACGCTGGGTGAATTCTAAGCTATTTTAAGGACAGTCAATTTTAGTTTATATCTTGAGCAAAGCAGGCTCAAGTTTAACTTGACTGCACAAAATAGTTGCTAGTTTTTGTGCAGTAAGATAGCATGAATGAGTCGTGAATGAGGCCGTAGTGGCGGAATTGGTAGACGCGCTAGGTTCAGGGTCTAGTGTTCTTTGGACGTGGGAGTTCGAGTCTCCCCTACGGCACCAGGCTAAACCCAAATTCTCGTGAATATATTTCGAAAAGTCCTCCCAAAGACTTTCCTGCAAAAAAGGCCAGATAGCTCAGTTGGTAGAGCAACGGACTGAAAATCCGTGTGTCGGTGGTTCAATTCCACCTCTGGCCACCATATAAAAGTCAATATTATCAGTAGGCAACCTCAAAATATTGGCGTCTTTAAAAAATCCGAAATTACTGCCAATTATTGCCAATATGCCCTAAAAATGGGTATAGGTCTTGTCTTTATTGCCAAATTACTGCAACAAATATTCTTCAAATCAGTATCCAAATGAAGGTTTAAAAATTGCCTCTGGTGTTTCATCAAACTTGTCTCCATGCCAATTTGCCAAGAATGTAAAGCTGTCACATGCTTCTTTATCCGCTATCGGTATTATCCTCACAATTCTACCCTATTCTCCTTTAGCTGATTATATCTTTTATCTTTTTCCAGCTTAGCCCAAATATGAAATCGCCTATCTGGTCAGGCTGAACTTTTTCATGCCCTGCAAAGTCATCCCATATACGATCTGGAATTGTCTTACCTTTTTGATATGCTTTACATACTCTTTCACCGTATGTCAGCTTGTTATTACCTAAATAGTGGTTACATAACTCACACCTGGACTCTACTTGACCCAGAGCAATTGCTTCGTCTAAAACATCTTCATCCTCATCCATAAACCTGTCAAGTCTATTTTCTTCTGCCATCATATTGATCTAAAATTCATCTTTGGCTTTATCGACTGCCTGCCCTAGTTCAAAAAAAGAAACTGAGTTGGTCAATTTTTTCAGCGAGGGTAATGTGATTGAGTGTTGGCTCCGTTCCCTTTCATCAAGTACTTTTGTAGGAAGGACAAAGAATTCCCATTGTGAAATATCCAGTGGGTTCACTGTCTCTTTATCTTTGTGGAATAAGAGAGCAAACACATAAACATCTGCTTGACGTTTCTTTTCCTTATCAAATTTGTTTGTTTCTTTGTCCCATCCCAATGTTTTGGGAACATTGAATCTTATTTTAGACAGTCTACTCTGTTGCCAGCTTTGTACATATGCGGCTGACTTGACCTCAATTCTGACACCTGCTTGAGTGACTAGATCATAAGCACCCCATTCATCACGTATTTCATCATCCTTTATACACCCTAAAGCTTTACCCACCATATACTCCGCAAGAATACCCCTGGTAGCGTTGCTTACTACATCAGAAGAACTCCATTGCCAGAAACTTAGAAGATTGAAATCTAGGTTATTGCTTCCATCTCTAAACTTTTCTTCACCGGAGTGTTTTGTTATTTCAATTTCTTTGAGATCATTCATATTAGAGATTATAGTCTTTTGAAATCACTTTAACACTTGTTACATTTTTTTGTAAATTTTATGTTGAAATAAAGTGTTAAATAGTAGATGGTTTGTTACTACAGCGATTTTTTAAAATGGGTTTTTTACTAAGATATAGCCATAAAAGGTTTACATGAGCAAAAAATTATCAAAAATAATTGGTTTAAATTTGCAAAAATTTGACGAAATAGTTGCCAGGGGGGATGAGTTTCATATACAAAAAGCAAGGCTTTTGCCATTTTATAAAGCTGGTGACGAAATGGCACTAACTTCAATTTTTCTTTCAGCATTACGTCTTGTTCGCGAATTTAGGAATGAAATTTTTCGAACAATTAATTTAAGTCGAAGCAATCATCTCAGGATTTATACTGAGGTAGAATTTCTTTTGTTTGATAAAAAAAGAATGGATGGATTAATTCTAGTTGTCAGATCAAATAAAATTATTGATGCTGTTTTACTTGAAGTAAAAAATAATAGAAATGATATAGATGAAAAACAATTATCAGAATACTTGGATATAGCAAAAGAATACGGGATATCAAAGTTTCTAACTATTTCAAACCAGTTTGTAGCATATACAACACAATCCCCTACAAACATTAAACCACCCAAGCATGTTTCTTTATACCATTTGTCATGGACATTTATTTTAACCATTGCCAATATCCTAATCACCGATAATGATACTAATATAGATGATGTTGATCAATTAGAGTTGATGAGAGAAATAGTTGCATATTTTGAGTCGCAAAAATCTGGTATTCTTGGTTTAACGCAGATGAAACCAGGTTGGGTTGAACTTACCCAAAAAGCAAACGCAGGTACTGTATTAAAAGCATCAGAAACATTTGTAGAAGAAACGGTCTCAAGTTGGCTGCAAGAAGAGCGTTGTATGGCCTTGCTCCTCAGTAAAGAGCTAGGTTTATTTGTAAGAATAGGGAAACGGCAATTCAAGGAAGATCTTCCTGGAAGAATAAAATTTGAGAAAAAAGAACTGATAAATAGCTATCGTTTAGAATCAAACTTCCATATTGATGGTGCTGCTTCATCACTCAAAATTTCAGCATATTTTGATCGAATGACTATTGCATTTTCCTCATATCTTGCAGCTCCAGAAGATAAAAAAAATCGTGGTAAGGTTAGTTGGTTAAAAAATCAATTAAAAATATGTGCACAAAGGAATCCTCAATTGTACGACTTAGTAAAGACTGACCTGATAATTGATGTTGATATCAAACATGCTAAAAACAATTTAAGATTTGGTATAGATGAACTTGATGATTCTGCAGATGAAGTTGGTAAACGAGATATTACTGGATTCAGTATTTTATATCTAAAAAGTTTGGGCAAGAAATTTGAGAGCAGAAAAGGTGTCGTAGAGATTATGGAGAAAATGCTCATTAATTATTATGAATGTATTTTTCAACATTTGAAACGTTGGGCAAAACCAGCTCCTCAAATTATTCACCCTAAAGTAGAGAGTCCAATATCTGATATTG
>Ga0207992_1000188_pt1 | contig 33707 bp, 27 predicted proteins | sample ETN02SmetaG_FD_185788 | JGI IMG/M metagenome (GOLD analysis project Ga0207992, IMG submission 185788) | Marine microbial and viral communities from oxygen minimum zone, Eastern Pacific Ocean - ETNP2014F10-02SV255 (SPAdes) (version 2) | ecosystem: Environmental > Aquatic > Marine > Oceanic ...
AGTTCGACGAGGAGGTCTCAGAGGAAGAGGCGGACGAGTTCGAGGAGTTCGACGAGGAGGTCTCAGAGGAAGAGGCGGACGAGTTCGAGGAGTTCGACGAGGAGGTCTCAGAGGAAGAGGCGGACGAGTTCGAGGAGTTCGACGAGGAGCTCTGAGCTCACCCTACCGGCTCGCCGCCCTCTCCAAGGAAAGCCAGCCTAGCTATCCCCCCCACTCCTATCAGGTGCATTACCACACTATGGGGTACTGTCTGAGATAGTACAGCAATTACGGCATCGTCATCCGATACAGTAGACATCATCTGTGCAGTAGCCCTTACCCTCCACCCTTCGAAGCTTTCACGCATCTCCAAATCATCCAGGATTACCTCCCATCCTGCGGCCTCGTACAGCTCCGCAGATGCTAGGTCGGTGGTGAACAGCGTCCCTGGGGAACCGTGGTACACCTCGGCATGCCGGACCCAGTTCGGGGGATCGTTGATATCTGGGATTCCGACAATCTCTGCATTGAGTTCTTGATCCGATAGCCATGCTTCGACCATTGCAGCGCGCTCTTCGAGGTTCCAGGGGTTTTCCATCGACTGGGGTCTGTTTGAAGAGCCGATGCAAATGATCAACCTATCATCAGGCCTGTTCGAGGAACGCCAATTCTCGGCCGCCGTTACCATTGATTCGTGACCCCTGTGGAATGGTTGGAATCTACCTAGGACTACAACTCCTGGACTGGGGATAGTATCTGGCGGAGGAGGGTCCAGTGGTAATCCAGTCATGGGAGCGCCACCATGGAGTCGGCGATTGACTTTCCCCCAAGATGCCATTCGATTGGGTCCAAGTACTCACGGCCGACTAGGATAGGATCGCCAGACCTTCTTGAATGGTCAACCAGGGAGAATAGTGACTCGCTTAGTGACTTGTGGGATTCCATGGTTGGGAGTATCCTAGGGTCATCCGATGGTTCCATCGTCTCACCCAGGGCCTCTCTGCGGGACATCCAATCAAGGATGACAGATTCGGAATATGATGCCCTGTCAGTCTCGGATAGCTTCGCAGAGAATTCGTCCCATACCTCTGGCCTAGTGAAATCTTCCGCGCTTTCCACTTTCCTCAGAAGCATCGGTTCGACATAGAGGAAAAGTCTGGCTTCCCAGCAGCTCCATCGGGCATATGAGCACCATTTGGCCAGAATTAATCCGATCTCGCTTGATAGTTGCGTTTGTGCCGAGGGGGGCTGGGTCAAGTCCCAATCGGAATAGGAGTCGATTAGCTCTAGGAAATCACCCTCCAGGTCTACGTCGAAGTCCCTCTGGAATCTCGGATCGGCTAGAGGTCTGCTCCCTCTCAAGGACTGCTCACCCATGCCAGAGGAGATCTCACCCATGCTCATTGAGGACAATCTGTCGAAGCGCTTGCCATCCACAAGATGCAGGGTCACGTCCGCCATGAGGCTTATGAGTGGATGGCGACAAATAACCCTAGCTCCACCGATTCGATGCCGAATATGCCACCTAATTCAAGAACATGAGGGATGACCCCCAATGTAGAAGCCTTGCATCTGGCAGAGGGGGAGATTTGGTGGCAACCATAGACGAACAAATCAAATCACTTGAGGAGGAGATTTCCAAGACCAAGTACAACAAGGCTACTCAGGGCCATATTGGAAAGTTGAAGGCGAAGATTGCTGCACTAAAGGAGAAGCAGGAGAAGGCCCGGGCCCATTCAAGGGCGAGTGGTGGATCGCAGGGATTCGAAGTCAAGAAATCTGGTGATGCTTCTGTTGCCCTAGTTGGCTTCCCCAGTGTTGGTAAGTCCAGCTTGATTTCACAGCTTACTGAAGTCGAGTCTAACGCTGGTGACTTCGCTTTCACCACCCTAACTTGCATACCTGGCGTAATGGAACACAGGGGTGCTAAGATTCAGATTCTGGACTTGCCGGGACTTATCAAGGGTGCTTCTGAGGGAAAGGGTAGGGGAAGAGAGATCCTGAATGTAGTCCGTGGTTGCGACATGGTCCTCTACGTCATTGACCCGTTCCAGAAGTCCCACTTCAGAATACTGGATCACGAATTATGGAAATCTGGAATGAGGTTGAACCAGAGGCCACCTCAGGTTTTCATCTCCAGGACGAAAAGAGGGGGTATTGAGGTCCGGTCGACATTAGAGCAGACTCATCTGGAGGACGAAGAGATAGTGGACATCGTACGAAGCTTCGGAATTGTCTCGGCCACGGTTACTCTGAGGACGGACGTTACTGACGACCACATTGTCGATACCTTGGCGGGAAACAGGTGCTATACGAAATCAGTAGTGGTAGTGAATAAGATAGATCTGGCGAGCGATTCCGATTTGTCAAGGGTGCATGAGGGGCTTCCGGAAACATGGCCGGTGTTGAACGTCTCGGCAAAAACTGGAGAAGGTCTTGAGGGGATGAAGGACTTCATTTTTGACAATCTAGGTTTCATGTCGATTTTTCTGAAGCCACAGGGCCAAGAGGCTGACTTGGTGGAGCCTTTGATTGTCAAGGATACTTCCACTGTCCGCGAGGTGTCCCAGAAACTTCATCGCGACTTCATCAGAAAATTCCGATATGCAAGAGTAAAGGGGCCGAGTGCCAAGTTCGACTGGCAGAGAGTGGGCTTGGACCATAGGCTGAAGGATGGTGATTTACTGACCGTCATACTTCGTAGGTGACCGAGTTTGCGATGCTTTCACCTATGATGGGGGGATCCAAGGGCATGCAAGGTGAGGGCGCTGGGATAATTGAAAGCGAAGGCTTCCAATCACTTATCGGGCATCTGGAAAATAGGGGTAGGGCGTACGTAGCGATATTCGTCGTGGGTTTCGTCGTGGGATTCCCAGTTGCAGAGATGTTGATAGAATGGCTCATGGAGGCGGATGGTTTCATCCCTGATGGGGTCCAGCTAATCATTTTGCAGCCTCTGGAAGCGATTATGCTGCAACTAAGGATAGCGATTCAGATTGGATTTGCCGTACTCGCTGCAGCCATAATAGCCGATCTGGCGATGATGGGCAATTTCGATGCTGCCCGGGACATAAGGGACAATGTGAATGTGTCCAGGCTTTTGTGTTCGGTCGCGGGTTCGGCCCTCCTTGGCCTGATGGGGATCGCCTACGCCCATGAAGTCCTAATTCCGTTCCTACTGCAATATCTAGCCGAGGACGCTGCTGCTTCGAACCTTGAGTCTACTTGGAGGCTGCAATCTTGGGTCGGTTTTGTCTCTGGGCTCTATTTCTCGTCTTTAGTTGGCTTTCAAGTTCCATTGGTCGTCACACTCCTAATCAGAGGCGGGGCCATTGACAGGAGGGCTGTTGTTGAAAATCGGGGAGTGCTTTGGTTCGTTGGGCTGGCTACTGGGGCCCTGCTATCCCCGCCTGACCCGATTTCCATGTTCCTAGTAGGTGGTCCGATACTGGTACTGATGGAGTTGGCACTGGTCCTCGACTGGTTTTGGCCTGTTGACCCTAGTCCTCAGCGCTGACGCCGACTTCCTCGGCGGATTCCTCGGAAAAGTCCTGAATTATCATCTGCTCATCGGGGGCCAGGGATGCTGCAAGCTCGGCGCTAGTGAGGCCCATCTTGCTCGCCTCTTCCTTGAACCACTCCCTGACTTTCCTGAAGTCTACCTCGGGACAACCGAAGTACTCTGCGAACCTTCGAGTTGTGGTTAGCCTCCTGGTTAGGCCGTTCCTACGCCTATCAATCAATCCTAACTTGGACAGGTCCCTGACATGGTCGTATGCCCTCTGGCCGAGCATGTCTACCAATTGAGCCTGGGACATGGGCTGGTGATAGGCAATCAGGGCCGCTGCTGGGAGTAGCCTCTGGGGTATGTCTGCCCTGAAGTCCTCAGGTAGGAAATCGGATAGCCCGGGCCTAACTTCGAAAATCCAACGTCCTGAGACCTCAGTGAGCTGTAGCGCACAATTCTCACGCCTCTTGATTGTCTTCCTTAACTTCTGTAGCGCTTCGTCGATGTCTTCAGGGGGCGCATCTAGCAATTCAGACAGCTCTGTCACCTTCATCGACCTGCCTGCACCGAAGAGGATCGCCTCAAGAATTGTTGAGAGTGTGGGCTCAGGCATTTCCTATAACCCCCATCTCAGACTTCGGGTGTAGCTTGCCCGTCAATTCGTCATAATCCGTTGAGCCCTCCCAGAGATCCTTCAGAACTATCCTTCCATTCTTGCCATTCTCCTGGGATAGTGAGACATACCCCCTGTTGGTAAGGAAGAGTGTGGAGACCAGGGCTGTGACTTGGGCCTCTGCTCGAACCTCGTCTTCGCTGGACTCGGGATTCTCAGAGTGCATCTGGAGCTCCTCCGCCACATCAGCTAGCGCGGCGGTGTGACCCCCATCTATCCTTGACTTGAGTGCGCCCCATGTCCTCTTGAGATCCCCCTCCAGGTCCTCAACGTGGATGCTCCCGCTAAATCTGGCTCTGGCCTTGACTTGGGCCTCCCTCCTTTCCTCGGCTATCTTTTCCCTGATCCTCTGTTCCTCGGCGAGACGGCCAGCGTCCCGGAGGCCCAGTAAGAGCTCCCCCAGGGTCACTGGTCGGCTCTCGTCCCTGTGTATCCGCCCCTCGAACATCGAAGGGAGGACCTCGTCTGCAGCACCGCTCAGGACCCCTACTGAGAAGTTGTAGTCCGCGTCTTCGAAATCGGCCTCCCATCCGGTATCAAAGTCCCAGTCATCCTGTTGGTCGAAGAGGAAAGCTTGTTCCTGCCGCTGAATTAGGGAGGATGCTTGGCCCCTGAGTATCGACCATGCCATCCTGATTAGCCGGCCACACGAAGGAAGGTCGATGTTCTCGGCTGTCCGGATTCTCTCGTTGAACATCTCTGTGAATGAGGATAAGTCGACATCCCATGGATCGAGGTCGCTGGACTGGAACATCTGGAAAACCAGTGCGACAGAACGGTCGAAGGGGTCCACTAAGTATTGGTGCTCTGCCTCTTCCATGCATGATAGTTCCATCAGCCTATCCAAATACTGGCTGGTTCCTAGGTCTGGCTTCCCATCGAGGAGCCTGGAAACGATGTCGTCTCTGAGCTGCTCGCCGAAAATCATCACTCAACCTCCTGTTCGGCCTCGGTGATTGCTTCTAATGATGGGTTTGCCTTGTCTCCGCCTGAAGTCTCCGCCTCGATTACGTCTGTGACGTCATCAGCCCTGGCAATTAGTGCGTCCATTGGCCCGTCGGGAGGAGCTTCTGCGGCCTCATCGACCTGGACCCCGGCCCTCTCCGCCAATCCACCAATGCTCTTGGGGGACTCAAGTGGCTCTGGAGTTCTGGGCATGTTCTCGGGTTTTGGTAGCTCGGGTATGGCCTTCTTCTCGGAATCGGATTCTGCCCTAGCCCTTTCTTCAGCCTCTATCTCCTCACTCATGTCCAAGGCCGCGGCCCTGTCGAAGTCCGTGATTCTCTGGCTCCGACCGTCTCCAGCATGGGTGATTCCTATGTGGTGATCGGCCAGAGTGAGGCTGACCTTTCTCAGGGTGACCATGATGAACTGTGCCATCTGACTACGCATTCGGCACAATGCGGCTATTCGCTCGGAGTTGAACGGGTCCAAATTCTGGTCGACTTCGTCGAAGTAGTAGAAGGGGCTTGGTTCGTAGTCCTGGATAGCGAAAATCATGGCAAGGGCCGCCATTGACTTCTCGCCGCCTGAAAGAGCGGATCGCCTGGTGTTCTGGCTCTTCCCGGGGGGAACGCAGGCCATCTCCAGACCTCCCTCAAAGGGACTGTCCGCGTTCTCCAGTCTCAGGGAACCCTTCCCGGAGGGTTGTAGAATCTCGTAAACTCTGCTGAAGTTGTTGTTTACGTGCTTGAAAACGCTCAGTAGTCGGGTTCTCCTCTCTTCCTCCAACTTGTCGGCGATGCTTGCTAGTTGGTCACGCCTGTCCCGTAGTGTCTTCCCGTCTGATATCAGGTCTGAGATTCTGCTGGCAACGGCATCATATTGCTCTATTGCTAGCATATTCACGTTCCCGAGAGCGCCGAGGCGGCGCTCTAACCCCTGCACGCTACGCTCCGCCTCGGCGACTGTTGGCAGAGGGGAGTCAGCCGGTGGCAGAGGAATCCCAGCAGCCTCTAACTCGGCTGCGATTTCCTCAACGGCTTCTCTCTTCTGCTTGATTTGTACAATTAGTTCCTCCATCCTAGAGGAGATGGTCTGCTTCTCGGAGGACAGTGAATCTAGGTGGGCGCGTAGTATTGCCCTCTCCTCGACTGCGGTCTCGCGTCTCTGGGTGAGGATCTTCTGCTCTTCATCGAATTGGGAGGCCTTCTCCCTTAATTCGACCAGCAATGCCTCGGAAGATTGCCTCGATGCTTGCAAGTCTTCGATTGCCCTTGAGGCCTCTGATATTGCCCCCTTGTGATTGGCGATTTGCCTCTCGAGTTCTTTGACCCTGTCCCCGAGAATCGATAATTGGTGCTGTGCAGATGAGATGGATCCTTCCGACATTACTCGGGTTCTCTCGGCTTCCGTTCTAGTTCTCTCAGCCTCCCTGAGTTTTTCGGAGAGATGATCCGGAGTGTGGTCCTGCAGGGCCTCAGCTGCGGCCAGTCTGGCTGCAGCTGACTCTTCAAGCTCTGAGTTTGCTTTTTCGCACTTGTCGGAGAGTTTTCCCCTCTCTGACTCGCATTTCTCAAATTCACTGCTGGCAGCCTTGATCTTGTTCTTCAGCTCATCCACTGACTTCTGGGTTCGCTCGAGATCGGCCTTCCAATTTCTGACCTTGATTGAGTGATCCCCGTCATCGAGATTGTGGATCCGGTCTCTGAGCTCCTGCTGATTACGGCGGATCTCTCTGAGCGCACCGTCCACGGTTGAGAAGACTAGGTCGGCTTCTTGCACTTTCATCTCCAAGCTCTCCATGCCAGATGACCCAGCTGCGGGCCCGTTGAACCTAGGCCTGTTGCCCTTGGAGGAGGATGACCCTCCGGTCATTGCACCTGAGCTCTCGATCACGGATCCATCGAGGGTCACCATCCTGACCCCTCCCATGTTTTCCCTGGCAACTCCCATCGAGTCTACGACCAGAGTGTTTCTACCTGCATACCTGACGGCCGTCTCCACGCTTTGGTCAAAATCAAGTAAGTCATGCACAAAGCCCAGAACGCCGGGGTTTCTGGCCACTAGGAGTGTGCGACCCTGGGGCCTCGAGACAGATAACTTGTTGAGCGGCAAGAATGTTGCCCTTCCTCCGCCGTTTTTCCTGAGCCATGAGATGCACTTAGAGGCAACGAGATCAGAAGTGACGACGATACTGCGGAGTCCGCCCCCGAAGGCAAAGGCGAGGGCCTCCTCGTGAGCCGAGTCCTTTGGAGTGGCAAGTTCGCCCAGCGTACCAAGGATCCCATGAATCTCTCCACTTTCCCTAAGCTTCGACAATGCTGCGAGGGTGAAGGCTGAACCTGGAGAGTTCGAGCGGGTCTCCATCCTTGCTTTGGCCTTGGCGAGATCGGTCTCTGCCTTTCTTAGACGGGTTTCGGCGATATCTCTGTCGTCTATAAGCGACCTTTCCTGCTTCTGTAGGCTCATCAGTTCCTTGGCAAGTGAGTTCCTGTCTTCGCCGGGGCTGGTTTTCTCAAGGTCCTCCCCAACTAGCTCTTGGTCGTCCCTCTCTAGTTCAGCCGATTCGTATGCCTGCTCGAGCTCTGCTAGATTCTCCGAAGCCAGTTGGGATTTCTGTACGGCTCGGTCGTGCTCCAGCTGTGCTTGGGAGAACGCCTCCATGGACGACTGCTCGGATTGCATTGACTTTCCGAGCGCCCTGTTTAGACTCCTCCCGTGCTTGTCCCCGGATTGAATGGCCTCTCTGGCGGACTTCTCGTCTTCAGCTGCCTTCCTTAGGTCCTCCTTGGAATCGGTGACCGCTTTCCTCAACGAGGCAAGGTCCTCTTCCGCGTCCGACCTGGCTTTATCGGCGCCCTCCCTTTCCTTGGATAGGTTCTCTACTTCGGATCGCGCCCTTCCTGTGGCTTGATTATGGTCACCGATCCTGTCTCCCGCGGTTTCTATCTCGATTTCGTGTTGCCTGATCTCTTCGATAATCTCTCGTGCGTCGCCGCCTAGGACGTTATCAATGTCCTTGGCTAGCTGCACCAGCTCTTTGTCGGAGTCATCCAGTCGCTTGCCGCCATCTGTGATCTCGGACGATAGCTCGGTCACTCTCTCGGAGTATTTCGAGCTCTCTTCGGACAGTAGCCTAACCTCATCTGCTCGGTTTCGGTGCCTGGATTGCTCCAGAGTTAACCTAGCGATGTCAGCCTCGTCCTTGAGTTTCTTGAACTTCAGTGCCTGCTCCCGCTCCTTGGAGAGATCAGCCAGCCTGCTCTTCTGGTCGGCCTCAAAGATATCGATCGTCTCAATGCTGTTCTCAACGTGCTTCCTCTGGGTGTTGGCCTTCCTGATTTCGTCATCGTAGGCAGTGACCCCAGCTACTTCCTCGAGGACACCTCTGCGTTTATGAGGAGTCATGGTTGCAAGGTTTGTAACGTCCCCCTGTAGAACGATGTTGTAACCATCGCCTCTGAGTCCTGCCTGGGAGAGCATTCGCCTCATCTCGGATGCCGTGGTGGTCTCGCCATTGGTCTTGTAGGACGAAACAGGTTCCCCTCTCCTATTGAGTCGTACTGATCTGGTGAATGAGGCCTCGTCGGTATCGGACTTCAGCCTCCTTCGTCCATCGGGCTCCGGAGAGTTATCGAAAACCAATGTCACTGACATGTGTTTTGCTGGTTTTCCTGACTTGCCACCATTGAATATTAACTCGGTGACATTCGATGCCCTGAGGGATCTCGTTGATTTTGGCCCGAGTACGAATTGTATCGCATCTCCACAATTTGACTTGCCACTGCCATTGGGGCCGGTGATTGCTGTGAATCCCTCTTCGAGGGGGATTGTCAGTTCACCCCCAAACGACTTGAAGTTCTCTAGTTCAATCCTGTGTAGATGCATCCCCTCACCGATGAAGCCGAGAATTTATCGCCGACAACATAGCAGGTCGTCACATTTGAGGTTATGAAACTTGAGGCCCACGACGCTTCCAGAGGTCATTTAGCAGGGGGGCTGTGAATAGCCAAAGTCACATGTTACGACGGAACTTCCCGCCACTCTCGAACAATGCCTGGGTGACTTGCCCCACAGTGCAGTGTTCCACTATTTCCATCATGGTTTCGAATAGGTTCCCCCCCTCACGGGCAGTCTGCTTCAGTTTCTCAATTCCGATCTCAGCCTCCGATGAGTTGTTCTCCCTGAATTTCTTTCCCCTCTCGATGACCATTCTCTTCTCGCTTTCGTCCGAACGGGTGACCTCGATGTCGAAATCCTGAGCAGGTGGGGTCGATGATCCGGAGTCTGTGAATGTGTTTACCCCCACTACCGGGGTCTCACCCGTGTGTTTGCGATTCTCGTACAGCATTCCCTCGTCTTGGATTCGGTTCCTCTGGAAATTCACCTCAAGGGCTCCGAGGACACCCCCTCTGCCATGCATCTCCTCGAAGATCCTGAGTATCTGCTCCTCGACCTCGTTAGTCAGGAATTCTGCCACGAACGAGCCCTGTAGGGGGTTCTCATTCCTCAGCCAGCCATACTCCTTGGCAAGAATTAGCTGTATTGCCATTGCATCCCTAACCGTATCCTCGGTTGGGGTTCCAAAGGCTTCATCGCGGCTGTTCGTGTGAAGGCTGTTCGCATTGTCAGCCAGAGCGTAGAGGGCCTGAAGGGTTGTCCTGTAGTCGTTCCAGGTAAATTCTTGGGAGTGTAGTGAGCGGCCGCTGCTCTGGATGTGGTACTTCAGCTTCTGGCCCCTCTCGCCGACACCGTACATGTCTCGCATGGCAATGGACCAAATTCTCCTGCAGACCCGTCCGATCACAGCGTACTCCGGGTCCATTCCGTTAGAGAAGAACCAGGAAAAATTGCGGAGGAATTTATTGGGATCCATCCCCCTTGATTTGAACAGCTCGACGTAGGTCAGCCCATTTGACAGAGTCAGGGCTGCTTGGGTGATCGGGTTAGCCCCTGCCTCATCGATGTGGTAGCCGCTGATGCTGACGAAGTAGTGGTTACGAACTTCATTGTCTACGTAGAATTGGGCTACATCGCCCATCATCCTGAGAGCGGTGTCCAGATTGAAAACTAGTGTATTCTGCCCCATTGCCTCCTTGAGCTGGTCTGCTTGAACGGTCCCCCTTACTGTTGACAATGTGCGGGATCTGATTTCCTCGAGCTCAGATTGGTCGGGTTCACAGCCATTTTCTTCTACGAACTTCCTCTTCTGCTGTCTGATTGCCACATTAAAGAAGGCGGCAAGATGCCACCAGTAATTGCCGTTAATGGTCATGCTGACCGATGTATTTGGTGCGCAGAGGTCAAATCCCTCGAATAGCCTATCCATCTCATCCACAGTACTGATGCTGACCCCTGACTCGCAGACTTTCCCAAAGATATCCAGCCTTTCCTGGGGGTCGCTCCCGTAGAGGCTTGGGGAGTCGAATGCCACAGATAGACGATTGAATGCCTGGTCCTTTGACAGGAAGTGGTACCTTTTGTTTGTCCTCTCGGCGCTTCCCTCACCGGCGAACATTCGTACTGGTAGTTCATCCTCGCGTCTGAATGGGAAAACGCCACCCGTGAACGGGAAAGAACCGGGGGCGTTCTCCTTTCGGATCCACTCAAGCCTGTCGCCCCAATCTTCGGTTGTGGGAAGTGCCACGCGAGGGACATTGGTGCCGGATTGCGTCTCATGTGTTGTCTTGACTGGGATCTCCTTCCCCCTGACCACGTAAGTGGCTTCTCCGGACCTGTATGCGTCCGCGAGAGACTGGAATTCCTCGAGTGCGGCCCAAGCGGCATCGGGAATTGTTTCGCGTAAGTCTGCTGCTTCCGTATCGATCTCCTTGGCGGCCGAGTCCTTGCCGGAAACGCGCATTTGTGCTGCTGAGGACTCGAGTTGCTGGACTAGTCTGACCCCGTTGCAAGCCTCGGTTGTTCGTTCATGGTAAGTCCTGACCGTATTAGCTATCTCCGCCAGATAACCCTGGCGTTCAGGGGGGATTGGGGGGTCCCGGTGGGGAAGGCCGTCCTCTCCTAGACGGGGTTCGGAAGCTTCGAAGCTTGAGTCGAATTTCTCATTGACCAGGGAAGCCAGGCTTTTCCAGAGCTGATCGACGCCCGCGTCAGCGAATTGGCTGGCGATAGTTGGAATTACTGGCATTGACTCTGGGGGCTTGTCGAAGGATTCTCGGTTTCTCTGGATCTGCTTTCGGATCTCTGAGAGTGCGTCCTCGGCCCCAGGCCTGTCGAACTTGTTCAGCACCACTATGTCTGAGAAATCAAGAGCAGCCAGCTTCTCGAGCTGGCTGGGCGCCCCGTACTCCCTCGTAGTTACATACAGGAACAAGTCTGCCACCTCGGTAATAGCATCATTTCCCTGACCTATCCCACTAGTCTCAACTATGATTAGGTCGAAGTCGACTGCTTTGCAGACTTCGATCGCCCTACCCACGCAGTTAGCGATCTCGCGGCCGCTTCCTCTGCTGGCGAATGACCTCATGAACAGGTTAGAGTCAGTCAAGGAGTTCATCCTAATTCGGTCCCCGAGCAACGCCCCCCCGGTCTTCTTCCTTGTAGGGTCCGTTGCCAGCAATGCGACTTGCGCATTCGGGTTGTCCCTCCTGATTCTGAGCATCAGCTCGTCGATCAGGCTAGATTTACCCGCGCCGCCTGTTCCAGTGATGCCGATCACTGGGCAACCTGCTGGATCATCGCAAGACCTTGCCTTGGACAGCACTTCATTCAGTTTCTCTTCGCCTAAGTTTTCTGCGATTGTGAGAAGTCTGGAAACAGCTCCATGGTCGGTGGCCGAAACTGGTTGCCCCATATTCTCGAAGCGTGAGTCTGCTAGGAGATCCGCGCTAGCCGCGCTTCTCATTGCGTCCTGGACCATCCCAACTAAGCCCATTGAACGGCCATCATCTGGGGAGTAGACACGTGCGATTCCTTGTTTATTCAAATGCTCAATCTCAGGAGGGAGGATGGTGCCCCCTCCTCCCCCGAAAAGGAAAACGTGGTCAAATCCTGCATCCCCAAGAAGCTGCTTTGTGTAGGTGAACATCTCCACTGCTCCTCCTTGGTAAGAGGTTACTGCGACTGCATGTGCATCCTCCTGTATTGCCGCGCGGGATATTTCATCTGCACCCCTGTCGTGTCCCAGGTGGATGACCTCGCAGCCCTGACTCTGGAGGATCCTCCTGAATATCCCTATGGCTGCGTCATGACCATCGAAGATTGAGGTCGCAGTGACCACGCGGATGGGCATGGATGCCCCAGAGGGGCTGATTGCGATACCCGAAACACTGTCATCAGCCTCACTCGCCATGGCTGCCCGAGCGCATAATCCCACAAGAATGCGTTGTCCGCTTCGGAAAGGTACCAAAGGCTTCGACGCTTCCCTGCAGCTAGGAGGATGGCGTTACGAATGCAGTTTCCGTATTGGATCGATCTAGGCCTATTTTCGGTGCATCCGCATCTTTTCTTCGAGGTCCTTGGATACTTAGTGGGAATCTCAATTACCCTCTGGGTGTCTGACTCCGGGCGTGACTCGGTTCCTCCGGAGCAGAGGCATCCCCTGATTGTGGCTGGCTTGGTGGGGGCACTGATCGGTGCAAAGATCCTAGCTTGGGCTCAGCACCCCCAAACTACCATCATTGCCCTGACTGAGGAGCCCGTGCTCCTTTTCGGAGGAAAGACGATTGTAGGGGGGCTTCTAGGGGGGATGGCAGGGATCGAGCTAGCAAAGAAGGCGATGGGGATTGAGGCCAGAACGGGAGACCCACTGGTTTTGCCGTTGGCAGTGGGGATGAGCATTGGAAGGATTGGGTGCTTCCTCTCCGGGCTAGATGATGGCACATATGGGGTAGCTACTTCCCTGCCGGTCGGGATTGACTTCGGGGACGGGATAGATCGGCACCCAACCCAATTATACGAAATTGGGGCAATCTGGGCCATCTTCTTCGTGACGAAACTCAGGGCTGAGTCATCCCCGGTACCGCAGGGCTGGAGGTTCAGGTCTTACCTAATGGGCTACTTGTCATGGAGGTTGCTCGTCGATTGGATCAAGCCCGCTGATTGGGAGATAGTTTTCCTGGGCCCTATTCAGATAGCGTGCATCCTGGGGATTATTTGGTATCTGACGCTTGGAAAAATGTCTCAAGATGAATGGGCCACCGCGGGGGATGGTTGAAGCGTTCGAGTGGTGTGGCGATGAGGGGTCGAGAGCTTGAGTGGCAGAGTCAGAGATTACCTGTTCTATGACACTGTTACATCTGTCTGCTCATCCTGCCTCAGGCGTTCCGATGGCAAGGTGATTATCCGTGGCGATTCGGTCTTCATGGACAAGTTGTGCTACTCATGTGGGAACAGGGAGGAGGTGCTGATTTCGGATGACGCGGATTACTACAGACGCTGTAGAGAGATCTACGTCAAGCCGAGTGAGATGCCTGAGAAATGGAACACCCCCCTGAAGTATGGATGCCCCTATGACTGCGGCCTCTGCCCGAGCCATGAGCAGCACTCCTGCCTGACATTGATTGAGATTACCGATCACTGCAACCTGCGCTGCCCCATCTGTTATGCCTCTTCGGGACCCGAGAGACATCAAGACTACAGAACACTGGAGCACGTTGTGCAAATGCTCGATGCCGTGGTTGAAAATGAGGTGGAGCCAGATGTGATCCAAATCTCTGGGGGGGAACCGACACTACATCCAGACTTCTTCGAGATACTGGACGAGGCGAAGTCTAGACCGATTAGGCACTTGATGGTGAATACGAATGGAATAAGAATAGCCAACGATCCTGATTTCGCACGTAAGCTGGCCGAATACATGCCTGGGTTCGAGATTTACCTGCAATTCGACAGTTTGGAGAGCGAGCCCCTGATGCGGCTACGGGGTGCTGACCTCAGGGAGGTGAAGAGGAAGGCCCTTGAGAATCTGAACGAGCACAACATCTCAACCACCCTAGTAGCCACGGTTAGCCGTGGACTCAACGAAGACGAGTTGGGCACGCTAGTGGACTTCGCCCTTTCTCAGCCGTGCGTCAGGGGAATCACCTTTCAGCCGATTCAAGAGGCTGGCAGATCGGACGATTACGACGTCTCCAAGGAGCGGTTGACCCTAACTGAGGTTCGTCGGAGGATTGGTGAGCAGTCTTCCGCCTTCGAGGTTGAAGACCTGCTTCCCGTCCCTTGTCACCCAGACAGTCTATCCATGGCCTACGCCCTCAAGGTAGGGGAGGAGGTCGTCCCAATAACCCGTTACGTAGATGACGAAACACTGCTAGCAGGTCCCAGATCTACCATTCAATTCGAGAAGGATCCGGCAATTCATGAGGCGATCTTCAAGCTCCTCTCGACGGGCCACTCACCGCAATCGGCTAGCAACTCTCTTGCTGAGCTGCTTTGCTGCCTGCCAGAGCTGATTGTTCCATCGCAGTTCACCTACGACAACGTGTTCAGGATCATCATCATGGACTTCATAGACGCACACTCCTTCGATTTGCGCAGTGTGAAGAAGACATGTGTCCACATAGTCTCCCCTGACCTTAGAATCATTCCATTCGACACATACAACATGTTCTATCGAGGAGATTTGGAGAAGACCGTTCTGGGGCCGATACGCAGGGAGCTGGCCCTATCTGGCCAGGCCTTACTTTCCGCTGATGAACGGCAAAAGATATTGGGCAGCCTTCCCGTGATAGAGGCTAAGGGGGCATCTGAGTGAAAGAGGGGGACTGGTGGGAAGAAGACAGCGAGGAGGAGGGAGCGGGTGCGACCGTTGGCCCATTCTCCGACTCAGATGAGATATCGGAACCGGCCCCCGATACCGATGACGAGGAGGGGGCTGTGACTGGCCCTACTCTGTCAGGCAAAGTGAACATGACGGCCACAGGCGAGGGTTCGGTCCTTGGGAGCGCCGTTGATTCAGTGTCAGGAAGCGGCCTGCCCAAGGGGGCATGGTTCGCAATAGGCCTCATTGGAGGACCTATTGTACTGGGAATGTTTTCAGCATTATTTCTCTTTTTAGCTGAAGCATCCTATGAGTTTGGTGGTGAGGAACATTGGGGGGACGAAAGCGTCACCGCCGGTGACGAAACTGTTGAGGTCGGCGGGGAAGATTACCACACTTACCTCACGGCGCCTGGATCCTACATCATGGAATACGAATATTGGAATTATAATGTCCAATGGTGGGAAGGGGACAATGTGGATTCCAGTTATCACACCAATTGTTGGGGGGATAGCGAGGATGCGAGAACAATGCTCAGTGATGGAAATAGCTGGATTGAGGCTCATTGCAATCATGAGGGTGAAATGCCAGAGGTAGAAGTTTACATTAGATCTGCGGATGATGGAGGAATCGTGATACTCGCAAACAGCACCGATGTGCCGAATGAATTCTCTTGGGATTCAGATAGTGAATCACAAAATACAGCAGCTGATTTCTTTGGAATTTTGTCTGTCCTGATTTGGCCTGTCGGTGCCTTGGGGATTTCTTTGTGGGGGTTCACAAAGGGGCATAGTTCGTTGGCTTGGGGAGTTTTGACCTCGGTTGTCATAGTCCCAATAATCCTATTTGGGCTCTGTGTGGCGATCCTTGTTGTTTTGTTTGGAATTTAGGACTTTTTCCAGTTACATACCCGTAATCATCAAACCTGCGAAGAGCAGCATTATTACGCCCATGGCGCCTTCTATGTAGTGCGACTTGGCCCTCAAGGCATCCACCCTGTCACCTGTAGTCAGCACCGTGGCCACTGTGACGTACCACGACCCATCGATTACCATCCCAAGGAGACCCATCCCGACTAGGGTCCCAAGACCCATCCCCGATTCGATGAAGGGTGAGTACAGGGCGATCATCCACGCGAGGATTTTTGGGTTGAATAGCGCTATCAGGAAACCCTGGGCGAATCCCTGGTGTTTCATCGACTGATTGGACGTTTCCTCCGGGTTGCTGGAATTCTCCGAGAAGGAGCCGATGAGGAATGTGCCCCCGAGCCAAACGAGGATAGCGGTGCCAGCCCACTTGATTGCTGTCTGGACTGAGTCATTTAGGGAGAGGACGGTGTGAAATGCCAGAGCGGCGGAGAAGGCGTAGATTCCGAAGCCCAGGCCATGACCGAGTCCCGTGGAGATTCCCTGACTCCTGCCACCAACCATTGTGTTGCGGAGCACGATCGCCAGGGATGGTCCCGGGCTCATCGCCCCTAGGATGAAGACACTGGCTAGGAGGGCCCATTGGCTGGGGTCCATTGGCATCAAACCGTAGTTCAGGCACCCGCGTACATTGCCTCGATCTCATCAGCCCAGTTCTCTCTGATCTGCTTCCTCCTGATCTTCAGGGTCGGGGTGAGTTCGCCGTGGTCGACGCTCAGGTCCCTTGGTAGGATCGTGAACGTCTTGAGTTGCTCCGGGTTCGAGAACTGGCCGTTTAGCCTGTCCACGTGCCCCTGGACCTCAGCGCGAATCTCGGCGCTGTCGGTGTAGTCGGATAGGTCATTGCCTAGCTCCTTTAGCTTGGAGAGTTGGACTGCTGGGTCCTTTGGAACCTTGGCGCCGTCCATTCCGTGCTTGTCCCTCAGTATTACGCTCACATCGAGGGTGAATAATGCGCTGCAGTACTTCCTATTGTCTCCGATGAGCATGCACTGGGAGACTATTGGGATTGACTTCATCGTCTCCTCTATCACCAGTGGGGCGATGTTCTTCCCAGCTGAGCTGACGTAGATTTCCTTGATCCTCCCTGTGACGCTGACGAAACCCTCTGAGTCCTTCTTGCCGAGGTCCCCTGATTTTAGCCAGCCGTCCTCAGTCATGGTCTCTGCTGTGGCCCGGGGATTGTTGTAGTAGCCCTTCATTATGTGACGTCCTCTGAACTGAATCTCTCCCTCGCCCTTCTCATTGGGGTTGTCGATCCGGATCTCTCCCACGAATGACTTGCCGACAGATCCGATCTTGTTGCTGCCCGGGAAGCCGATCGTCGCTCCAGCGGTAGTCTCAGTCATCCCATAGCCCTCGAATAGGGGTATGTGCAGCTTTTGGAAGAGGTGTAGGATGTCGGGATTGATTGGAGCGGCCCCGGTAATCGCGTACTTCAGATTGGAGAAGCCGATCTTCTGCTTCGCCTTCTTCCTGACTATCCCACTAAGAATGGGCAGACTGAGCCACTTCACCTTGCTACCCAATCCGGCTACAAGGTTAGAGTAGACTTTCTCGTAAATTCTCGGAACTCCGATGAAGAGGGCTGGCTCTACTTCCTTAGCGTAATCTATCGACTCCAAGGGAGAGCTCACTACCCTCATATGCATGGCGTCCCTAATCCAAATGTGGTTGTCGGCTAGTTGGCCGAAGACATGCGCGCATGGGAGCCAAGAGACGTAACCATCTCCTTGGTCATATTTCTGTATGGCGGAGACCCCGGCTATCTCGGCCTCGAAGTTGTCATGAGTCAGTTCCACGCCCTTCGGGTTTCCCGTGGTTCCGGAAGTGTAGATCAGCGAGGCCGTATCAGAGGGCTTGATGCTTGAGATTCGGTCCATTACCGCGGAGTCAGGGGTCTCGCCTCCCTTGGCCATGAAGTCCGACCATGTCATTGAGTTCGGGTGGTCGATTGGTGCCATCCCATCCACTGAAATCACGGCCTCGACCTTGTCTAGAGCACCCATGGCAGCTTGTAGCCTGTTTGAGCACATCTTACTGGCATCTCCCCCGTCCATTGGGTTGTTGCCGACGAAGACGACCTTGGAGTCGGAGTTGCCGACCACCCACTCGACCTCCTCGGGTGAGCAGGTGTGATAGACGCCTACTGCCGCGCCATTGCACATGTTCGCAGCAGCGTAAGCAGCGTACCACTCCATGCGATTGTAAGAGTAAATACTCAACTTGTCCCCCTCCTCAAATCCAAGTGCGATGAGGGATTTTGACACTGACATGGCAGTTTCGCAGAATTCGGACCAAGTCATGTTAATCCAATTCCCGGATTCGTCCTTCCATGATATGGCATCCTCATTCGCGTATTTCTCGGCATTTGAAATCAGATACTCAGGCGTAGTCTTCGCTGACATACAAGGAGACACAGCATGAGCTGCCTTAACTGTTCTCACCGAAAATTGGACGTGTTTTCGAAACCTAAGGGAGTACGGCTAGAATGTTTGCCCGCCAGTCTGCGCCGCCGTTCTTGTTCGCAAGTGGGGATGCTGGAGAAGGGTGCCAGCAGGATTCGACCTGGACGTCAGAACCATGGAATACCGCCCCTGCTCGAGATTTGGCGAATCGCCCGACGCCTATCACCCTCTCTGCGCCTAGGGACCCTGCTACCTCGAGCAGGTGCCTGTCGCACCTCTCCAGAAGGGCTTTCACGCTTCTTCCCGTCATTTTGTCCGGAGTAATGTTTGTGGCAGAAGGCCCGGAGAATATCATCAGAGGGCAGTGATTGACAACGAATACGTTCTCGAAAATTGACTCTGAGCGGCCGTACCTTTCGTGCAAGATTCCCCATAGCCGGGTTCCGGAAACTTCCTCCTTCGGGTGCAGGAGACCATTGATTGGCCTTCGTGGATGTGGCCTCCTCGGCTGCCCGACTTCGATCCCGGAGATACCGATTAGCTCGCGGACGACTGTGGTTGCAGCGAATGGTATACCCATCTGCCCCATCCCATGCGGCCCTGGATTCATTCCCAGAAGGATGGTCTTGGCAGCTCCTCTGCCGGCTCTACGGATGTATTCGGCGTGAATGCCCCATGCATACCTCAATGGGTTGTAGATGATCTCTGCCGACCCCTCTGCAATTATCTCGTCGGCCAGTTCATCGGCTTCATCCCTCAATGATGCGGCGGAATTCAGAAGCTCGGTGACTGACATGGGGACCTACTGCTTGATATCAACTAATTTCGCACCCGATATTTCCTGAAGCTCTTGGGGTTCGATGGGAAAAACGGTCTGAGCGGTTCCGGCGGCCCCCCACACCAATTCGAACTGCATGAGGTCCTCATCCATTATCGTGTCAACCGATCTAGTGTGGCCAAATGGGGGTACACCCCCAACTAAGTAGCCCGTACTTTGTTCTACATATTCGGGGTTGGCCAGTCCCGGCTTGAAGCCAATCGCCCTCTTGAGCTTGCGCTTGCGGTCCACCCTATTCGCACCTGAGGTGATTACTACTACGGCCCTCTCTGGCCCCGCGAAGACTATGGATTTGGCAATATGGGCGACGTCACAGCCGAGTTGTTCGGCGGCATCTTGGGAAGTTCTGGTGCCCTCGTCATAGACTCTGGCTTCCGGGACAAATCCAATCCGGGCACACTCTGAAAGCCAGAGGTCGTGACCATCCATGTCCCTCGCCTGGAGTGTTACGACTTATGGGTTCGGGATTAATTCAAATTGACCCAGTAGATGGGGGGGGTATGGAGAGGCTGCTCGAAAGACGAGTTGTTGAGGTTTCGATAGGAGTGGTTGTCGCCCTTCTGGCACTGACTCCTCTCGTGTCCTATGCCCTCTGGATTTCGGATGGCTGCGAGCCAAACCTGCCTTTCATTTCCGACATGGACCTCCCCAGTAGGTCTGGCTTGTCGTTCACTATCGGTTACGCCCTAAGTGGGGTTTTACTCGCATTGACGGGTCTCCAGCTAGGAGTCCTCAGGAGAGTATGGATCGCTGAAGCTGGGCTCCCTGACAGCTGGGGCCACCTAAACAGCGTCTCGATGGCTGCTGCGATAGCAGCTGGTATTGGCCTCTTCTGGATATCCTTCACACCATGGAATGAGCACTTTGAGCTGCACATATTCCAAGCCAATGTCATCTTCTTTGGAAGCGCAATCTGGGCGCTCGGCATGACTTTGGGAACTTGGAGGATGGCATTGGAAGACTCGGCGTTCTCCGATTTTCTGATTCCTAGGTCAATTTTCACTGGAATGGGGCTAGTCGGACTAATTGGAATGATAGAGAGATTCATCAGATTCACAGGCCTATCCACCGACCTCTACGCTCTCGAGGAAAGGCTGGGAATGCTAAACCAGGATTGCACGTCGATGAAGGAGGGGCTGCTGAGCCAGGCAGCGGCATTCGAATGGATGCTCGCTGGATCAATGATTCTAGTTCTTGCAAGCCTGTTGCCGGAGATTAAGTTGCTAACTAGGGACTAGGCTGATATTTAGGGGATCATGGTGTAATGTTCTTGACCGAGTCAGGAACGCCAATGACATGGACTGGCCAATCGGACCCTACGAGACGGTGATGATAGCGATCCTCTCGGTGACCATTCCAATTCAGCGATTCCTGACAAGGGATGAGCCCGAGATGCGAGTCCCGCTATCTGGTTTGATGGAGGAAATTAGGCAGAAGGGATACAAGTGGCACATTGGCATGTATGTCCTAATGTATGCATTCAAGGCATTCATTGACCAGCACAATGAGGCCATTAAGCCCAGAGTGGGTGGTTTCACGCACTATGTTCACCAATTGGAGGGAGGGGCGACCCTGTGGGTTCAGGAGACTTTTCAGAATTGGCTGTTGACTGATGTGCTTTCATTCCACTACTTGTTCGTCTATCTCTTCCTTATTTGGTTTAGTCCGATTTACTACATCCTGTGCAAGGATAAGGTGATGGCTGACAAGGCAGTCCTAAATTACTTCATCATCTACGTCCTAGCAGTTCCTTTCTACTTGTTCTTCAACGTCGAAGTGACCTCGTCATTCATTCCGGGGATGAAAGCGCTTCTTTATCACAATGATTGGAACATTTTCTTCTTCACAGAGGTTGACCCCCTAGACAACGGCATCCCCAGCCTGCATGTTGGGATTCCCGTGGGTTTATTGATCGTCAACAGGTTGCATGTTCATGAGCTAGGAGTCGGCATCAGAGAGTGGCGCCACAGGGAATTCGACTTGTTTGTCGCCGCAAACGTCCCCATCTACCTATTCAGTATCCAATATCTCGGGATTCACTGGATAACAGACCTGGTGCCCGGAATATTGTTAGCCGTTATCTGCGCACTGTTCACTCATTGGGTACAACCTAGGCTTAGATCTGTGGGGGATAATGGGTTTGGTCCTCTGCTGCCCAGTGGGAAGGTTTGCATGACAGCTCTTGCGTTCACGTTAATCGGGTTATTTTCGATTACAGCTTTCGTGATCGATGGCCCGGGCACCGACTCCGGAAAACCCACCTCTAGGGTTGGACCGGGCGACGTGAATCTGGATGTTGTTGAGATACACAGCCTTCGGGAAGCGGCAATTATCGAGGTCAGTAACGTTGGGGACGAGGGAGTAGAAATTCTCGTCTTACACCGGGATCATGTCAGGAGCTATGCGGAGGAAGGGGAGATAAAATGGGCTGAGTTGAATCGGGACATGATTGCAGAGGGGCACCCCGGGAGTTTTCCCCTCGGCCCGGGCGAGTATTGGATGGGTACCGTTGTGACTCCTTATTTTACAGATGGCCACTATGTCCTGGTTAATCATCCGGGTGACTCGGGAGTGGGTGAAGTAAGAGTGACAATTGATTACGTGGACGACGAATTGATGTTCTCCGCCATCGCCAGCTCGCTGCCGGCATTCGCGATCATGGGATTGGTCATTGGTGAGCTTATGTGGCATCAGAGGAAGTAGTGAGCGAGGAATCCACCCAAGAATAGCCCGGAAGAGCCGCCTAGTCCGATCCACAATCCTATCCTGAAAGGTGGGAAATCATGCCTCCAGACGTACAGGGACTGGGAAATCCAGAACAATACGACAATTATCATCCAAGGGAAGAATATCGCCTGCGGAACCACCCCCACCAACAGTCCAACTATGGCGCCAGAGACCAAGTCTCTCTTATTCCCGAGCTCGGGGGGGGAGAAATATAGTGCCGATGAGAGTAATATGGCGGAAAGCAGGGGGACAATTAGAGAATCCTGCCCATCAGATGTAGAAATGAATGACAATGCCTCAATCTTGTAGGATCTGAGGGGGGAGGATGCCAGGACGAATCCGACGCTGCTTGGTAATGCAACAGGCCAAAGCGGTGGTTCGTCCCATCTCATAAATTACCGATTACGACCTAGCCAATGAAGACTACGAAACGAGCCGGAAGGTTTTCTTTGGATTTCACTGCCTCGCGTATTATGGCGAAGGGCGAGATAGTTCTCGGTTGCCTCGCTCCACACCCCCCTCATGTGGTCTATGCGGAGAATCCGGATCAGAATGAGGCGTTTGCAGAGGGGGGCTGGGAGACCCTGAGGTGGGGCTACCACAGGCTGGCAAGGAAGCTGAAGTCCATCGAGTACGATTCCATCGTTGTTTTCACCCCGCATTGGCAGACTTACATAGGGACTCACTTCCTTGGCCTTCCACAGTTCAAGTCCAAGTCAGTTGATCCTGTGTTTCCAAACTTGTTCCGCTTCAACTACGACATAACCGTTGATGTTGAGCTGGCAGAGGAAATGTGCAAAGTGGCTTCCGACGCCGGTATAATTTCAATGATGATGAGAAACCCTGACTTCAGGATTGACTATGGGACCATCACTTCCTGCCACATGCTTAATCCAGATTGGGACAAGCCTGTTGTGACGATCAGCAGCAACAGAAACGCCCACTACTACTCTCCCGAGGTGATGAACGAACAGGCAGGTGCACTCGGTGAGGCATGTGCAAGGGCCATATCAGAAAGTGGAAAGAAAGTTGTTCTAGTCAGCAGCCACAGCCTCTCACACAGGCACTTCGTTACCGAAGCCCCCCTCCCAGAGGATATGAGCAGGGAGCACATCTACAACCATAGCCAATATGTCTGGGACATGAAACTGGTGGATCTGATGAGAAGGGGGAAGATGCGTGAAGTTATCGACATAATGCCTGAGTTTACCGAGCAAACGATTGCCGAGACCGAGGCAGGCGGTTTGACTTGGATGATGGCAGCCATGGGGCATCCCGACTACCCCGCTGAGATCTACGGGTACCAATCCGTAATAGGTACCGGAAACTTGGTTGCGGCCTGGGACCCGAGAGAGTCGACCCGGGAACTGGTTCTTTGAGGATTGGACATGGAGGAAGCTGAAGTTCTATTCGGGGTTTACTGCCCACCCCACCCCCAGCCTCTTCTGTCTCCCGATGCTAACGAGGGCTATGGAAACCTCAGGTCGGCTTTCGATGAGTGCAGAAATCGGATAGACGAGAGCGGGGCGGATCTGATACTTGTTTACTCGACCACCTGGCCCAGCATTATTGGTCACCAAATTCAAGCTCATCCTGAACCGGAGTGGATTCACGTCGATGATGACTTCCACTTCTTGGGAAGCATGCCATACAAATTCAGGATAGACGCTGACTTTGCTGAAGGGTTCAGGGAGGCGGCCGAGGCCAGAGGACTCCACTCTAGGACTGTGTCTTTCGATGGGTTCCCGATCGACACTGGTTCAGTCGTGGCACTGAAACTCCTAAATCCGGAGAACAAGATCCCAGCCTGCATTGTCTCAAGCAACATGTATGCCAACCGCGCGGAGACGATCGTTCTGGGTAAGGCTGCTCGCGATGCGCTCCAAGCTCAGGGGAAGAAGGCGGTGGTAGTTGTCGTTTCTAGCCTCTCAAACAGAATGTTCACTGAGCACATTGACCCCTCTGAAGACAGGATCCACAGCTCGAAGGATGATGAATGGAATCAGAAGATTCTCGAGTTCTTCGCTGATGGTAGACTAGAGGATCTGAGCCAGCTTTCGAGGGAGATCCACGGGCAGATAAGGGTTCAGAAGGTAGTGGCTTACAAGCCTGCTTGGTGGATGGCTGCCACGATGGGTCAGCATAACAACTACGATGGAGAGGTATTGGCCTACGAGGCGCTTCATGGCTCAGGTGGGGCGGTAGTGACGTTGACCCCATCAACCGGTTCAGTCGGAGACAAGGAGTTTGACGAGGATGACGTAGAGTTCTACCATGGAGACCGAAGTGTTCTGGACAAGGGGATGATCTGATGCCAGAGGACGATGGTCCATCTATAGATGAAAAACGCGACCAGATTATCAGCGAGATAGTTTCTGCTCCCGCCGACGCCGTGGAGAAAATCTACGATGAGATAGGGTCATCCCTGGCCAACTCTGCTGGCGGGGCCCTTGGTGCTGCTGCAGGAGTGGCGATCGGAGGGCCGGTGGGTGGGATTATCGGCACAGTTGTGGGGAAGAGGGCGGCTGGGAAGATTACGAGCCAGGATGGTCCTTTCATAGCTCAAGGGGGACCATCCGCAGTGGGTGCATACCCGCATCTACACAGGGCAGGAGGTTTCCTTTTCGTAAGTGGCATGGGGCCAAGAAGACCCATCACAAATGAGATTCCGGGAGGAGGGATATACGATGATGATGGGAATCCTCTCGACTATGACATCAAAGCACAGGCACACTCGGTTATCGAGAATGTCAGAACCATACTCGAGGAGAATGGGTCCAGCTTGGAGAATGTAGTCGATGTCCTCGTCTTCCTAATTGACATGGACCGAGATTTTCAGGGCTATAATGAGGTCTATGCGGAGTATTTCTCTGAGATTCTCCCTGCACGCACCACGGTAGCAGTCAATGCCCTGCCAACTGCGATAGCGATTGAGCTGAAAGTGGTTGCCAGGGCCTGAATGGACTTATTGTAAGTTCTCCAGACCATCCGGCGAACACCAAACTGGAGCGGAGATTGGATTGCATCGACTAGGAGTTCCATTTGGGATATCGACCCAGTAGTCAATTCCCTCTACCGGGGCGGGATAATCGGTGGATATGATATGCGCGCCGACGGAGAGAGCCGCCTCCAGGCGTGTCGAGTCATTGTTGTCCGCCTCCTCGCCACCGCTATCGGCCCGGCTGCGGACGATGTATCCCTCACTTGCTAGCCTGGAAATCTCCATACCGTCGCCGATAGGGTCCGTGAGTGAGAAAATTGCTGCCTCGTCGCTTGATTCCTCTGAAAGTGTGAACATCAACGCGCCGGAGAGGCCTGGGTAGTCCTCTACGTACATGTCACGCATCTGACCGGTTGCAAGTAGGACGAATATGGCCTTTCCACGACTGTTTGCAATACTGGGCCATCCGTCATTTTTCACGGCTTCTTTCAAGGTGCCCCGTTCACCCCTAACGTCGTCGGGAGTGATCGTCTTCTCCCTGGGCCAGAATTGGTCGATCTCTTCTTCTATTGCCGATAGGAGTCCGGATAGCTCCACCGTGGTGGTGATTTCCGTCGCCTGTTCTGGCCAATCCTTTGGTTCGATCCAGACGAAAATAGTGTGGTGCTCAGAGTTTGCCTGTGACCAGTCCAAGAGTTCTGATAGACAGTCCTCGAATTTGGGACAGGTGGTTCCAGAATCATATTGGTTGTGGTAAACCCTCAGCCCCTCCCTGACGTCCCACCAGACATCTATCTCGAATTGCCTGACTCCAAGCTGAGAGGCCTGCACGCCCAGTGGTTCGTGGGTGTACATGTACTCGCGGTTTGGGGAGAGGGCGGGCTCAACGTGGTAAGAGTTGTGTGTGCCCTTCATCTGAACGTGATTCAGTAGAGGTTCTCCTTGCCCTGTACTGGAAATGTCGGAGTTTTCATTTCCCTCGAAACCAATGCATCCCCCGAATGAAGAGGAAATCATGAGGGAGATAGTGACGAGTATCAATTTCTTCATGCTTGTCCCGTCAGAAAGGGTCGGAACGAATAACATTACTCGCCGAGACGCCCTCAATGGTGGTGTCCGCCGGGACCATGGGCATGCCCGTGTGAGATCTCTTCCGAGGTAGCTGCCCTCACATCGACTACCTCGACACTGAAACAGAGTGTCATTCCTGCCATCTGGTGATTGAAGTCAACGGTCACGGTCTCATCTCCAATTTCAGATATCGAGAACTGTATGGGCCCTTGATCGCTGTCAGCGCCGAGAACCATGCCCACTTGGAGGTCCATCTCCTCGGGAAACTGGTTTCTCTCCATCTTCTGGACCGCATTCTCATCTCTTTCGCCATATGCCTTGTCAGGGGTTAGGGTGAAATCTCTCTTGTCCCCTATCGAGGCCCCCATCAACTCATGCTCAAACCCCGGAATCATCTGCCCGTGGCCAACCAAGAAGGAGAGGGGGTCACGGTCCTCGCTACTGTCGAAGACCTCCCCGTCTACGAACTTCCCTGTGTAGTGCACCGATACGACCTTGTCCTGCTCAATTTCTTCCCCCATGTTGGGCGCCCAGCGGACCAGTATCTAATCTGTTGGGTGGGGAGAACCTTCAACTGGGTTGGATGAGGCGCGGGGTCATGGCAGGCTACGGTCCGAAGGACCTAGTGGGCATTGTCCTGACCCCAATAGACATAATCTCCGATACACTAGAGCGCAAACTTGGGCTTTTCTCTGTCGTCATCATCTCCCTCTCCGCGATGATCGGATCGGGGCTATTCGTTCTGCCCGCACTTGCGATGCTGGAGATGGGGGGCGGGAAGAGTCCGATGGGGGGCATCTGGCTCGCTTACCTACTGGCAGCCGTGATTATCCTTCCCGGGGCCATCTCCAAGTCTGAGCTATCCACTGCAATGCCATCATCAGGAGGATCGTACGTTTTCGTGGAAAGAACCTTCGGCCCCATGGTCGGAACCATCGCAGGACTGGGGCTCTGGGCAAACTTCATGCTAAAGTCGGCATTCGCACTAATTGGATTCAAGGCATACCTGTGGGTGGTGGAAGACCTCCTGGGCGTGTCAATAAACATTGAGACCGCCGCCTTGGTTCTCCTAGCCGGTATTGTTGGAATCAACATCCTTGGTGTGAAGAGGATCAAAAAGATTCAGACCCCGATAGTGATGGTTTCCACCGCGTACCTGCTTGCACTTTGCGCATGGGCGGTCTCTTCGGGTGACATGAATTGGGACGCGGTGATTTCCAAGGATGCTTTCGGAGATGGGTGGCAGGACGTGGCATCCACCTCGGCTTTCGTTTTTGTCTCGTATGCAGGCGTGACAAAAATCGCAGCAGTGGGTGGTGAGATAAAGAACCCCGATAGGAACATGCCGTATGGGATACTACTCTCCCTGCTTTTCAGCTGCCTCCTGTATGTAACTGTGACAATGGTGATGACTGCTGCTGTCGAACCCTCGGCATACATGCACGACGATGGTCATGCGGGTGAGGACCCGGTGTATGTCTTCGCTGAGGCTGTTGGGGGTGAGAAGGTAGCTGCGGTCGCAGCAGTACTAGCAGTAGTAACGATGACCTCGATGGCGCTTGCAGGGATTCTCGCGTCTTCGCGGTTCCCCTTCGCAATGGCCAGGGACAAACTCCTGCCACAGTTCCTCGAAAACGTACACGGGAGATTCGGAACCCCCCACTGGGCGATCATCGGAACCGGTTTGGCAATGGGTGCGGCGATCACCTTCCTGCCAGTCCATGACGTCGCAGAGTTAGCATCGGGATTCAAGATCATGATCTTCATGCTGATCAACGCCTGTGTAATCGTACTAAGGAGCTCGTCCGAGTCCCATGCTTGGTACGATCCCGGATGGAAAACCCCATGGCCACTATACCCCGGTATCCAGTTGTTCGGGATCATTGGTGGGGCTGTCCTACTGATCCTGATGGGGGCAAAATCCCTCATTGGCGCGGTTGTGGCGATATTGCTAGGGATCATAATCTACAGGGGATACGGGGAGAAGCGCGTTGAGGACGAGATTACCCCCTGGGAAACGTCGACGAAGATGCTCACAGATCCAGATGAGGTCGAGACTCGGCGTAGGTACGCCGCATTCCACGCTGCTGACACCGAAGGGACCGGGAGTCTGAACTTGGGAGAGTTCGTCAGCGCAATCAGAGCACTTGGCTACATCGGCATTAGTGGGCCGAACATCCCTGATGAGTCATTAGTTATATCGCGCACTAGGAGTAGTTCTCAGAACCAGATGGTTCGGGACCTTTTCCACTGGGCGGACTCTGACGGGGACGGGTTGATCGACATAGAAGAGTTCTTGGACATGGCCGAAGAAATGGCTCCCGAAGAATGACCCACTAGGCGTGTGGTTGAAGTCTGTAATCGTTCTCGACGCGGTCCCGGGTGATGTGCAATGGTTTCAAGCCGAGCGAAGAAGGTGACCACAAATACTCTTCAGGAGATGAAGCGAGCTGGTGAGAAAATAACGATGCTGACGGCATACGACTACTCACTTGCACGTCTCGTGGACGGGGCGGGAATTGATGTTGTCCTAGTAGGTGATTCGGCTTCCAATGTAATGGCGGGCAATGACACTACCGTCCCCATGACTCTCGACCACATGATCTACCATGCCCAATGCGTGACCAAGGGTGTGGATAGGGCCCTGGTCGTGGTTGACATGCCCTTTGGCAGTTACCAGGGAGACTCCAAGTTGGCATTGAAGAGTGCCATCAGGATCATGAAAGAATCCGGTGGCCACGCAGTGAAGCTTGAGGGAGGGGTCGAAATTGTCGACTCAGTGGAAAGAATACTCACTGCGGGGATTCCCGTGATGGGGCACTTGGGCCTAACACCGCAGTCGATCTACAAGTTTGGAACATATTCAGTCAGGGCCAAGGAGGAGGTTGAGGCGGAGAAGGTCCTCCAGGATGCATTGGCTTTGCAGGAAGCCGGCTGCTTCGCGGTGGTTTTCGAGAAGATTCCCGCGGAACTGGCAGAGAAGGTGAGCTCTGCGTTGGAAATACCGACGATAGGGATTGGTGCTGGTCCGGACTGCGATGGCCAGGTCCTAGTCCTCCACGACATGTTGGGAATCACAAAGGATTTCTCCCCACGCTTTCTCAGGAGATATGCAGACTTGGGCGAATCGGTCGACTCAGCCGTTAAGGGGTATATTTCCGATGTGAGAGACGGAAGTTTCCCGAGCTCCGAGGAGAGTTATTGAAGGAGAATTGGTCGGCCCCCAACCTTCAAGGACGCTCGCTCATAGGTATGTGCGATAGAGCATGAGCGAGTTGTGGGTTGAGAGGCACCGTCCCCGGACTGTAGGGGACATCAAGGGGCAACGGGCGGTTGTGGATCGTTTGGATGCCTACTCCAAATCTGGCTCTTTCCCGCATTTGATGTTTGCAGGGCCTCCTGGAACGGGTAAGACTACTTCTGCGCTTGCCCTTGCAAGAGACGTATTCGGGGAAGGTTACAGGAGCAACCTACTGGAGATGAATGCCAGTGATGAGAGGAAGCTGGAGTCGATTAGGACAAAAGTCAAGCAGTTCGCAAGGACGGCTCCAATTCCCGGCACTACTTTCAAGGTGATTTTCCTAGACGAGGCGGACGCCCTCACTCCTGATGCGCAAGGCGCTCTGAGGAGGATAATGGAGCAGTATGCGGGGACTTGCAGGTTCATCCTCTCATGCAACTATTCCTCAAAGATTGTTGAGGCCATTCAATCAAGATGCGCCGTGTTCAGATTCAGGCCATTGGATCAGTCCAAGGTCAGGGAGATGATTGTGGAGGTCGCCCTTAGCGAGGGTGTGAACCTAGAGGAAGAGGCAGCGGATGCGATTGCCAGAGTGAGTCTGGGTGACTTGAGGAAGGCGATAACCTCCCTTCAGGTTGCAGCTTCCTTGGACCCTAATGTGACTAGGGACTTGGTTTACGAGACCACGGCCACTGCTCCCCCGGAAGAGCTTCAGAGCTTCTTCCTGTCTTGTAAGGAGGATGGCTTCAGACCGGCGAGACGTAGGATGAGGGGCATAATGGACAAGTTCGGACTTGCAGGGACTGATTTGGTCAACCAGCTGCACAGGGAGCTAGGTGAATCGAAATTCCTCGATGAGCCCCAGAAGCTTGCAGTCACGGAGATAATGGCTGATTGTGACTTCAGAATGGTTGAGGGTGGGGGAGAGGCCCTGCAGCTGGATGCGATGACTGCCAGGATTTGCACCGAGATAGGCGGCTAGCCGACCTGGGAGATCCGGAGCGTGTACTCCTGCGACCAAGTGTTCAAGCCAGTGCTCCATACGCTGCTTTCCTCTGATAGCTCGACGGTGATGGTGAAGGTCCCCGGGTCGCATCCTCCGTCACATAGTTCCCATGCCATCCCTATGTCCTTCTCATTTGGAGCTACTTTCGGGTAGTCCGTGTACTTCTTCATGAGGGAATTGTAGTTCATACCCCTGCTCCATTCTTGGACGGATTGGAATTCCTGTGCCGGTCCGGAATTGGCTATTTCTGAAGCCTTTCCCGAGACAAACATGATCGGGTCCTCTATTCCCTTCTGGGTGACTGTCATCGTCATCTGTGCATCGGTAGCGTTAACGTTGTCGCGCACGGCTAGGCCGAACACCACGGGGACCCGGTCCTGCACGATCTCGATCGTGTATGTCGTGCCATCGAGGGAGGCTAGGCTGATCCCATCATTTGCTTCCACATCGATTGAACCTGCGAGATGGGGTGATGCAATGTCCGTTAGTGGTGGGTTGACAAGAGCGAAGGACAGTGCGAGCCATGTGAATAAGTACAGGAAAGACGCCCTGAACCAGTTTCCTCCGGTGTATAGGTCTGAGAAAACGGGTGGGATGACTAGTCGGTGTATGGATGGAATAGTGATGGTGAAAAGAAGGGGCAGGAGCCAGAGGATCTGCGTAGGTCCGTCGAGCCTTGTCATCATCTGATACCGCATTGCAACGGCGACTAGGGCGCCCAAGGCGATGACCATCCACATGGATACGGCATCTGCCTTCTCCTTGACCGCATGAGCGGCTGGGTCGAAAGGCTCGATTGACGCGGGCTTCTCTCCCCCCTGAGCGTCGGACTTGTTTTTCTTGCCGGAGTAGGCGCTCGCCCTCAATGCGGAGTCGATGTCAACCATTGCTTTCAGAGCTAGGCGGAGCCATCGCGCACATCAACCCTATGCCATTGAAGCGAGTGATTCGCCGGCAACGCTCAAATGGTCATCTCGTCCGCCGAGAGTTGCCGCCGGGGTGGCGTAGTTGGTAGCGCGTCGGACTCATAGGGTAAATTCAGTGGGGGCGCCGTCCCCTCTGGAGCGAACGATGAGCGCAACAGCCTAGCCGAAAGTGTCTGAGACATCCGAAGGTCGCGGGTTCAAGTCCCGCTCCCGGCACCAAAATTAGTGTTCCGAGGTCATTCGTCCCTTCGGCGTTTCGCCACTATTGCCGCCCCTAGGAGAGATGTCATGACCAAGGAGGCGGTGAAGCCAGGTAGAAGGCCGCCATCGTCGCCCCCGTCGCTCGAATTTCCTGAGCCGTCAGTAGTAGACTGACCGTCTTCGCATATGCCATCGTTGTCCGCATCAATAGTCCCGCTTGCGTCATAGTCACAGTCATCGGCGCCGTTTCCAACGCCATCGCCGTCCGAGTCCGCATACTCGCTCGGGTCGTTGGGGAAGGCGTCTGCGTTGTCGCCGATTCCGTCATTGTCCTTGTCTGACCACTCCATAGGATCGCTTGGGAAGGCGTCTGAGTTGTCGCCCACTTTGTCCCCGTCAGCGTCATACCTCTCTTGGGGATCATTTGGGAAGGCGTCTGAGTTGTCGCCCAGACCGTCTCTGTCCGTGTCCTTCTGCTCGTTTGGGTTCAGTGGCAAGTCGTCAATGTCATCTGGAGTTCCGTCTCCGTCGTCGTCACCATCTGCATTGTTTCCCACGCCATCGCCATCGGTGTCGATGTACTCGTTGGGGTCGTAGGGGAAGGCGTCATCTGCATCCTGAACCCCATCTTTATCGGAGTCTTTGGTAAGGCCGCTGTTAAGTGGGAAGTCATCCAAACCATTAGGGGTCCCATCGCCATCGGAATCTGGGTCGGAGTTGTCCCCAATTCCATCTCCGTCGGTGTCCGTGGTCTCGTTGGCATCATTCGGGAAGTCGTCGGAGTTGTCGCCCACTCCATCGCCATCGGTGTCAGTGGTCTCATTGGCATCGAACGGGAAGGCGTCTAGGTCATCGGTGATCCCGTCCCCGTCCGAGTCGTCCTGATCGTCGTCCACTCCATCGTCATCGTCGTCAGTGTCCTCATTGTCGCCCACTCCATCGCCATCGGTGTCAGTGGTCTCGTTGGCATCGAACGGGAAGTCATCGGAGTTGTCGCCCACTCCATCGCCATCGGAGTCAGTGGTCTCTGTGGGATCCAGTGGGAAGGCGTCCAAGTCGTCGCCGACCCCATCATTATCTGTATCGATGTCGCATGCACCGTTTAGGCTGCTAGAGACCATGTCCAAAACAGCCCCACTAGCGGAAGTGGTGGAGTTGTTCAGGAGGTAAGTATCGATGGTGATTGAGCAACTGGAGACAGCGATTGTGAACTCCCCTGGCATGAAGAAGTAGGTGCTGGAATCCCATATCCATTCACTGCTAGCACTGTAGTTGTATACCTCTATTCCATCAATTGAAACATGGACGTCCGCCACATAAGAAACGTCGTCTGAAAGGTTGGTCGCATAGACGTCTATCCAATAAGGGGACGCACTGAGGCCGGGAAGGTTTCCGTCCATCAACGATAGCGATAGATCGTAGGTCGCAATTTGCACTCCTGAGATTTGGGGTGGGCCAGTTGGTCCTGAGTCTCCATCCCCTGTTCCAGAGCCGGATCCTGGGTCGTATCCTGGGACGCAAGGGGCGAATGCGTGATGCTCGGCCCATGCATAATTGCCATGGTAATCGGACAGTTCTACGTAGATGTTCAGATCGCAGTCGTACTCCGATACCCAAAGATCCCATTCGAACGAGAAGGACGGCCCTGCTGCGTCATGTGGGAAATTGCCCGAATCGAGGAAAGAGCCATTGTCAGTGGCTTGATAGTACACGAAGTATGTCTCCCCGTCAGTCAGATTACCCAAGTCAACGGAGATGTTGTGCCAACCTTGATCCATGAAGTCACCAAGAGATGAGTCATTCACATATGACATATCGATGTGTGGAATTGGCGCGTCCTGGCACTCGCCCGAGGCGTTATGGGTGTCCTCTGCGAACTGCCCGTAGTTGTCCGACAGGGACGCCGAGATGTTGACCGAGCAGACGTACTCGTCTAGGTCTAGCCAGAAGCTGTGGACGCTATACTGATTGCTGTCCGCAGTGAACCAGTAGGAGTCGTCGACCACCCAGTTGCCGTCCACCATCGCTTGGAAGCTCAAGAAGTAGTAGTCACCCTCAATCAGGTTCATCGAGGTGGCAGTGACGTTGTAAGAGGCTGCCGTCATCGAATCGGACATGTTTGAGAGGGCCACGTAGAGCATCGGTGGGCTCCAGTCCTGGCACTCGCCCGAGGCGTTGTGGTGGATCGACGGGGACTCAGCGCCCCAGCCGTCCATCATTGTCGCCGTGACGTTGACGGAGCAGACGTACTCGTCGATGTCCAGCCAGATGTAGTGCACCCCGTAGGCGTCGGTGTCCCAGGCGGTGTGCCAGTAGGAGTGCCCGTCGACTAGGAAGCCGTCGACTGTCACCTGGTAGCCGACCAGGTAGTCGTCGCCCGCGGTCAGGTTGTGGGCGTTGACGGAGATGTTGTGCCAACCGGCCGACATCGGGTCTGACGCGTTGGAGATCGACAGGTAGGGCATCGGCGGTTCCTGGCACTCGCCCGAGGCGTTGTGGTGGATCGACGGGGACTCAGCGCCCCAGCCGTCCATCATTGTCGCCGTGACGTTGACGGAGCAGACGTACTCGTCGATGTCCAGCCAGATGTAGTGCACCC
>Ga0207992_1000192_pt1 | contig 33496 bp, 26 predicted proteins | sample ETN02SmetaG_FD_185788 | JGI IMG/M metagenome (GOLD analysis project Ga0207992, IMG submission 185788) | Marine microbial and viral communities from oxygen minimum zone, Eastern Pacific Ocean - ETNP2014F10-02SV255 (SPAdes) (version 2) | ecosystem: Environmental > Aquatic > Marine > Oceanic ...
CACTATTGTGAGGCCTCTGGTGTCCAGGCATATCAATTCTGGTTTCTCAGGCCACTACGTCTCCCCGCAGGGCGCAGCAGCCTCAACCACTTACCCTGATAGGCAATCTATCAGAGCGCACAAAGCAAGGCTTGCGACCGACCTATGGTATTTGAACAAAACGGGAGCAGTGGTCCGCATCAGTTGACCAGAAAACAGGTAAAAGGGCTAATTTTTTCTAAAAAATGGTGCAAAATCTAGACCGTATGGGATTTCAAAACTGATATTTTTCAGAGGTGCATCTTCAAATCCGAATGGTAATTTTATTGACGAGAGAATACTAGAATCGATTAACTCAGAGGTGATTGAGTCCGATTCTTCTTTGAGAACTTCTGGATTTTCTATTTCATCGGCTTCAAGATCAACTGGGTCAATTACTCCAACATTAATTTCTGAAGACTGGTTATCGGAACCGCAAGCCGGACAAAATCCCGGAGCGCCCAATGAGAAGCCGCAGACCGTGCAATCCACAATAATCATCCACCGGGCATCAAGATTTGATGGTAACTGACTGGTAATCAGGAGTATAGAACTCCATGGAATATTATCATGAAGATTGTCGCCACGACGCAAGTGATTAGCATTACTGGAAGTCCTGCCCTCACCCACTCCGCTGTTGTGATTGGGTATGGTCCACGCTCGCTGATAGCCACTGTCATTACATTGGCGCTCGAGCCAATGGGCGTGGCATTCCCTCCGAAACCCGCACCCATTGCTAGAGCCCACAGCAATGGCTCCGGACTCAGTTCGCCACCACTGGCCTCTGTGATGCTGAAAATCACTGGAATCATGGCTGCAGTGAAAGGTATGTTGTCTATCAACGCACTAGCAATAGCTGAGACCCATATTACAGCAACTGCTAGCTTGACCTCATCATCTCCGAAGTTTTCGAAAATCCAGTTTGCAACCTGTTCAAGGTAGCCCACATCCCCTACTGCGCCAACTAGCAAAAATAGCCCTGCGAAGAAAAGTAGAGCTTGCCATTCTACCTTGTCAACGACCTCGTTAATGAAGCCCTCTCTTATCTCTTCATTCTTTGGCCTGGCGACAATTAGTGCAAATGCTGCCCCTGTGAGGGCGATACCATCAATTTCTATTGGGAGATCGAGAAGTGACTTGGCTGAGAATGCCACCACAGTAAGTCCGAGGATAATCAAAGTCGAGTACATCAACGGCTTGTCATTGATAGCGTCCCACTCGTCTTCCTCCAACAACAAGTCGACATGTGGGGGCTTCTGAATGGACCACTCGCGGTAATACCATCTGAAGTAGCTCAGAGTAGCGACCCATGCAAAGAATGTTAGTACTCCAAGTTTGAACAGGAACCCGTTGAAGGAAAACGCACTCAAGTCGAAAGCGGTGTAGTCTGATGCAGCAGCCGCGATCATTACATTTGGAGGATCCCCGACCATGGATGCTACGCCCCCTGTATCGGACAGTATTGCCTCTGCCATCAACGGGGGAACAGGGTTGATTTCCAGCTTATTACAAATCCTCAACGTAACTGGTGCGATTATAATGATGGCCGTAACATTGTCAATTACAAGAGATATCAGAGTAGTTATCGTTCCTAAGAGGACAATGAGCCTCCAGGGATCCCCCCTACTCATCTTCGAAGCCTTAATGGCAACATACTCGAAGAAGCCGCATAGCTCCAAAATTGAAGCGAAAATCATCATCCCGAGGAGGAGCCCGATTACTTCCCATTCAATCCAACCGACCATAGTGTGCTCTAGTGTGTACGTCTTTTCCAGTATGGCTACGCCCATTTCATCCGGTTTGTACACCTCATGGAGATGGAAGACGCCCGAGTAGTGGCCATAAAGTAACATTAGAACGGAGCCGAACCAAGCGGCAATAGTTCTGTGGACTACCTCCGATAGAATCAGGGCAAATGAAAGTATGAAAATTGCGAGCACTACTTGGGACTCGGTCACCATTAATTGGCGCCACAAATGTAGCCTCTAAATATGTGACTATTGCAAGCATATTGAAAATTGCTGAATATCCCTACTTTCCAGACCAAAGGACCGCAACGTTTCCTCTTTGGAAAACAAGAGTAGAAGTGGTTAATTTGGCTATCTCGGAAAACAATGAGTTTCTCTGTTGCCTATCAGTTGTGGTGCCTTTATTTGCCTTGACCTTGACTAGGTTCTTTCGTGATAATTGATCCAATAGTTCAGAGATTAATGAGTCAGTTATCCCCTCCTTTCCAATCCTTACTGATACGTCAAGACCCTCGCTCTTGGCGGAATTTATGATTCTTCTAGGGGTGCTGTCACTCATTATCTGAACCTCCGAAATCGGGACCTTGTCGAGTCACCCTGCCACATTCTAAGCAGGTCATGATTAGCTTCTTTGAATGTATCCTAACTCTGGAGTTTATCCCCGGAGAAAGTGATTTTTTGCAACTCCGACAAATCTTTCGTTTTATTTGTGATGCTGGCCTTACTCCGTGCTTCTTTCCGATTGCGAGAATTTGTCTGGCTGCGCTATCAGCCATCTCAATTCTTTCCCCAAGACTATCCCCAAGTGCATCGGAGAGGTCCCTGATGGCTGCTTCTGCCTCATTCTTTCTATCCGACTTCCGTCTCCTAGAACGCCTACCCCGTCCAGCCATTGTTTGCCTCATAGACTTCTTACTGCTTTTGCGACGGATTGGCTAACTTCCTGAATTGTGCCGGTGCCGTCAACCGTGGCAAGAATCCCCATATCGCCATACCAATCTCCGAGAGGCTTTGTCTGCTCATGATAGGAAGCTAGGCGCATTCTGACTGTATCCTCATTGTCGTCCTTTCTCTGAATAAGCCTACTGGCCAACTCTGGTGGAGGTGGTTTGAATGACACGTGATATATCTCTCCTGTTTCAGGGTCCATCCTCCTTCCAACGATTCTGTTGACGATATCTTCATCTGGCACCTCAATGGATATCACGGCCGAAACCTCGGTAATCTCAGAGAGCGCTTCAGCTTGGGGGATTGTTCTTGGGAAGCCGTCAAAGAGTACGCCATTTGATGCGTCGGATTCGCTCAATCTATCTTCAATCAATCCGATAATTACCTGGTCGGGAACAAGTTGCCCTGCTTCCATATACTCCTTTGCTTCCAAGCCAAGTTCTGACCCTTGGGAAACCGCAGAACGTAGCATGTCACCAGTTGAAATCTGAGGTTTGCCCGTCATCTCGACGATTATTTCTGCCTGAGTTCCCTTGCCTGCCCCGGGTGGTCCGAATAACACAATTGAACCCGTCATGAGTGAGGGGCGTGGGATGGTACGGAAAAATGAACCGCTCTAGGGGCCGTTCTGTTCCCACCAAAGATGCCCATATGCCACCCATTGATCCATTGTCCACCCATCTGGAAGTCCAGTAAGTGGCAGGGGCAACGCATCCTCAGGAACCTGGTGCGTGGGCAGGGTTGGTACTGTGGACTGTAAGGCATCTTGGATTTCAGTTTTTGAGACCTCTCCGGTTACCACGTCGCCTGAGGTTGATGTGTCCATTGCTGCTGCTCTCCTCTCTTCCTTTGATCCAGCTTGGAGGGCCGAGCCACGTGGAATCAATTCCTCCTCGGAACCAACGGGCTGGAACTCTTGTCGTGCCCTAATCCCATAGGAAACCAGGCCCACAAGAACAGCGAAGAAGACAATCGCAATTGTCCATGCAGGAAGGCCCAATGCTTCGAAAATACCGGAGATTCCACCGCTGTTGGATGACTTTACCTTGCTGATATCGATAGTCAATGAAGACTGGGTGACCGTGACTTGCCCCTCCTCGGATGTTGAGTTGGCAAAAATTAGCAATTGACTGAGCCCGTCATCAGCAGATTTTCGTGGTTTGACGGTTACCGTGATTTCTGCGTGCTCTCCGGAACTCAGTTCCTCAATCACAGAGGGTTCGAATGTAATGGTCCACCCGTCCAAGTCGTCGAAATCTAACCGTACACCAGAAGGAGAATTTCCCAGATTATGAACTTCCAAAGTGAATGTTGACTCTTCGCCCTCGGAAACCCCCTGCAAGTTTTCAGAGTCAGACTGTACATCTATCCACACGGATGGCAGAACTGATACATCCATCTCCAGGGTAATTGTTTCCTTAGACATGCTTGGAGATGTTGATTCGATTATGATGGGGACCTTATCCGACAGGGCCCCAACTGGGGTTCCACTGGGGAGTTGAAGGCCGATGGTGATGATAGAGTCCCTATTCATGTCCATTGTGAATGTTTTTCCGGTCAAGAAGCCACCAGACCATCCTTCTGGAAGGGTCCCCATTGTAAGATCAATTAACAGAGGGACATTTCCTGAATTATGTAGGAAAATATCAGAGTTACCATCTCGGCCCAAGGCGATAGAGAATCCTTGTTCGCTCTGCACATCTAGAGTGGTAATTTCTCTTACTTCCAGCACTGAGGCATTTGTTACTATTGTGTCGCCCAATGTAGTCTTGATCGTGATTGTGTTTCTATCTCCCTTCTCTGCTGCAAGGGGCACTATGGTGCGAATAATCACCCTCGATTCATCGCCAGGTTCTACTTCTAATTCGGCATTTGTTTCCTCTCCAGAGGGGGGTTCTTCATCGAAAAGGTATACTTGTATCGGCCAGGTATTGCTTGAGGACAGTGCGCGAACCTGAAAATCTAGAGGGATGTTTCCCCTATTCGAAATCGATAAGACCGTGGTTACGGTTTCTCCATTCAGTACCGCTCTGGATTCGGATATGGCTACTGGGCCAAAATCGATGCCAGCAGAGTCTGAAATTTGAGTAGTGAACTCTGTGCTTTCTAGAACTTCAACTACGGCTGTCTCGGTTGTGAATAGAGTAGGATCGTTCACAGAGGTTGTCACGCATGTGACTTGATTCGTATCTCCCGAAGACAAACCAGAAGAGGCGGGTGGAACTTTGACCCTAATTTGAACTGGAACGAATTGGAGCCGACTGAGGGGACCGATTGTAATCTCAGAAGTTTGGCTACTTCCAACATGAATGATCCAACGGTCGGATGTCTCGCAAGAAATGCTGTATTCGGTTGGACCGTTTCCAATATTCCTGACTGATAGGGTGAACAGGGCGAATGTGTTTGGTTCGGAACCCAGACTCTCAGTCCCTGCAGGGACAGTGAACAGGCCCTCTACGCGATCGATGTCAACGGATAGGCGAATGGAATGAAATATTGTTGGGGACATCTTGTCCCTTAGGGTGATTTCGGAAACGAAAAGTCCAGGAAGTGCGAATCTGCTTTCTATATCTGCATCTTCATCAGTTAAATTCAGTGAGATTACCACTCTGTCGCCCTCATTACCGAAAGGAGAGAGCACCCAAGGTCCTTCTTCACTCAGGGAACGAGACCACTCGTCCTGTGGAGTGTTCATGATGCCGGACTCATCGATTATTTGTACGGATGTCGTGGAGAGTTCTACTGTTATCTCGGAGGTCCCCTCATTCAATAGTTCTAGTTGGAATTCAGCCCAACTTACCAAGCTTGGATCTATATTCTGAGACTTCGCGGATTCTAATTCTTGGAAGTCGGAGGGATGGGAACCATCGACCATAAGGGGGGTTACTCGGACGCCTATCTCAGTTACATCCAATTCCAGTTCAAACAAATTGTTATTTGTTCCCGAGTTCTCATCATTCAGTTCAACGACCTCAGAAAAGTGATCAAGGGTGAGTCTTACAATGTGAGTTCCCGTGGTTGAGAAAGAATGGTATATAGAAAATGTCTCAATCCCACCTCCCACGAGTGATGGCATCGAATAGATTCCAATCTCAGTCCCGTCAGTAATGTCCTGTATCGATATTGAATAGTCTCCGGTGGATGCAGCTGCTTGATTAATCCAAGAAAGTTGCATGGAGATTGTGTCGCCCTTAAGCGGGCTGGTTTCAGAGGTGAAGATAGAATTGGGGACAATTGTTAGATCTGCCTCTTGGCGTTCTTCTGCATCCGCGGATAAGACCAATGAGAAGTCTTGAACGAAACCACCTGCATGTCCGACCCGGATAGCCCAGATTCCTGATTGAGAAGATGGGAGCCTGACTCTCTCGAGGTTATTCAGCTGGTCACTAGGACCTGCTGTTTGACTAATTCCGTTTGCAAAGTGGTTCCCCTTGTACTCTTCTCCGGTTGGTGAAATTACCACAAGATCGAGGTTGTTGACAAGTCGGCTTGCGTTCTGATCTGCAGAAGCAGAACCCTCCATATCGTTCCAGGCAAGAGTAACATCAATCCCGCTACCTCCAGAAACCTCGAATGTGTAGATGAAACTATGACCCGGCATTAGTTCCCTTTCATGATCGTAGAATACGGATAGATTATCTCCGTTACTTTTTGGGAAGAGGCTGTTGGAGATATTGAGTTGCCCCCATCCTTCACGAGAGTTCGGCACGTCCTGCTCACCAAGATCCTCTGCCCCGTTTACTAACAATGCCCTGATAAGGTCTGATCCAGGGGACTCGATTCCAACTTCTGTTCTCAAGAATTCTCTTGCCATTGCAGAGGCCCCGGCCACAACTGGGGTTGCCATCGAACTTCCATTCAGTGTCATGTACATAGGAGTGGAGCCGTCAGAATGCATCGAATTGGAGCAGGCCCCCCCAGTGGCAAGGTCTGCTTCTTGGGCTCGTGCAGAACATATCATAACCCCGGGTGCAACCAAATCTGGCTTAATTCGGCCATCTGAAGTCGGGCCCGAAGATGATTCGTTGAAGACCTGCCCTATGGGCTCAGAACCAAAGGCTCCCGTGGTCGAGGCCCCCACTGATAGGGCGTTTTTTGCAGTGCTTGGAGAGGTCACCCCAGATACACCCATATCGCCGGCAGAAAAGATCACCAAGAACTCAGGATAGTCATTTGTAAACCAGTCAATGGAGCGAGAGTCCGAGGTATAGTCTCCAACTAGGCTTTCACTGCCCCAACTGTTTGTGTGAATATTTGCATCGTTCATCAGCGAGTGCTCGAACATTTCGTACAGTGAACCCCATCTTGCTAATATGCCGGAGCTGTCGACCTCTAATTGGTAAAAATTGAAAGTAGCTTGGGGAACGATGCCAGTAGAATTTGAGTCCCCGGAACCGTCTCCCAATAGTGTCGAGGTTACGTGCGTACCGTGGCCGCTGTTTGAATCGGCGCCGGAATTGTCCGGCCCGAACAAATTGAATACGGGGCTCCTAAGCCTTCCATCGAAGTCACCATGGTCTGTATCTAGACCAGTGTCAGATATCCCGATTACTTCGCCGAATCCAGTGAGGTTGGCTCCAGACATTGTCCTCGCAAAATTGGCACCTGAAATTAGGGTAGCATTAGAGTTCTGGATAGAAAGGACTGGGCCTGGATCGACCCTAGTGACTCTATGGTCTGATGCTAACGAAATTATCAACGAAGGTTTTGCAGATTTTATCTGGCAAAGGTGTGAGTCGCATTGGTAAGATTCGTACAGAATACCTTCGAATGAGTTGATTAACTCATTTAGATCAGCGAGGTCCTCGGGCGAATTCGTTGGAGAGGGAGTGAAATCTAGGTCAATTAGAGAGTTCTCAAACTGCATTAATGCAAGTAAGGAGTTAGAAACCTTCCACATTGATGGCATGGGGCCGGCCCAGCGAACCTGAGGAAGATTCTGAACTCGTGAAATTCCTGCATCTGTGTTCTCTTCAGAGATGCTGATAACTACAGAATCATCTGGGATATGGTCAATTATCTCAATTCCAATGGATGTGAGATCATTTTCCAATCCAAACAAGTCTGAGCTAATAGATTGAACAATATGCAATCGGCCATCATATGGCCTTTGAAGGCCGATTATCTGCCACGGGCCCAAGGGCAAGTCTTCAACCAGAGGATCGGAAATCCCGAAAGGGGAATGGATCTTGCCGGATGATTCCGATATTTGATAATCGCTGGAAATTGGATTTTCAAATATCACCCAGTTTTTCTCATTGGAACCCTCTGAGGACTGAGAAAATGACTTTTCTTCGTATTCTGGTTCTAATGAAAACGAATGGGAAAAAGTCGAGAGTAAAAAGAGGGCAATGACTGAACAGACTGATTTTGTGGTAGTCATTCGTCATTCCGAGGTTAGATTCTCTTTTGACTATTGACACTATGCGATTGAATAACGATACTATGTGGAATAATATCGGCTGATTGAGTCATCTGTCTTAGCCACGGACTTGCGCCAGTCGTCCTCAACCCCCATCAGTGCCCTGATGCAATCAACATTCTCAGGGATTACATCACTCTCCTGATGGATTGCTTGGAAATAGTAGAGTCTGTCTCCGACAAGTTTTACCCCATCTTCCCAAACGAAGATTTCGTGCAAATCACCCCATTTCCTGCCTATGTCTCTAGCCATCTCCATCACTTCTGCAGTAGTTGGAATTCGGTCCTCCGAACCATTCATGATGATTACCCGGGGTGTTTCGGTCCACATTTGAATTATCGAATCAGTGGTCAGCCCATGTCCCTTCGGAAGATCGGCGATTATGCTATGGACGTGCATTAACGTTGTTGGAACGGCTACAGCGAGACTGTTTATCTCAATCTCAGGTTTTACGGTCATCACATCCGGACCATGGTGGCTTGGCACTTTCAGAACGGGTTTGATAGCATTGATGGGCCCCTTTCCTGAATCCCCTGGATCTGCTGCTCTCCTAATCATTGTACATTCGACCTTTAGTGAGCCACAGTGCTCGAAAAGAGGGACTAGGGTTCGAGACAGGCCTGTGGTATTACAAGAAACCACTCTTGACCCAATTGCGTTCATATTCTCCAAGTGATTAGCAGATGAAGTGTAGGACAAGCCGGTTAATTCGTGCTTTTCTCCGCCTTGGAAAATGTACTTTATTCCTGCGGACTGGTATTTCTCAAGATTTTGAGCGCCTAATTTTCCCGGAGAGCAATCGACGACGACATCAGAAATTGCTAGCAAGTCAGAAAGACTCCCTGAGCAAGCATAACCCTTCTTCGAGAACTGTTCAATCCGGTCCACATCATCAAATGTACAATAGAGGGAGAATCCTTTCTTGATTGCCAACTCACATCCGAAACTTGGACCTGTTTTCGTAACCCCTGTAACTTCCATATCTTCTTGGGCATCGATTGCGTCTGCAACGCGTTTCCCTATTGTGCCAAAACCGTTTATTGCCACCTTTATGGTTTCCATTTTCAAAACCCCATATCTTTGCCTTTGGTCAATGACGTCTGAAGGATGCCTATGAACATAGCGAATTCGGCAAGAGTCAATAATGAGTCGCCTCTTTCTGGATACTAGGGTAATGCAGGGGGCAATGGTTTGAGGGATATTGTCAGTAAGAGTTTGAAACTCAACAATGACCTGGACAGATATGTCGAACAGGCATTAGAACAGGATCGTCCAGTAAAGATTGGTTGGGGTCGGGCCGGCGATGAAAGGCCCAAAGATGGAGAGTTTGGAGTGATGACTCACTTGCCTAAGGGCGCAAGGGTACTCTGTCTTGGATCCCTCGGAGATTGTGTTGGAACGGCAAATCGTGGTGGAACTTTGACCCTAAGGGGGAATGCTGGATCTATGCTTGGAGCGTTTCACCTTTCCGGAAAAACAGTCGTTGAGAGGGACGTTGGCAATAAGGCAGGTTTTGGAATGACGGGAGGAGAGATTTCTATTCAAGGATCTGCAGGGGATGAATCCGGTTCCTCTATGTCTGGTGGTATTCTGCTAGTTAGAGGTCATTCAGGTGATCGCATAGGGTCTGGGATGACGGGTGGTTCCATCGTGGTAATGGGGTCGGTTGGTTCGGAGCCCGGGATAGGGATGACTGGAGGCAGGGTCATAATTTCTGGCAGTTGCCCGCCGCCCCCAGATGGAGTGGAAATGAGATCGATAAAGAAGTCAGAAATTACTGAATTCTCGAAATTATTAGAACCCATGGGTTTGGCTCTGAATGATGATGCTTTGATTCTAGAACCCGGAGAAGAAGATTCGGCAAGTATTGGGGCATCGGAATTCTTCATTTCTGAGGGTTTGAGAATATTTCACTATATCCAAATAATGACTCGTTATCGAATAATGCGCCTCTGGATCATTACACAGTTCTAGTTCAAGATGGGATCGATTCGGGGGGTGCACTATTGAAAATTCCCTGGATTATGACTTGTGAGACGGCAATCGGTTCTGAAAAATGGAAGGATGTAGATGCGCCTGCGATTGTCAGGACAAAATCAAGAAGTAACGATCTGCTATTAGTTGGAAAGGATGAGTTCTGCGAGGCAATCGATTATACAGGGAATTGTTCGGGCATTGTTTTCGATATCACAGACTTTCCGGGACTTAACGATGCGGAAATAGAAGCGATGTTGATATCGCTTCGGAGTAGGATGTCTGGAAATTCGATAATATTACTAAGGGGAAGAATTGACAGAATAGAGCGTCTTTTCAGGCTTGTCATGGACTTGGAGTTAGATGGAGCAGTAGTAAACTGTGCAACGAGAAGTGGTTCTCGTCTAGCCTCTTCACTTCCAAAAATCGGTTTGGCAGCGAAGGCAATTGGGATAGGAGAAATGGGGAAATTTGTGATGATTGAGGTTTTGCACGAGCCTGATGCTAAGGACCTGATAATTGCAGTGGCATCGGGATGTGCTGCATTGGTCTCCCCCTGTCCCGAAAGTGACTTGGGTTCGAAGATTGAGGAGTTATCCAAGGGAATTCGTGGTTGGATGCGAGAAATAGGCGTGGATAGGATCGAGAGGATAGGGAGGAGGAATCTTCGAGCCAACGATTTTGATACCGCTGCAATATCTGGTCTGAGGTTGGTTGGATATGATCGCCCCCTGAAGATGTGGCTAGATCTGAGGTGAGAAAATTCCTACTCTCGATTTCAAACACTCTATCCTCAGATACATACAGAATATTCACGGAGCTATTCATGTAGCCGATGAGTGGCCCGAATGGTTGCCAGAATTGGGTTGCCCGGTAGATAGCAATAGCGAGGAATCCATAGAGGTCGAAGTTTTTCCAGATCGACCTGATCTTCTCAGCCATGAAACTATTGCAAGGGCTTCCCGTACATTTCTTTCAACATCAGAAGTAGGAGTTGACTTACCAGTATCACAGGGTGAAATCAAGTTTTCAGTATCCTCCGAATTGAAAGATGTCAGGCCGATAGTAATGGGTGCAGTGGTTAGGGGGGTCGACACCGGATCTAATCCGGAAGAAAGGGAAGAATTTATTCAATCTCTGATGGAACATCAAGAAAAGTTACACATGACATTAGGGAGAAGAAGAAAATTCTCATCCATAGGAGTCCACGACCTAAGCTCTCTGAAACCCCCATTCAGGGCGACTACGGTCACGTCAAATTTCTCTTTCATTCCACTTGCCTCCTCAGAAGAGATGACGATAGGACGAATTCTGGAAGAACATCCGAAAGGTGTCGAGTATTCCCACCTAATGGAAGGGATGGATCGTTTTCCGGTTATTCTGGATTCTGAAGATAGGGTCCTCTCGTTTCCACCGATAATAAATGGAAGCCATACAACTGTTAACTCGGGTACTGAAGATTTCTTCATCGATGTTACTGGATGGGATATTAGAGCCTGTGAATCCTGTCTACTACTAGTGTGTCTATCAATGTCAGAAAGAGGGGGCATCGTTGAGAGCATCGAATTATCTGGTTCGAATGTTGAAGGTGTCCGAGTGCCCAATGGGAGTGCTCGAAAGCATCGAGTTCCAGAGAGTCTGATTAGGAAAATTCTCGGCTTAGAGTTGGGTTCAGACGATTTATCGCGTGCAATCTCTAAGATGGGTGGAAAACTGGAAAGGAGTCAGACTGTGACTGACGGGCCCAATGAGGGTGGTAGGTGGGCGGACTGTGTTGTGGGGGAGATTGAACACATTATTTCGATGCCTCGGTGGAGGAGTGACATTATGCATCCGGTTGATGTTGTAGAGGACATTGCGATAGGATTTGGTTTCGAAAACCTACCAGAAATATTGTCGAAGACACATCTAGATGCGATTCCACTTGTGTCTTCAAATCTGGATAGGAGATTTGGGGAAAGTATGAGGGCATGCGGACTTCAGGAAGTGCAAAGTCTGACTCTCTCAAACGAGAGGGACCAATTCGAAATCGTGAGATGGCCACAAGAACATGGGGTGGCTCTAATATCCAATCCAATTACATCAGATCACACCGTTCTAAGACAATACATTCTGCCTTCTCTGCTAAGATTACTTGCTGCTAATAGACATCACGAATTGCCCCAAAGAGTGTATGAATTAGGGACAGTAGTGAAGGGTTTCAGAAATTGCCAAAGAGGTGCTTGGACTTGTGCTGAGGTTGGTAGTGGCTTCACTGCCTCTAAGGGCATTGCGCAGGCACTAATGCGGGATCTAGGTGCTGCGGAGGGAGATGTGGGGTTCACCCCTACCGAACCTGGTCACGGTCCATGGATTACTGGTAGAGGCAGCCATATTCTGGTCAAAGGAAAGAGAATAGGGGAATTCGGAGAAATTGCCCCTGAAGTGATCGGTGGATTCGGAATAAAATCCCCAATTCAGGCAGGAGAAATTGACTTGGAAGAAGTTGGGTTCCTGATTCCTGACCCTGTCTCCTAGTCATCCTTGTCCTTTGACAAAAGTTTCATTGCATCCAAGAACTTCTTAGACTCCAGATGACTTTTATCTTCATTCTTACTTTCTTTCTTTCCGGATTTTTTCTCATACTCAACTACATTCTTCATGTAATTTGTTCGTGAAATAGCCGGTTTTGCCTTTTTCTTCTTCTTGAATGGCCATATAGGTGCCATGTTCTATGAGCGACGGGTGTACGAATGATACTTTCCCCATTTCTAGGCAAAAGGCAGTAGTTTTCATGACTATTGTGTCGGTGGGTGGTAATATGGGAGTCCATCATATAGGCGTTGACGAGGCAGGTAGGGGCCCTTCCATTGGACCCTTGGTTGTATGTGCACTTTCTATCCCAAGGGGGGACAGAGTTATTCTGACAGATTTAGGAGTGGATGATTCAAAGAATCTTACCAAGACGAGGAGGGAATCAATACACTCTGAAATCATTGCCATTTCTGAATCTAGAGATTGGGAGATCGGTTTGATACACTGCGATGCAGAGAGCATTGATTTGTGGATGGAATCGGGAACTCTTAATTCTCTGGAGGTGAGGGCCTTTGCCGATGCAATTGCAAAGGTGACTGAGGGTTCATTAGAGTTCAACCTTTTTCTAGATGCTTGTGACGTAGATGCGGAACGTTTTGGCAGAAATGTATCTTCAACGTTGGGAGGGTTGGGGGGTGATTGCAGAGTCTTTTCCAAGCATAGGATGGATTCTGAGGACGTAGTGACTGGGGCGGCCAGCATTATCGCCAAAGTGAACAGGGATTGGGCGATGGAGAAGCTGTCCCGAGAATTGGGAATTGACCTAGGCTCGGGATATCCATCGGATCCAAAGTCAAAGATTGCAGTTGAGGATCTTTGCAGAGGAGATCCCCCCCCTGAATGCCTTAGGAGGAAGTGGAAAAATGTCGAGAGGGCATGGGTGGCGCACCATCAAAAGTCAATTCCATCAAGAGTGAATGGGACCCCTAGCGGGGTTCAATCTGCTCTTGACGAATGGAATTAGCAAGAACGGTGAAATGCAACCATTGGCTGGTTTGTTCGAGAAACATGGGAGATGCCGAAGGTTTTGGCCCCGAGGACATTCAAACCGTGAGGAAATATGCATTACAGAACGCCATAGAATATGATGGAAAGGGCAAGTCAGGAAGTGTCCTAGGTAGAGTTCTGGCAGAAAGGTCCGATCTTCGACCTCACGCAAAGAGGCTGATGAATCTGATTGATTTCGAAGTAGAACAGGCTAATTCATTGGCAAATCAGGAGGGATTAGAAGTAGTCCGAACAGAGCTTGAAGGTATTGACCCAGGGGCATTGAAGAGAGAGAGGCACAAGAAGAAAGAGGGTTTGCGTGAGCTTCCCGGAGATACATCAAAGGTTGTACTTAGATTTGCACCAAACCCAAATGGCCCATTGTCAATTGGACACTCAAGAGGAGTCGTGATTAATTCCAGTTATGCAGAAAAATACGATGGTGAAGTAGTACTCAGATTCGATGACACAGATACCAGGGTCAAACCTCCTTTGACAGAAGCATACAGATGGATTGAGGAAGACTTCGAGTGGTTGACGGGAAGAACTGCTGATGTTGTCATCAAGGCTAGTGAACGAATGCCCATATATCTCAAACAAGCAAAGAAGATGATTGCTGAGGGTCATGGGTATGTTTGTCGGTGTGGGGCTGAAGAGTTTCGTGGATTTCGAGAAGCAAAAACTGACTGCCCGTGCAGGATGAGAGGGATTTCAAAGAGCCTAGAAGAATGGGGTTCTATGAATTCCGGCGAAATTTTGGAAGGAGGGGCAGTAGTGCGTGTAAAGACTAGCATGAACCTGCCTAATCCTGCACTTAGAGACTGGCCAGCACTTAGAATTCAGCATTCACCTCACCCAGTAGTTGGGGACAAATACAAGGTTTGGCCCCTATTGGATTTCCAGAGTGCGGTGGAAGACCACAAACAAGGAGTTACGCACATTATTAGAGGCAAGGATCTGATGGACAGTACAAGGAAGCAGACATTGTTGTACGAACACTTCGGATGGACATATCCCGAGACTCTTTACTGGGGGAGAGTAAAGGTTCACGAGTTTGGTGGTTTCTCAACGTCAGGAATGTCATCTGCTATCAAAGCTGGAGAATTTGATGGATGGGATGATGCACGTCTACCTACTCTAAGGGCTCTACGGCGAAGGGGTTTTGAGCCTCAATCTCTAATTTCTCTTTGGAATGAAATTGGCCTAACTCAGAAGGACATCTCTATTTCAATGCAAACCTTAGAGGCTTTCAATTCGAAGAATATTGACAGCCATTGTGAAAGGAGGTTTTTCGTTTCAGACCCCATTCGAATTGAAATCCAAAGTGAAGATTGCCCCTTCGAAGCGAAGATTGCTAGGCATCCGGACGGAGCAATCCCGGGGATGAGGGTCTGGGATGTTGAGGATTTTATCTTCATTCAGGAGGAAGATTACAGGCAAGGAAAGTTGCGTCTGAAAGACTTCGCTGATATTGAAATTACTGATTCTAATGCAGAGATTGAAGGGGAAGGAAGGAGTGATGATCGACCGATCATCCACTGGCTTCCAGAGAAGATTTCCAGAGAAGCAAAGATGTTTGTCCCAGAAGGAGAAGAGATTAGGGAATTAGTGGGCGTGATTGAAGATTTTGAATTGAGGGTCGGAGAAGTCTACCAGTTAGAGAGAGTCGGGTTCGCCAGACTTGATAGGATTAACAACGGAGTAGTAGAATTGGTCTGGCTACATGACTAGTCGTGATTTTGATTATTGTCGGCAAGAACATGATTATCACTCATTAATTGCGTCGCATTGAAGGGTGCGATATGAATCAGAGTGGCGTGGACCGTTCCCGAGCAAGGCAAGTAGCAATATTTTCATCGATGCTAGTAATGGTAATTTTCTCACCAATTAATGCCCAAGCCACAGAGAGCAATGACTGCTGCGAGTCTCCTGATGAGTTCGATCTATTCCTAATCGGGGATCCGGACAGCGGACAACTCACTCCTTTCGAATCTGACTTAGAGGAAAGGAAGTCCGTCGAAGTAACCTCGTCCTTTCTCGGAGAGGTAGAAATTGGCTCATGGATGATTGAATGGGGGGAGGCGGGAAGTTACTCTTCCGGGACTTGGACCTTCTCAATTCCGTACGAAGTTTCGGACTCTGCTGGAGTATCGGCCAATGCGACCGTTGTCATCAAGGTGGGTGGCAATACCTACGAAAGTTCATCTCAACTGCCTGCGGTCTATCTTACTGAGTCTGGAGAACTGCAAGTGGATATAGAAGTGCAAGACGGCGAAGTCTCGAAAAACGAGAAGATAGAGGTGATTTTTTCTGTCAGGAGTTTGATTTTTTCCAATCCTGGAAGTGAGTCTGGAATAGTGTTCCACTGGGGTGAAGAAGAGGTTGATGCTGCAATATCAATTTCATTCCCACTAGTTAACGTAGTGATTAGGGAAGCTAGTATCAAGGGAAACCTAGTATTCTTTCCAGTGAGGTTGACTTCGGGATTCGGTGACAAGATTTGGACTGGTTCCACAGGTGGTTTAATGGTCCAGAATGTCGAGATTTCCGAAAGTCCGATAGTTAATTCGAATGAAGAATGGGTAGACGTGACATTTGTCTGGGAACCAAGCAGTTCCAGCGGTGGGACTGTCAGAACTGACTTCCAGATTTCACTGCAGGATTCACTTGTCATCACAGTAGATAAGATTCACGAGATCACGCTAGGCCAAGACACTGGGGACAACAGTTGGTATCCCGAAGAGGAGCCTCCTCGGACTGGTGGTTCTGATCTAATGGTTGAAGTAAACTGCAAATATGATGGTAATTCCATAGAGAGAAAGACGACTATTACCCTTGATGGTGCCATGTCTCAGTGGATGAGGTGGGGCCTTGACAACATTGGAAATAAGAGCCTAGGATCGAATAGTTGGTGGAGGAGCCTGAATACATTTTCAGATACTGTAAGCCCATCAGAGAAGTCAAATGCCAGAGTAGACAACACAGAGCTAGCTGCACTGGAAAGTCACCTCAAGGGTTCAAAGTCTGATCTGAAGTCATTTCTCTCTGTCGGACTAATGATTAATTCTGAGTCTGTCTTCGGAGTGGATCCTGTAGAATTTGGGCCTTTGGTGGTGAGCATAGATCTAGGCCCATCTAGGGCCTTCAACTCCGATAAGATTTCCATATATGTTGAGTCGAATTACAGGGTTGAGAGAGACTCGAGGCAGACGCTGATTGAGGATTTTATCAGACCCGGTGGATATGATCTCTGGGAAACAGTTGACCTTTCATTCGAGATTCGGACAGGGATGCTATCAGGGTTCGATGGGGTTAATTTGGACAATGGGGACGTTGATTACACGCATAGAAGATGGATTGTAATGGAGATTCTCAGTATGGAGGAAACTGACATAAGTTCTGATACTGATTTCAGACTTGATTTTGAAGCGAAAAATGCACTTCTATTCAGCCCCCTAATTTCAGCTATGATCTCTGTGTTCGCTCTATGCTTGGCTTTAGGAATAGGAATGGCCCTGACGAAAAGGAGGACAAGGGTGCCGAGCATGATCATGATTGGAGTATTGGGGATTCTTTCTCTGTCAATATATTGGTTTGGACTCCCCATGCCAATTGTTCTTGGAGTAGTTGGTTCAAGCGTGTTACTGGTTTTCCCTGCTGCTATTGTTTCACCAGTGATTGAAGATAGCGAAGTTCAGAGAAATTCGAAGAAGGGTGGAAGAGTGAGGTGTCCGTCTTGTGGAAAGAGAAATCCAGTGGAATCGGATATAAGGCCGCTAAGGGTTGAATGCGTTGGGTGCCGCAGCATTCTCAGGATCGAATAGTCATATCTCCCCTGTTGAAACTAGAGAGTCTGCAACAATAGATGCTGCGTTGATGGGCGTATTGTTTTCCCAATTGGTTAGAGTCAAACTGATTTGAGATGCCAGATCGGTTTTCCAACCAGAACCGAGAACACAGTGCCAAAGTAATTCCTCGGATCTTGATGTTGAAGGCAATCTGGAATGTAGAACTGGTCTAACCAGTCTTTCCATTATCTTTTCACGTTTTTCTAACTCTGAATTGCCCCATTCCCTGATGGCTTCCTCTATCTCACTTTTTTCTAGCCATGGGTAGTTATTGAAATTTAGATTTGGAACTTCTGGCATCGGAATTACACGAATTGATCCCTCTGCTGAAAGATGATCCCGCAGAGAGGAGAAAACTGGGTCATATGTTGTGTCCATTGCTTCGTTGATCCAATTTCCAGATAACACCCATGGGCGCATCCTCCTAAGTCGGAGGCTCTGGGGATTTATCTCCATAGCAAGAACGTGAGCCTGGGCAACTGCACTAAGTGGCCCCTTACGAAAATCCCCAAACCTACCCCTTAGTCCGTCGACAATGGTTGTAGAAAGAGACAACCCAGAGGGTTCTTTTATTGTCGAAGCAATATCATCTGTAATTTGGATAAAGGGGGCATAATCTGGATTCAATTTTGAAAATCTACGCTTATATGGGATTCTCGCATCTAGCAAGGCAGCTTCAATAGGAGCCAGAGAGAGGGAACCTTCCAAATTTGGTTTTGAAACCAGTAGAATTGGCTTACGACTACTGATTACTTCATTGGCGAAAAATTGGATTGAATCGCGAACTAGAGAGAAAATACCCTGTTCGATAAGTGACTCCACCCTCCTTCGATTGGAGACGAGTACAAATCACTACTGTTTATTCGACCATCAGTCGTAGTTGGTCTCTCTTGTAAGTCCATTCCGAGTCAATCTGATTGTTTTCTCTGTAATATCTCGAAAGTCTCCTTATCTTTGACTCACATAGTTCCAGTTGTCTCCGGTTGTGAATGTCCTTGGAATTCTGAGAGAGGTGGTCGATCAGTCGCAGAGCACGGCGCATTAGGCTCATTAGATCCTCTGGTAGACCAGACGATTTGCCTAGCCTATTCAATGTCTGAGATATTCTCTCTCCGGTGACTAGTCTAACGTCTGGAACTCCGTGCCTGTCCCTTAGCATAGTGCCGATTGAAGCATTAGTATGCCCTTCCTCAGATAGTTGAACAATTAACTCCTCTATCTCTTTCTTGTCGGAATTTGACCACTCGGGGGGAGTCTTTGAATGGGGCTTGCTAGACCCGCTGGCCCCCTTTCCTTTACTGTGCATCCTTGACAAATTTATACCTCGGGCAGCCGGGCGACCTGCTCTCCCTCTTTAACCGCTACGCCACATCAATCGATTCTGAGCAATCAGAGCCTGTGTCTCGATTTTGCCAGTTTACCGGGACCTAGTGGCCATTCCCACCCTGGGGCAACCGATCTGGCAGAGCCTAGGAGTTTCCCTTCCTGTATCACCAGAATCTCGTCGCCAACTAATATTGAGCGGTCATGGTGCGCAATCATGCTTGGAAATATATCCCCAACCCAGTCTAATCCGGGATGGATTTCCACCGACTTGAGGAGTTTTAGACCCCTCATGGTTTCGAGGCTTGATTTGGAAAGTAAAAATCTCCCCCTCCGAGGATCCCATTTTGCCATTTGCACACCATCCTTTGTGATTGTGTAAATTGGCGGCCTCCCTCTAATTTCGCAGTCATCAAGCCATTCGTCCGAGCCAAATTGGAATCTAGAAATTGATTTCATCTTCTCCTGCCTAACGCTGAAATCTATTTCTCCGCCATCTTCCGAGAATGAGGAGGAGATTGCAGCCTGGAGCCTTTCCAGTGATTCGCTAGAACCCGCACTTCCACCCATTCTAGTATCGATTACAACCCGGTCTTCCAGGAGTAATTCGATTCCTGAATGATTCACAATTGTGGAGTAACCTACTCTTTCTACAAGTCTATTCAGCATACTCCTAATTATCGACAATTCATCGTCGTCCCAATCTCCTGTAACTGGAATGTCATAGTGTGCAGCGGGCCACAAGTCTTCCAAATCTCTTGGAACTAATCCTAAAGGAGCCGTTACCATTACCTCATGGGCACGTGAATTTCCAATTGCACGTCGGAATCTAGAATGGCTTTGAGAGAGTCTGTAAGGCTTCTTCGCGGAGCAGGGAAGTAGAACAAGGACATCACATTGCCGGGAAGGTGGTTTATAATTCTCGGAAATATCTTCTCTCCAATTCCTAATGGTAACATCACTCCTACTCTCGAAGGAGTGACAACGGAGTTTTTTCCCGAAATCTACAGAACTTCTAGACAAGCCAATTTTCTTTGATATCTCAAATGAGAGATGATCATGCCTCCTAAGATGTTCGACGGAACGAGGGCTCGAAGTACTCTGTCTCTCGGCCAGATTCCTAAGTGTACCATCTCTAATTGCAGACCTAGTGGCTGAAATTGCTCGAATCCACATCTCCTTTTGGGACTCCATTGACGAATCCTCATTTGTTGATTGTTCAGGAAACCTAGGGCCGGTTTCAGAAAGTAGTACTCCTAGGGAAGATGATTGTCTGGAACGAGCCAAGTCAAAAATGTCCACCCCCATCCATGAGAGAAGAGCACAATTATCCGGACCTCCGATTCCTGGGGCCCAAATAAGTGAAGACGGGAAATTTGTCCTAATCGCCAATAGAGCCTTTTCTAACAAACCAAGACTGTTTGACAGTTGAGGTGAATCTGTCAATACTATTACTGATGGTTGTAGTCCAATAGTGAGTAGAGACTGGTCATGATGTAATGAGTTCCATGTTACCGGAACTAACTCGGACCCTGTACCAAATTCGCCTGAATCTGACTCCACGAGACTCGGTGGAAGGACTAACCCCTGGGAAGATTCCCAAGTGTCTAGAGAATCAAATGGGAAACAGAGGTTGGCACGAGTTGATACATTCATTGTTGAAGGAATAGTGGAATTATCCATCGAAGAAGAAAGTGGAGCGATTGAAACTGGGAAATCTGGATCATCGTCGCTAATAATTAATCCCGGCGCAAATGAAGAAGGATCATTCCGATCTCCGAGGGAAAATAGTCTGGAGAACCTATCTCTGGAGATCACGCTCCTGCCGATTGGCCGCTCACCCATTGGATGCCCATGGAAGCATTTCCCTTGAAGGATTCTAAGACCTAGTTGTCTTCCCGAGAATGATGCGTGGGGCCGGCCTGGTAATTACTACGTTAATTGCCACCTCAATTTTCACATTTTCTTGTACTGGGGAAGAGCAGCAGGATTCGATAATAGAAGAGTCTGGGGATGCTCCAGGAAAGTTATGGGAGTCCAGCGAAATAGGCGAAGAATGGCAAATAATCTCGCCGAATAATTCCACGACCATCGGAACATTCCCCGTGAATGACTCTGTCGATGTATTTGCTATGGAAATATCTTCAACAAATTGGACGATGGTGGGGTTTTGGGTTTCTAATAACGAATCAGTTAGAATTAGTGTACAGAGGCTTAATCAAAGCACTTGGACGATTGTCGAGTTTGCAGATGGCGATGTGGGGGAATTGGGGCTTGATCCTGGAATGCATGCAATCAGACTAGAGAGGAATGGTGGCTTCGAGGAGGAGGTTGCATATCGATTCACTCTGGAAAATAGGGGTTCTTTCGAAGGCGAAGGGGAATTTGTCAATTTGGCATGGATGTTTACTCCATTCTATGTGGCTGCTGGCCTTTTCCTCTTACTCCCACTACTCATCGTTTTATGGTGGAATAGGGACGAGTTATTTTCGTCTAAAAAGGATGAGGATTTAGTAGAAAATGAGAAGCACATCTTGAATGCCCTTAGAGATAGGTTCTCGGTAAACGACCTAGCAAAGGGTCGAGAAGAAATCTCTGTAGCCCTATCCATACTCGGAGAGGGTTCATGGAATTCGGCTTCGGAGGAATTGGGTAAACCTGAGATCAGGTATTTTACTGAAAATATCGACATATGTGTTTGGAGATTTGAAGATTCTAGTAATTCACTTCTAATTGGAGTCAGGACAGAGTCATTTAGTTGGGAATTGGCTGCCATCAGAATATTCTCGCCACTAGGTGAAGACGCTTCAATCCAGAGCGTTGTTCCAGAAATGATTTTTCGGGATGACGAGGTTTTCTTGGGAGATCTTGAAGAGGGTTCGACGACATTCGTTCAAATCGAAACTCTGGGAAATCCGCCCGTAGTCAATATGCAAATTTCAGGACTAGTGGGTGGGAAACCGATAGCAGCGGTTCCGACGAATTCGATAGAAATGGGAGAAGAGTGAGCTTTCAACGTCTTCTTCTCATTCTGGCTTCGTCCTTTATCCTCTCCTCGACAGGTGGAATAGAATCCTCTAATTCGACTCTTATTTCGTTGATTTTCTTCTTCAGTTTGCGAGAAGGCTTAGTCGGAGATAGAAGTCTTAGTACGACGGTTACCGACCCCCGCCTCAATCCGCGATTATTGTGTGGCAGCCCCCTACCGGGAATCGAAATTGTTTCCCCCGGATTAGAACCGGGAGGCACTGTTATCCGTAGAACATCAGAATCGATATGCGGTATCTCGATAGTAGTTCCAAGAGTCAAGTCGGCGAAGTTCAGAGGCAGGGCCATGAGTAGGTCTGGCCCATCCCTTTCGAACCATGGATGGGAGTCGACATCAATTTCTATGTACAGATCTCCGGGACTGCCATTGAGGGATGTTGAAGCCTCGCCTTGCCCGCGCATCCTAAGACGGTTCCCCGAATCTATCCCAGGCATAACTGAGAACTTCACACGATTTGTTTGTAGGGCTCTGCCGTCGCCCCCACAATCATGACATGGGTTGGAAATCAATCTTCCAGAACCCCTACATGAAGCGCAATCCTTTCTCACCCGTTGTCGGAAAGGGCCTATCATAGAAATCTCATCTATCCTCCCTCTTCCCTCGCATGAAGGGCATTTGCGAGACCCACCTTCCTTTGCGGAACCGGAACCATGGCAACTGTTGCAGTCCTTCAGAGCTTCAATTTCTATTTCATCTTCCATGCCATCCATTGAAGACTGGAAAGGTACCTTATGTCTTACCAATAAGTCTGAACCACGTGATCTATCACTCTGTTGACCACCAAAGAATTGACTAAAAATTGATTCGAAACCGCCGCCGAAGAGATCATCGAAGCTAATGTCTACACCCTGGAAACCCCGAGAGCCAAATGGCGAACCACCAGGCCTTTCGTGTCCGAAGACATCGTACTTCCGCCTTTCTTCCGGATTTGATAAGATTGCATATGCCTCTTGGATTTCCTTGAATTTTGTCTCTGCTTCTTCGTCATTTGGATTCTTGTCAGGGTGATACTTTCTTGCAAGGGAACGGAATGACTGTTTTATTTGGTCCCCTGATGAGTCTTTGTCAACTTCGAGAATATCGTAATAGTCTCGCTTACTGGCCATAACGTTCCCGGCTTAGGCTCCTAAAGGAGTCATATCAACCGTTCCCCAATCAAGCGATTAATGATCCGCAGGATGAGCAATAATTTGATTCTGATTCATTATAGGTTGAACAACTCGAGCATAACCTAGTTTTCATCTGAGTCCCTTGTGGAATTGTCCACCTAGAGTTCGCATCCTCCTCGAATGGAGAAAAAGACTCGCTTTTCCGGAGTTCTTCTTTCTTCCTTCTTTCGTTCCTCCTAGTAGCATTTCTTTCGATTGAAGAGGAAAAGAATTTTGAAAATCGGGAGATTAGATGAGGTTTGTCTTGGAGTGGTTCTTGGACAATTTCATTTTTCTGCTCAATTCCATCGACTGCAACAGTAAATCCTGAATGGCCCCCTATCTTTTGATCCAGTTCCGGAGATTCTCGATTAATCTCTCCTATCCTGCCTTGCATCCTCCGTCTGGAGGCAGTAGCCTTTCTTCCTTTGAAATCAGAATATGCCCTTGCTTCTAATTTCTGTATTGCTACTTCTCCCTTTTCCCAAAGTCCTCTGTCCTCCAATTTGTAAGTCTTTGATAGAGAGCTGATTGCCTTAGAGCGACGGAATTCGTGATCATAGACCACCGAATATCGATATGCCATAATTAGTCCGATTAAGAGGGCCAGTGAGTGTGCTACTGTTTGCCCGAAATCGTCGTTTGAAAGTGCTTCATGGAGCTCGGGAGAGAGAATTCTGAAAGAAAAAAGGACGATGTTAGGAATCAAAACAAGAGCCAATGAAACTAGTCCAGAACGCTGTGCCACATCTAATCGTCGATTGTTAGTGGTTTGAATATTCGCGCAAACCGATTTCTGACCGGTTAGCACTATTAGTTCCCATTTGTTCGAGGTCATGTGGAGCCAGAGATCTTAGTTTCAACAATTGTCAGAAGTCATGATGACCCAGGCAAAGTTATCGATTCTGTGCGTTCAATTTTTCCAGATTGGAGTCCGAAGAACACCCCAGAACATTCGGATTTCCCAATAATGAGAGATTCTGAGGAGATAAGTGGAAAAGCAGACTCACTCGACAATCTGATTTCTATATTGAGGGAGAACCGAGTGCTTGACACAGCTCTTGACGCTATGGCAATGCGGGCTGATGAAGAAGGGACTATTTTCAGCCTCTCGAGGCAGTCTGCATCCATAGGCAAGGCCTCCTTTGTCTTGGAAGAGAGCCCCCTTGGAGGCACTATGGAGATTTCTTTGAATGGGCGAGACATTGTCCTATGGCTAGAGCAGGCTACTTGGCATAAAGGCAGGGACATTGTGCCAAGGGAAGTTGGTGACGAGTTATCAATGACGGAAACTGGAGAAGCCGCGGAATGGTTTGAACCTAGAAGAGGGCGAAGAGAGAGTTAGTTCGATTCAAGTATCCGATTCAGAGATTCACATATTGAGATAATGATGGAATATTGTTCTTCGAGAGGGAGTATTTTCTCGCTTGGTAGATGAATGAAAAGTACAATCGGCAGTCGCCTTTCTGAGGATGCTAATAGTGAGCGAAAATATGTCTCATTGCATACAAAACCGCCCGCGTCTTCGTTCCATCTGATTTTTGAAATGCCCTCTAGATGATTTTCGATGAAGTTTCTTGGGACCTTTGTTTCGAGAATTGATTTTCCGGGAGACACCTTTCCAGAAGATAGTCTCCTTCCTGAGTTATCTGCAATTTTCATCTGAAAATGATTTCTAGCATATCTTTCGAGAAGTATTTGATTTGCATTTTCAGAGAAACCGAGATGTAGTACTGCACCAATTTTTTCCCCGCATTCTATTCTATCAGAAATCTCCTTTGAGCCGGTTTCGTCTACTGCTAAGATCGAAGTACTGATATTGAAATCGAAGATGGTTGCTGTAGAAATTAAATGTACAACCTGTTGAGATATATTTCTCTTGAAATTTGAAAATGGCTCAAATCCAGTGACTAAGATTCCCTCATGCATGGTTTTCGCAATCGCTATCCATTGTTCTCGTTTTCTATGACGTTTTGGTCGGCAAATTCATCCGCTTACAATTATCGCAAGCAATGTGGAAGGGGAGTTCGTAGTCAAAGTTGAGTCTGCAGAAGACGATGATTTCAGGTCTCTGGGCGTGGTTTCTACTATTTGGGACGAGTTGAGCGGAGGCGTTGGACCATGGGGGGCAATACGTCCACTTTTTGCCGTGGCACTTTCACTGGTTCCCTTCCTCTTCCTAGGGCAACATTTCAATCGCCAACATAGGAAGGCAGGTGAGTGGTTTCTAATTCAGTTCCCACTAATTCCAGCATTTCTGTGGCCCTTTCTTTTCGTTTGGTCGATAGCAGATGCTTGGTGGGTCTCCAGTGGGATAGTCGCATCTTCAGAATCAATGAATGGCTAGAAGTCATCATCTAGTGAGAGTGGGCTGAACAGCCCTCCGGGACTTGAAACGTCTGATAGTTGATTTCGGATTTCGAGTTCCCAATCTCTAAACTCTCGAAGTACTGAAACAAATTCCAGTTGGCTCTCATTGAGAATTGTCCTAACGAGAGTATCCAGTATGTCCATCCTATCATGGTCGACTCTGTCAATTAACTTCTCAAGTGGGAATGAAGTAGTCCCGGATGCTGTTTCAGACTGTAGAGAATTGCTAGGAAGTGGATTGAGGAGTATGTCGGGCAATTCCTCTCCTTCCTCAGATGCGGCTTTGTGGAGAGAATCCATTACGATACGGATGTACTTCGAGATGACAAGGGCGACTTCAATTAGTGGCATGCTGAGTTGATTTGTCAAGTGAACCATGTTCTCCCTGAGGAAAAGGAGCTTTTCGTTCACGGGTTCTTCGGGTCCGGGAACTTTTCGCGGGCCCTCGGTCATGAATATCTGAGGGGAAGGAAGCAAATGAATTGTTGAGGTCATGAAGTCCTATCGTCGTAGCGAATCGGTGAACCGCTATTGCCCCTAATTCCATCAAGCAGATCATCGTCAATCTCGAAGAAGTCATTCAACCAGTCACCATCGGTATCCCAATTTGTTGGGTCAGTACCTTCAGCAACCAAGTCCCCATCAATGTCTAGAATCCACCAACCAAATGCATATTCCCCTAACCCGGGATTTGGCAAGTGATTTCTATCTCCTGCGAGCCTGTTGAATTCATCCGTCCACCCCCCATTGACATGAATAACATCATCACTAGAGTTTACATCCAAGTATGTCAAGTCATTATCTTGAACTATCAAAGCATAGAGTGAGTCGTCGTCATTGATTTTGTTGATTCGCAGATAGTTGGAAGATAGTGAACTTGAACCTGAACAGGTACCAAGGAGAGTCTCACGAAGTTGCCACCATTCTTCCACCTCTTCTCCGGAGCAGTCGAACAAAGTTGAAGCCCTGACAATCGAAGGTGAAGATAGGGTCGCATTGACAACTGCGTAATACTCTTGGAAATTGTTGTATGGGACGTATTCGCAACTGCTCCCCGTACAGTCCCACTCGCCATCATTATCTGCGTCTTGTGTCGCATCCGAGGGGTCTGTTGGATCATGGGTAAACCATATCCAGTCCAAATCTGGCCTTGTAATCTCACCGTCTGAGAATTTTATTGGCTTCCAGTTCTGAGGTGTCACCTCGAACCACTGAACTTTGATTTTCATGAAAGAAGACCAGTTATCGTTAGTCTCATTCCAACCCCTATGAAACTCATAGAAGTCAGGCATCATGTCTCCATCGGAATCATTGTCAAGTGGATTTGTCCCATACTTGAACATCTCTCTTCCGTCTGATAGACTCATGTCTTGTTGATAATCAATTACCACACCATCAACTATGACTGGGATCATCATTATTGAGTCGGAGTCTGAATCTGGATCTAAGGGGCCAGTTCCGTTATCATATTCCATTATATTTGTGAAATAAAGTGAGCTGGCGCCATTTTCGAATTGCTGGTCTTCCGAGAGTGGCGTGAAGATTCTGGAATCCCAAATTCCTTGGACGGCAGGTGTATCTAGCATCTCCCTATCCAACCAACCATCTGCATCGGGATCATAATTAACATCCAGTGGGTTAAGAGGGTTTAATGACCAACGGAATGAGTTGACTGGTAAGACCTCGTCGTAAATTGAGTAGCAGTATTCCCAACCATCTGGCATTCCGTCGCCATCCGAGTCATCGTGAGTGGGGTCACTGATTCCAATTAGGGATTTGTTGAAGTTGTCTGGGTCGACCTGGTTGATCAGGCCGATCTTTTCAGAAGAACTGAGGCTTTTGGAAGAGAACAGGGTGTAAAGTTGGCCCCATGCTGATTTGTTAGAAAGACCGTCCTCTTCAATGAAGGCATTGGCTGCATCGGCGCCATATGAGACAGCAGAAGTCCCATTTGGGACGTTTCCTACCTCTAACCTCTTCCCATACCACCTAGAGTCGTACTCTGCCAAATTGTCGAAAGATTCAGAGTCAGAGATTTCTCCATCTCCGTTGCAATCGAATGAGTCGTCGTCGGAGTCGAAATCTACGTCTGAATCGGTCAGAGGATTCATTGTCCACTGGTTTTCCTCTAGATCCCACTCAGAGAACCAGTACTCGTATCCATCGCTCATCCCATCCCTATCAGTATCCTGATCCTTTGGATCCGTGATTCCAAAGATTGCCTGGAGCATCGGCTTTGCTGGCAAACCAGATTTCCACTCCAAGTATTGCTCCATCCCTAGTTCTGCCCTTCCCTCTTTACTGAATAGGATCCTAAATACCCTGTTTTCGAAAGCCATCTCGTCTATTTCTCTCGATTCTACGCCAAATGTAGGTGCCCCCATGGGATAAGATTCTCCATTTATAGGGAGGTTTGCAGTCAGGTTTAGTTCAACCAGATCGCCAATACCATCGCCATCCGAATCGAAACCACCCTGATTGGGGATTAATGGATTAAGGGTCCAAACACTAGCACTTGAATTCCAGGTGGTGAAAATCACTTCGACCCCATCCAGCAAACCATCTCCGTCAGTATCTGGATTGTTAGGATCAGCAGAAGTTCCTGTCAGATTAGACTGCTCTTCTGTCAAGAAATGGCCAAACGAAAGAGCCGAGTCGGCACCAATCCATGGAGTTTCTAGGAGAGCTCCGGCAGCATCGGTTAGGTAGAACTGGGGTGATGAGATGGTGGGATCTGATTCGCTAATATCACTATCGATTGCATTATACTCTTCCCAATTTGACATCCCATCCAAATCTGGATCTCCAAGACCGTCCCCCCCATTTACCGGATTGAGTGTCCAATCACTATCGAAAAGACTCCATCTTGCATGGAAGACCTCCCACCCATCAGGCATGCCGTCGTTATCAGAGTCCGAATTTAACGGATCCGAAGAACCGATGTCTTCGTTTGGCAATCCCGTCCACAGAGATAGGTAGTATTCGCCCGTTCTTTCTCCGAATGATTCGTCTGCCAGACCTTGCCATGAATGATGTGGCAATGATGATGTGTGATTATCCGGATACATGGTTCCCGAATATATTGAATCAGAAAGCAAGATACCGGATTTTATATGATATTCCATCCAATTAACAAATGCTTCTTCGGATTCAATAATGCCGTTCTTGTTGACATCAAATCCATCCCCATCAGGATTATTCAATGCATCAGAGCCATTCATAGGATTGATTCCTGAATCGGATGATGGCCAGTTGCATGAGTAGCGAGCTTCCCAACCATCAGGCAGTGAGTCCGAATCTGAATCTGCAGAATTTGGATCGGTTGGGGTCCAATTTTGCACTGAATCAGAAGATTCACCATGAGAGATAATACCAGTGGAAATTGACCTATCGAGCAGCCTTTCCCATTCATACTCGCATAGATTGGTCAGTCCGTCTCCATCGGCATCACCAGAAGCATCGTTGGGGTTATTGGGATCCAATGTCCATTCATTACCCCCAGTGTAAATGTCACCGATCCATCGACGATGTTTGATTTCCCATCCATCAGGCATACCATCTCCATCTGAGTCTGGGTTCGTCGGATCGGTCGGTAGATCACTACCGCCACTCGAACCTGTTCCGATCCATCCACCGAGGTGGACTTCCTCAGCAGATGTACCAACCTCGGAATCACACAGATAATTCTGATTGAGATAGTAGCACTCGAATGATGTTGAGTCAATGAACCAACCCCAATACTCCTCACCATCAGTTAATCCGTCTCCATCGGAGTCTGCAATTCTGGGGTCGGTTCCGTTTTGTCCAAAATTCGAGGGAGTGACGAACCTATACTCCTCCAAGTTTGTCCACAATCTGTCGAATCCAAGACCGCTGCCACCACCGATAGAGACTCCGTCGGCATCATGATCCCTAGAGGCGTCAAATGGATCCGTTGGGTCAAGACCGTATGCGAACTCCCAACCATCAGGAATCCCATCAAGATCAGAATCATGGGAATGTGGGTTCATCGGAGCAATATTCATGAATCTTCCAGGTGAGACGCCGGCGAAAACCCAGATTTGCCCTTCTCTTTCCAGAGTAGTGAGTGAGGTAACAAGGCCTGGGATATCTGTCTGGTTCTGACGGATATCCAGAATCCCATCCGGACCCCCTTCTAGGCACCAAGTTCCGTCTGAAGAACCTAGAACAATCATCCCCTCAAGAGGAAGGATAGAGCGAATATCATTAGCACCGGTTAGTAGACCCTCTAGATTGAGCATTCTCTCGTTGCCGATAGCCTCCTTCGGTTGGGAAATAAATAGGTCCATTGTGATTAAATGGAGCCCCCCTCCCATCCCTAACCACACATCGTCTGAGCCCTGTTCGGAAATTTCTACCATTATGGAATTGACAGTCGCGGTCTTCGTGGTATCCAAGATATCTGGGCTAACGAATTCATCGGCATTATTTCTTGTGAAAACCCACCATGGCATCCCATTGTTGTCAGAGCCATCTGTAGAATTCCAGGCAATTAGGCCGAAATCAGTCCCTATTAGTAGAATTGGAGTTCTTCCAAAAATCTTGGCATGCCCTGCAGAAGTTGCAGTGGCGTTTGACTTTCTTAGCATTGTTGAGAGTGACTCTACGAATATCATTTCAGAAGTGGTAAGAGATTGTCCAGTCTCAGAGAATGTCGTCCGCCAGACCCCATCTTCGCCTATAATCAGGATTCCTGGATCAAATGAGTCAGAGTCGAGGCGAAATAGAACAGCTGCTTCCCCCAGTTCATAAGTAGTTAGAGAATCCATAACTGGGAGGCCGTTTTCTAGAATTACCGTGTGTAGGCCTATATTTGACCCCAACATTAGGAAATCTATGTTTCCTACCGAGTTCCTTTCCATTGTGTGTAATTCAATTCCCGGAGAGAATTCAAATGGAGTCGAAATTCCTCTGAATGGATCTAATGCCGTAATCCCATATTTACTTCCAACCAACAACCTCTCTCTTGATTGGTCTGAGATTATACTATGTACGGCAGAGTCGACTAGCCTTATTGGGGTTGAATGATCAAAATTAATCAGGTTTCCGGAATCGGAAGAAATCTCAATACCCCTCACCCCCGGAATAACTCCTGAATTTTCATCGAAGTCCACCGAGTACTCTTCGAAATTACTGAATGACTCGCCCCACTGGGATGTCCCTACAGTTACATCCGCCGTAATGAAGCCGTCCTTGTCTTTGTCCCACCCATCTAAATCGCTGTCAATTATCGCATCGCTGGAATTCAAAGGATCGAGCCCATATTGAGCCTCCCAACCATCAGGAATTCCATCACCCAGTACATCTAATGGAGCAGGGGCTATTTCATCCCAGTAAAAGTAGTCGGAGTCGGAGAATCTAGGATCAGATCCCATCCAGCCTGATTCTCCGGTTGGCCTCTCAAACTGGGTCTGACACGAGTCCTCAGAGAGTCCTTGAATTGAACCCCAGCACCAGAGTCCGTCTCTCTCGGTAATCCAGTCATCGGGAGTTCCCAATGAGTATTCCTCCACATTGGTGAACATTTCTCCAAGGTCAATGACCCCATCACTATTGAAATCGAATCCATCCCCGCAACCCCAACTGAAGTCCGCCTCACACCTGTCAAAATCGATATTGATATCGCTAGGATCGAGTGGATCGAAATATCGGCATTCCCAGAAATTGTTTGGATTCAAAGGATCATTTGGATCTTTTTTGTACAGGCCCCCCAAAGTGCACATGTGTACTTCGTATCCATCAGGCAAGCCATCGCCATCGGTATCCGAAGATCGGGGGTCAAGATACTCCCTCAATCCGGATTCGCTTTCCTCTGGAGATTTTCCCGTTAGTGTATTGCGTTCTTCGAAGCACTTATCCAAAGTATAAGGCCAGCAGTATTCTTGCAGAGCAGTTAATCCATCCCTGTCGTAATCGGTTGAATTATCAGTAGAATCGGATGGATTGAGACCGGGTATGGTGCCCTGGAATGTTGCTGTCTCGATTTCAACAGATTCTCCAAAAATTACCTCAAATAGATCGGGCATTAAGTCTCCGTCTTGGTCGGTAACTGGAGATTCTGTACCCTCGGCCAAATTTGGGTCTGTGGAGGATACTGGAGATTGTGGACGAGTCTGAGAGACGAATGCGAGGCTAGAAAAAATCAACATTGTGACTAGTAAAGCTGTTTGCTTCCTACGCATCCGCCCACCTCTATGCAAAATCCCGGGTTCAGAGATTTATCATGATGATGGAGCGTCGTTCGGACATATGTCGTTAGAAGTGCATAGAATGGTTTCTGGTGTTTGAAAATAGCAATTTTTGGCCTGTGAGCATGGATTTGTTGAAAGGTCGTCTGTAACCGCACAAGAATCAATGGGGATTGGGATAACTCACTTGGGTTCTGGCAGTCGTGGAAATGCAACTATTGTAAGTTCTGGGGGCTGCAATGTCCTAGTCGATTGTGGTTTCAGCCTCAAACAGACAGAAAAGAGACTTGGCATAGCAGGATTTGAGCCGAATTCTATTGATTCTATTGTGGTAACTCATCATCACAAGGATCACTCTGGTTCGGCACTTAGGGCCTCAAAGAAGTGGGATTCAAAACTACACTGCAATCTAGGAACTGCAGCGAAAATGGGTTGGGATTTAGTAGAAGAGTGTACGGCATTTGGCAATCTAGAGAGGTTTCAGTTCTCATCGGATCTGAGTATGCTGCCGGTCCCCGTACCTCATGATGATGCAGATAATGTGGCCCTAATTGCCAGCGATAGGAATGGGGATCGGGCTGCAATTGTTACAGATTTGGGAGAAGCACCGCAAGACCTAATCAAACATTTATCTGGTTGCAAACACATTTCTATTGAGGCAAACTACGATCACCATAGATTAGTTGGAGGGCCTTATCCTGACTCTCTGAAGAGAAGGATTTCAGGAAGAGGGGGGCACCTTTCCAATAGGCAAGCTGGAGAGATACTACTGGAAGTTTTACACGACGATTTGGAGAGTATTGTCCTTTGTCACCTTTCAGAGAAGAATAACGCACCACATTTGGCTGAGAGCGAGGTCCTGATGGCAATTGGTGATGAGTTTGCTGGAAATATCTCTATTTCTAAGCAACTTGGTCCTGAATTTAGTTATTGGACTGGACAGACTGAGCCGAATAGCATTGTAGCAGCGTGACTATCTCCCCATCACCGCTCTGTGGACTGAATTCTGTACTTCTTTCATCCTCCCTACAGCGCCTAGGTCTCTGAATAGAGAAAGGGACCTCTGAAGGTAGTCCATCCTCTGAGAACGATCGGACTCCACCTCGCCTAGCCTTGCTAGTAATTCCCCTTGGAGCATACGGAAGTCGTTTGATTCAGCGACTGCTAGACCATTGAGATAGTGCTCTGCAGCCTCCTCCCTACGCCCTGCATCAATTAGCACCTGCCCTAGCAGCATCTCGACCTCAACTGTACTTTGGGGGTCATTTTGGTCAGAGAGAGTCTCCAGAGCCCCGGAATAATGGAATAGTGCAAGGTCGTTATCTGAGATCTTGGCATAGTACCTCCCTAGAACTGCTCTTGATCTAGCATGGGTGAAATCTTGGTTTGAATCCTTAGTAGTCTCATAAGCAGAAAGGGCGTGCTCCCTTGCCCTGTCTAACTCCCCCATTTCTATGAAAGCCGATGCCAGCCGTATTCTAGCGTCATTCAGATCTGGGTCTTTCTCCTTTTCCAGAAGATTCTCGACATTTCCATACACCTCTAGTGCTCTACGAGTGTCCCTCCTTCGACGGAATATATGTCCCATATTGTTGTAGCTTCTTGCTGCTCCGACAGCATCCCTAATGCCTATCTGGATCTCCAAGGCTTTTCGGTGTAGTTCGAGGGCATCGTCCATTGCTCCCCTCTTTACCGCAATATCTGCCCTTGCTGAAAGCAGACGGGCAAGTTCGTGACCAGGGGTGCCGCCACCAATGTGTTTTGTTGCGGCATCGTATTCTTCTTCGGCTTCATCCCACCTACCTTGGATAGTCAGAATATCCCCCTTTAGTTCCCTAATTAGGCCTCTGCTACTGGAATCAAAATCACTGCTTTCGA
>Ga0207992_1000193_pt1 | contig 33297 bp, 24 predicted proteins | sample ETN02SmetaG_FD_185788 | JGI IMG/M metagenome (GOLD analysis project Ga0207992, IMG submission 185788) | Marine microbial and viral communities from oxygen minimum zone, Eastern Pacific Ocean - ETNP2014F10-02SV255 (SPAdes) (version 2) | ecosystem: Environmental > Aquatic > Marine > Oceanic ...
TGATTTCTACACACTCTCTAGGATTTGCCAAAGAACTCTGCTCAAGGGGAATTGTACTTGACGAAGGTCGAGTTAGATTTGACGGGCCCGTGGAAGAAGCCATTAAGGAATATATCTCATTTACTGATTAGGCATTTTTTCTCATGGCTTGCCTAGAGCGTAAACAGACCACCCCAATTGTCTCAGTTCTTCCAAATCCAAGCACCGCCTACCATCGAAAATAATATTGTTTGACATTTTGGATAAGATGTCCCCCCAATTGATCCCCTGGAAGAAATCGTGGGCAGTAGCCATTACAATCATGTCAAATCCCTTGATTTGATCGATGTCATCTACCACCTTCACAAAATCTGGTAAGTCTTTTTTCGGGACAAAAGGATCCAAAACTGAAATTGCAATCCCTAGGTCGGAAAGAATTCTGGCGAGATCGAGTGACGGAGAGCCCCTGATATCGCCAATGTTTGGCTTGTAAGACCAACCCATCACTAGGATTGAGCTCTCGGAAAAAGAGAGATTGTGGGAACGCATAATTTCGACAATCAAATCTGAAACATGCTTGGGCATCTGGTCGTTGATCAATCTGGCTGTGGAAATCAATTGAACGGCATTATTTTTCTCATTGGCCTGATCAATGAGAAAATAGGGGTCAACTGGGATACAGTGACCTCCGACTCCTATTCCGGGGAAATATCTGTGAAAATTCCACTTTGTTGAGGCGGCATCTAAGACTTCTTCGATATCGATTCCAAGACTCGGTAGAATCATGGATAACTCATTGACTAATGCAATATTGATATCCCTCTGAACATTCTCAATCAATTTTGATGATTCTGCTACTTCCATAGATCCCACATGGATTACATCAACTTCGGAAATAGAAGAGTAGAGCGAGGCCAAGAATTCCCCGACTTCATCGCTCATGCTACCCACTATTCTTGTGGTTTTGGCGATAGTACTGTGTTTGTCACCTGGATTATACCGCTCGGGGCAGTAAGCAATGTGGACATCTTCGCCCAGTATTAATCCATTTTCTAGAACTATTGGGGACCAAATCTTTCTCGTGAAACCCGGATACACGGTGCTCTCCAAAACTATTATCTTACCAGATTTTTGCGGAATATTCTGGAAAATTGACTCCCCAGCACCCAGTACATTTCTCTCATCCAGATCCTTGTCTGATGTGACTGGTGTGGGAACCGTAACAATTACCACATCGCAGAGTTTTATAGAATCGGAATAAGAAGAAGTTATGATCCAGTTTTTCTCTTGGCGTGGAGGAATCTTGTCATCGAATTCTGAGTCACCGATTGGGTTTTTTCCCTCTTTGAGCAGAGAAACCACGCTATTGCAGGAGTCGATTCCAATTACGCGGTAGCCGGATTCAAAGAATAGGAGTGCAGTGGGCAATCCTACGTAACCTAGGCCGACGACCCCAATGGTAATCTCCCTGTCCGCAATTCTTCCCAAGCTAATTATTGGCAGTCCCCCATTTCCCCGTAATTGCCCCTACCAAGGGGGGCTTGTAATGTTTGGTCGACATTGGATATTGTTATACCCCCTCCTCTAGACGAGTAAAATGTGCAGAGAGTACTGGTTGTTGGAATAGGGGCAATGGGTTGGAACCATGCCAGGGTATGCTCAGAGATTGGGGCACTGTGCGGGGTCTGTGACCAGGATGAAGAGGGTTCGGCCCGAGTTGGAGAAGAATTCGAAGTTCCTGGATACTGTGATGTGGACAAGGCGATTGAGGAATTGAAGCCTGATGGAATAATTATCGCAACCCCGACATTTACCCATTTTGAAATCGCTTCGAAGGCAATAGATGCAGGAATAAATTTACTTATCGAGAAGCCGATTTCTGATGATATTTCCAAGGCAACAGAGTTAGTTGATAGGGCAGATGAAAGAGGTTTGGTCCTTGGAGTTGGGCACATAGAAAGGCACAATCCAGTAATTACTGAGGCTAAGAGAAGGATTGGCATGGGAGAGTGGGGGGAGTTAGTTACTATCTCGACTCGAAGGGTTTCCAATTTCCCAGGGAGGATTAGGGATGTTGGGGTAATTCTTGATTTGGGTATCCACGATATTGATAATGCCACATATCTTATGGGATCCACACCAAAAAGCGTCTATGCCACAGGAGGTAGCCTGCACGATATCGAATACGAAGATCATGCGTCTTTGATGATTGGCTTCGAGAATGGGAACAAGGCCGTTGTTGAAGTAAATTGGATTACTCCTATGAAAGTTCGAACGGTTTCTCTAACTTGTGAAAAGGCATTTGTAGAATTGGACTACATGAAGCAGGAAATCTCCGTATCATCAAGCGTCTTCGCTGATCCTGAAAATCCCAACCAGTTTCCAGCAAACATAGAAATTGAGAGGAAAAGTGTACCTGTTAAGAGGGATGAACCCCTGAAGTTAGAAATCCTGGACTTCTTGCAGGCAATTTCCCAATCGAACGAATCCGAGTTGCTCCGCCCCCTAGTTGACGGGAGACAGGGGATAATGGCACTCAGAGTAGCCATTGCTGCACTGGAATCAATTGAGACGGGAGAGGTGGTATCCATTGAGTAACCACGTTGGAGTTAGGATAGACCCCCGAGCGGTAGTGGAAGATGATTCAAACATTGGAGCGGGGACGTCGATTTGGCATTTCGCTCATGTCAGGGAGGGGTCCTCTATTGGGGAGAGATGCATTGTTGGGAAGGGCGCATACGTGGATGTTGGAGTTGTAATCGGGGATGGTTGCAAGTTACAGAACGGGGCAATGGTGTACAATGGAGTCTCCATTGGAGACGAGGTTTTCGTCGGCCCACATGCAGTTTTCACGAATGACCTACGTCCTAGGGCAAATATCTGGGATGAAGAAAGGCTCTGCAGAACTGAGGTTCAAGATGGCGCAAGTATCGGAGCCAATGCAACGATAAGGTGCGGAATCACTGTCGGTAAGTGGTCAATGATTGCGGCGGGTTCGGTAGTGACAAAAGACGTGTTGGCTCATGCTCTAATGGTTGGGGTGCCGGCTAAGCAAGTTGGATGGGTGACCAAAAGTGGAGAAAGAATGGACCTCAGTGTCGAAGAGGGTGTTGCTGGTGGGACATTCAAACATTCTCCAACCGGAGAAATCGTAGAGTTGTAAATGACTGTTTTTCAACCACCATCTCCAATCCCCTCGGTCAACGAAAACCAAGCGGGAAAGCGCCTTCCTGAAATTTCATCAATTTTCAATTGGAATGTAGCTGTGCCGTCAGAACCAACCTCTGACTCGAGGAATCCAATCTCCTCCAACGTGGAAATTATCTGATTATTCCGACTGGTTTTAGTCACATCGATTTCTATATTTGTAACGTCTTCCGCGCTAGCGAGACCAATTAGTTCTTCGATCAAGCAATGCTCTACCTTTCGACCCATTGCCCTACAGCTGAATGCGAGTTCTTTGACGGACATGATGGAGTCTCTAGTCGACGCGATTATTACGCCAATTATCCCATAATCGCCAAACTTATCACCAAGTTTCGAAATTAGAATCGTTACCTTTTCATCCTCAAACAGTCTTTGAATTTCTGACAAGTCGCTCCTGTTTAGAGTTGCATTCATCTGATTCGTCCTCTGAATCAGCTCGGCTACCCTTGCCAATTCTGATGGCTCTGGAACCCTCATCTCCAATCTGAATTCGCAAGAAATTAGGAAATCTTCGAAATCAGGGCCGGATTCAGATTCTGCCTCTTTCCTAACTGACTCATTCTTGTACAATTCGGTCCTCTTAGAGCCATCTTGGGTGAGGTCTCCAAATGAATGGAAATTGAACCAATCTAGAGATTCTTCTATCTTCGCGGCATCATAGACCATCACTTCCGGAAGGATGGCTTCTACTTCCGCCCTCTCAAACGGACTATCATCAAAGAATGCAATCGAATCGGTTCCAATGTTGAGTTCCTCAGCGAGAGAAGAAATGTTTGCGGATTTTGGGTTCCAGTTGATCCTCTTGGATACTATTTTCTGATCAAAGTCCAAGTACGTTGACAGGGCCTTCATTATCATCTCAGAGTCCTCGGGATCGTTCTTAGAACAAAGGCATAGGATAATCCCCCTCTGTGTAAGCTGCCAGAGCCTGTATAGGCGATTTCTAAATATGGATATTCCAGATTCGCCGTCTTCCCTAATTATTCCATCCCATAGTGTGTTGTCACAATCCAAAACTACACACTTTACTCGTTGGACCTCCTTGGAAATTATTGCCATCTGGAAGTTGAAATACTCGCCAATCAGGAAACCGCCAGATTCAGTTGGGTGACCCCCCATGGCCTCATTAGGCCTAATTTGGCCACTAGATCCGGGTTCGTTAAGCTTGCCTACTCGCTCAAATGCTAAGTCGGAATCCAAAAGATACGCAGCGGGGAAACTCCTTGCAATATCGTACTGCATCAATTTGAAGTGCGTAATAATTTCATATTGGCCAAGACCATCAATTCCCCTATAGTCAAACATCCCATGCGAAGGGGAATTAATCATAGGATGGGTGAAGACCCATATAGGCGAATCTAACTTCTCCCTAATTTTTGAAATCGACCATTCAAGGGAGTTTGCAATAGACTTCAATGAGGTCATTTGTTCATCTTTTGACCAGAACCCTCTCTCACGTTCGTTTTTACCCAAGAGGCTCCTGATGTTCTGAACCTGAGAAATAATCAAGTGATTGGGCTTGTAATCCCAGATGGGACACTGAGGATTCATTAGTTCCGAATAAGGATCCATGGCGGAGTTCTGCTCGAATGTGTGATGGACAATTCCCCCATTTACTTTGAGGAAGTCGCAGAAATATGTCAGTTCGCAGCCAGCAATAACGTAGAACTTCCTTCCTTTGATTAGAGACAAAGAGATTGCAGACTTCATTCTAGAGTCACTAGATGGCGTCCACGATTCCGACAGAGAATTTAACCAGTCTTGGTCGCCCCAATTGAAATTCTTACTTAGTCGGCCATCTTCGTTACTCCCCCCATGCCTTAGAAACCATTCGTGAAATTCACGATACCCCCCAATCTTTCCACCATTAGTCTCATCTTCCATAATATCGCCATTTATTTGATTAGTCCTTCAGAAAGAAGAAGCTCGCGCAACTCTCTATCGTCACCGTATTCCAGATTGAGTGAATTGGCCATTGTTTCGAGCAAGGAGATATCACACTGTTCCCAAGAGATGATGGGGGCTTGCAAATTAATTGGCTTGAAAAGTAGTTTTTCCTTCCATCTCCTCAGACCCCAGGTCTTTATTCCATCTCTATTCTCGCCTTGGTAATGTCCCGAATAAAAAATATATTTTATTCCATTGAAAAATTCGTTATCCGTATTATAAAACAATTCGATCAAATCGAAGTGCATCTGATACATGATTCCATTTCGTAAATGATCCGAGTGACCAATGATGTAACTATATGATGCAACATCGCCAAATCTACGAACGTAAAGATACCCCACTAACATCTGATTTGTCTGGAAATTTCCTTGTTTGTGACCCTCTTCTGGAAAGAATGACCCAAAGTGGAGTCCCCAATCATGAGTGCCTTTGAAATTGTCGAAAATCTCCGCATTTTCTGGGTATCTATTCTTATTCAATTCGATTACATCTTCTGTCCCCTCTATTTCGTAGTTTTCCCATCTAGAGTCGGAACGAAGGTACGATGGTGACATTTCTTTTCCCTGTCGCTTGGCAGAAGATTCATTGATATCTAGATAGTCATCGATATAGCACGATTGGAAAAATGGGCTAGTGAAATACCCCCTTCTCCCGGCCAATCTTGCTGGATAAATCGCGCTCTTTCGCGCGATTTTCTTTACAGAAGAAAAATAATCTGAAAATGTTTCGAAGTCTGATAGTTTGATAATGCTCGATGTTTCAATTGGCAGATGGCCATTGATGCCAATGAATCTTCCCAATAATCCCTTTGAAGCGCTTTGATTATTCATATTCCCTATGTCAGTTGTCTCCAAATCTGTCTTTGGATTGAAGATCTTCCCTGTCCCATAATATATATCGCCATCAAGCATAGAGGTTCTAGAGTCGCCATTGACAATTGAAAATTGATTAATTGAAATCTTACTCTTGCATTCCCTTGACAAATAAATCTTGAATGTCAATCGCTTCACAGTTTCAGGAATTTCCAATTCTTGCGAAATTTCTTTACTTTCAGAGGAAAAATGGAACCTATCGAGTTCTATTGGTCCTTCCAATATTTTGTCGTTGGAGTCTTTGAAATATGCATATATTACCAACGAGAAATTAGATTCTAGTGAGTCGATTGAATTAGCGTTGATAATCACATCATGTAGTCCAGATGTTCCGATGCGATGAGATTCTGTCGAGATGTTGTTATGAAGGACTCCTTTTGATTTGTCGCAATGTATCACCAATGAGTCATTCTCAAAAGATAGGGGAGCCCCATCAAAGATGTCATATGCGGCCCACATCCTATTACCCTTCGATAAATCCTATTACGGCCCTTGCGACCTTTTCAATATCATCGAGAGTGAGGCCAGGATGGATTGGCAAGGAGATTACCTCGCTGACCACATTCTCAGCAACGGGGCACTGGGAACGAAATTTCTCAAGATGGGGGTAGTCCTGAATCAGCCTAGGGTAATAGATGCCACATCCAATGTCCCTTTCCTTCAGATATCCTGACAATCCATCCCGATCACTAACTCTGATGGTGTATTGGTGCCACGAATGTGTCACACCCGCTGATTCGGTAGGCAGGACGATGGTCGCCGTCCCTTCCAATAAGTCAGACATTGCGTTGGCATTCCTAGCCCTTATCCTGTTTAGTTCTGGCAGTTTTGCCAATTGTACGCGACCAATGGCGGAACCAATGTCGGTGAGCCTCAAGTTTAGACCGAACCTGTCGTGCTCATAGACGCCGAGAAGATTATCTGGGCGTCCGTGATTCCTAATGCTATTCATCTTGGAGTATAGCTCCTCGTCATTGGTGGTTACCATCCCGCCTTCACCTGTTGTCATGTTCTTGGTCGGGTAAAATGAGAAGCATTCCACGTCTGCGAGGCTGCCTACCATTTCACTGGCTACAGCCGCTCCGTGTGCCTGTGCGGCATCGCCAATTATGGCTAGGTTGTATTCATCTGCAATTCTTCGGAATTCACCCATTTCCGCTGGATGACCATACAAATGGACTGGCATTATAGCCTTCGTCTTGCCAGTTATGACACTCTTGACAACCGAGGGAGAGAGATTGAAGGTTGTCTCATCAATATCGGAGAACACGGGAGTAGCCCCGCAACTTAGTATTGAGTTTGCTGTCGCTACAAATGTCATGGGAGAAGTGATGACTTCATCCCCTGGGCCGACACCCACTGCCAATAGGGCGAGACTGAGGGCAGAAGTGCCATTATTTACGGCACAAGCGTATTCGCAACCAACAAAATTAGAAAATTCCCTTTCAAACTCTCTTGTCTCTGGGCCACTTGCAATCATGCCTGAGCGGAGAACCCGGGTAACCGCAGCAACTTCTTCTTCGTCTATCTGTGGTTTTGCTATCGATATTGCCATTGTTATCCCACTCATATTTTGTTTTTCACTGTTTTTCACTAAAGGAAAATTGGACATCCACATTTGAGATGTGGAATTTATGAATTAAAACACGGGATTGTTGTTCTTTGTTCTGATAAAGTTGAACCCTAATGGATTCAATTGGTGCGAGAGATTCCGGAATGGCTTCTGTAATCCTGTCTGCCAATTGATATCCGATTAGGCGGCTCTTGAGGGGATGGAGGTGTCTCGAAATCAGCGCCCCTTTGGCGTCAACATACTCGATGATTACTAACATCTTAGTGGGGACTCCTGGTTCCTCTTCCTGGATCTCCCATGAAATATCGAAAACAAGACTTTCCTGATGAATCTCGGCCAGAGGAAATTTGGAGCTGATTATCGTGTGAAACTCCGTCCCAGATTGTGTCCCATCGATAACCAAGACCCCTCCTACAAGGGGTTCGACTTCCACGAGATCGTCCTTGCGTTCCAGAGACAAAACTAGATTGTTTTCGGCTTTGTTTTCGGAGACACTAGGGGTTTTCGCTTCGACCACACGATTGAGCAAGTAGGAAACAGAATTTATGAAGATTTTTTCTCCGAATGAGTCGGGGCCAGAGACTGCATTATAATATCCAATACTTCCGAAATTTACGACATTTCCCCCGCCTGGGAAGGGAGTGGACTCGCATGCCACTCCTACTTCCTGGAAACTGATTCCAGAACTGAAATTTCCGTCGGTGTCAATCATCCCACCTGAACATTGGACCAACGACTTTGCTAGAACTCTTATTTCCATTGGCACCCCCTCCATCCTATAGTGTGCAACTGAGTTATCTTCTAGCAGAACACCATCTATTTCGACCCCTAAGACGCCCTCTTCACCCCCCCATCTTGAGCCGTTTTGAAACGGCAGACCGGAGAAAACTGGATGTTCATTTTCAAGGATTATCAAATCTCCAGAAGAATCGTAAGATTCCTCGTCAATTCTCCCGGAAGCATGGACATCATATGGGAATCTAGAAACTGGATAGCCAGCATACTGATAGGACATCCCCAGGAGGGTCTGGATTGGCTTGCTAATCCATGGCCGCTTAAATTGCCCAGTACCCCCGTCAAAGTTCATGCGGTCATCCTGGTGAGTCTTGTCAACATATAATTCGTCCCCATCAACATCAATCGCCCACCAACCGGTGTTCCCTGCGAAAGACGCAATGTCCCCTCCTTTCTTCACGAACCCTTCCAAAGAGTCCCTAATTGTATGAGACCAGTATTCGTCGTGCCCCACAATAACAATTACATCCAGATCTTCAATCAATTCCGGACAATTGTGCAAATCATGATTGCAGAAGGATCTGAAAGGTATCTCTGCGTTATCCAAAGCAGAAACAAAGGGCATTACAGATTTAATTGAGTGGAACTGAGAGTTTGCTGGCAACGCTCTATTTAGGGAAATGCAAATCTTTCCCTTCTCGAAATCATCACCCCAATAGAATGACCCCCCATTCTCGGTGTTATACGCTTGCCATGTGTACAAAGGATGCATCAAACCAACTCTGGCGACCTTTTTCAAATCTCTGACTATGAAGTCAATTGGGGGCGAGTTCTGGTTTTTCTCATTCCGGAGGAAAACCCTAAATTCGCCCTCATACAGAACTTCCTTTGAAATCTCAACTTCGGTCTCGAAGGGGACTTCTTTGCCTGATCCGACATACGGTGGTGGAGATTCCATGATTACATCCTCTTTGAATTCCTCGGAGTGAATTATCTTGGATGGATATCTTAAATCGTGAAGATCGAATCCTGAAAGGATATTCGATTCAGAACTCCTTCCACATCTGGCTTTGATAATGACGCTGGAAGACACATCATTGGAATATCTTTGTGGGAATCCGAGTATGGGCTGATGTTTTCTGTAATCCGCTGGAGTTTCGTCCATCAATAATCATCCTCAGACTTTTCGCCTATTCCAATGCATCGATACGAAAAACCATGCTTTTCAGCCTTCTCTGCCGCCCAAAGATTTCTGCCATCTATCAGGATAGGAGTGTGCATTAACTCTCTCAGACGAATAAAATCTAACTCACCATACTCTCGATGGGCTGTGCTAACTATCACACCATCAGCACCTTCCAATGAACCCCACAGATCATTTGTGAGATTATCCATGCCCTCATCTTCCATCACTAGAGGGTCATGGATCTTCACAATGGCTCCCTTTTCTCGGAGAGTCATGTCAATGGCATACGTGGGCGTATTCCTTGTGTCGTCGGAATCAGGCAGGAATGCGAGGCCCAATACTACTATCTTGGAACCGGAGAGGGAGGAGTCTCGCTTTTCCAATTCCATCTCCAAAAGATCTACCGCGTGAACTGGCATCCAGTCATTAATCTCACGTGATGCGACAATAATCTTGGGTTCAAAAGGAAATTTACCATATTTATCTAGTCCGTATTTCAGTAACCAGGAGTCCTTTGGAAGGCAATGGCCACCGACACCACTGCCAGGAACGTGCATATTTCTGACTGGATTTTTTGATGGATCGCTAGGAATATTTGGCAATGTGTTGACCAGTTCGCGCACCTTGTAGGCATCTATGCCAAGAGATTCGCAAATGAGTGCCACTTCATTTGCAAAGGCTATATTGACATCGCGATACGTATTCTCCACTGTTTTTGAAACCTCGGCTGTTAATGCATCTGTTGCATGAAGTTCTGCCTTCACGATATTTCCGTACAGTTCTACAGCTCGAGACGTTGAGGTACTATTTATCCCACCAACAATTCGTGGCAGGTCGGTAATATTGTAGAGTAGGCGGCCGACCATTACTCTTTCATATGCAAATGCGAGAGAGAAGTCGGTTCCAGCTTTCATCCCAGATGCTTCCTCCAGAATTGGCAAGACAATGTTCTGAGTAGTCCCTGGTGCGACGGTGGACTCGATGCAAACTAGTGTACCCGGGCGCATTAATTCCCCAACTTGCCGTGTGACGGTCCGTAGAGACTCATACCTGGGCATATGGTCAGCCTCAGTAGGTGTCTGGACGTCGATTAGTACCGCATCGGCATCCTTGACCACTGAAACGTCGTCAGTAACTCTGAAACTCCCCTTCCTATGGACTCTGGTGAGCAGCTCGTCCAAACCCGGTTCATCCCCTCCGATGGGATTCTCCCCCTTATTGAGTGCATCAATCTTCCATCCACTTCTAGCGGATCGTCTTTGTACCCCAACTACCTCAAAACCATCAACATCTGCGAAAAGGGCAGCAGCAGGAATCCCAACATATCCCATTCCAAAAACGACAATTTTCATTATTGAACCTCCTCATTTCAGTCGATCTGGAATTATGTTTTCTGTCCCGAATATAGTTGGAGGAATTCTGTTCTTGCGCATTTCCGCGGCAATACTGAAATCGCCGTAATTGGAGAGTTTATTGAATGTAACTGCAATGAATATTCCCTATCCTCGTGTACATGAGTTAGGCTAGGAGATTGAAAGCAAAATTGAAATTAAAACTAAATGCGAATAGTTACAGGGCCCCCCATGGTGGAAAGAAAGAAGAGCGGTGGAAAGGCAAAGCCGGCCCAAACTGCGAAGGCCGGGAAAAAATCGAAAGGCGGTTCAAACACTAGAAAGAAGGAGCCTGCCAAGGTCTCGGAAACAACCAAGATAATCGCATCTGACACGGAAATACAAAGGATTGAAGCATTGGAAGCCATTGTTGATGACCTCCAGGCGACAGTAATTGAGTTGACCAAGAGTGTTAGAGAGATCTCAAGAATCGGCATAAAGGACGATGTTCTCGGCAGTATTCTTTCTTCATCTATTGAAGGAGAAGTCACGAGTCTGGAGTCTGGGAGAATAAATGGTTGGGCGAGGAATATGGTTGATCAAGTGACACCTCTTTCTATCTCAGTCTATTATGGTGGGAAAAAGATTGCTTCCACCATTGCAAATAAAACAATGGAGGAGCATTCGAAAGTCAAGAGTTCACAAGGAAAATCTTTCAGCATCATGCTCCCAAGACAATTCTATGATGGGAAGGCGCGAGTTCTACAATTCAAGGCTGGAGAGGTCGAAGCTCCCCTGAAAAATAATCTGGGGCCCGTTTCTTTCGCAGATGGTTTTCCACTAGAAGGAGCAGTTTCGAGCAATGTTAAAGGAATCATCAGAGGATGGGGGGTCGACCACAGTAAAGCCCAATCGCCGATAGTGGTCTCGGCCATGTATGGGGATGAAATCGTAGCAAAGGTTGTAGCAGATCTGAAAGAAGCGAAATTAAGTAAGAAATTAGGGAAGTCAAATTGCCATCATGGTTTTTCACTGAGTATGCCCAAGAATCTAGGAGATGGGAAGAAGAGGAACATCAAACTAGTTGTCTCGCCGTGGGGATATGACCTCTTGGGGAGTCCAGTAGAGTGTAAGTTCTCGAATTGATTTCCATTAATAAATGGGGATTGGAGTTAGAAAATGCAAATTGGAGAACTGTGGCGGGATTTTCGTCATTCTCAGAGTTGCAGAATCTTCCATGTAGTAGATGAAAAGACATCGATTGAAACCGCGGATCTGGAATCTGGAATTTTCTCGCTAGACATAGATGAACAACCAGTAATGGTAATCGATAATACCGCCGATACGGATGGTTTAAGTCATAATACAGTCAATTCAGAATTGGTTGAAATTGATGAAATGAGAGATTCCAAGATAAGGTTTGAAGTGGCAATGCTTGAGTTTGTCCCAGGAAGTTCTGTAAACAGCTCTACTGTAATCATAAGATATTTCTCAGAAGACAGGAAGAAAATTTTCGAAGAAAAGGTCACGCACAAAATATTCCTCCGAGAGTCTAAGGAGGTGGAAATTCCGATTAGCACCCTAATTGATGCTAGTTTTTTCTCAATTTCAATATTTGTGAATAGGACAAATAGACTTAGTGTCTGCTACTCAGGTTTCAGTGTCGAATCTGAGAGCACCGAGGAATTAGAGGAGGGGGGTGAATACAAGAAGGTCACAATGACTGTTTTCAACAACTTCCGAAATGACACTCGGGTACTTAGAGAGGCAAAATCGCTTCTTGAATTGGGATTCAGGGTTAGAATAATGGCAATTTTCTCGACCGGCCAGAAGGAAGAAGAATACATTGAGGGAATCCGAGTCTCTAGGGTCATTCTTACTCCATTCCACTTAAGATGGATTAGATGGTGGGAAAGGAGGAAAATTGCACGATTAATTATTCCCAGAATGATTAGATTATTTTTCATGCCTTTCCATAGATACATCATGTTTTTCGAGTTTGAGAAGAAAGTCATTGAGAGGCTAGAAGATGACGAATCTGATGTTTACCATGCTCATGACCTTAACACCCTTAGGTTGGGCTGGAAAATTAGTTCAATTCATGGAAAGAAACTAGTTTATGATTCGCACGAGTTGTACCTAGATAGGAATAGAGCGAGAAGGGCTGGCCCGATAAAGAGAATGATGATTACAAGATTCGAGAAATCTCTGATTAGAAAATGTGACAAAGTTATTACGGTCAATGAGAGCATAGCAGAATTACTTTGTCGAAGATATGGGATCAGTGACGTTGAAGTCATCATGAATACCCCCCCTATGCAATTCTTCCCCCCAGAGAATATAGGGTGCGATTTACGTGAAATTCTAAGAATTAGTGATGATAAGAAAATTGCCATATATGTCGGATCGATACAAAGGAATAGAGGTTTAGAAAACTTACTTAGGAGCATGATATTCCTTGACAGTGTCCATCTAGTTTTGATGGGTTACGGAGACAAAGAAGTTCTTGATGAATTAGAGAGAATAGCTACAAAAAATGGCCTCTCTGATAGATATTCACTGTTTGGCCCAGTTCCATCTGAGTTGGTGCCCCTGTATACTTCCTCTGCAGATATTGGTGTTGCTCCTATCCTAAATTCCTGCCTTAGCTACTACCTTTGCTCACCGAATAAGGTGTTTGAATACATGCATGCAGGAATCCCTGTCGTGGCTAGTGATTTTCCAGAGTTAAGAAGAGTTGTAATTGGAGAAAATATGGGGTCAGTTTTTGATCCGGAAAGTCCAGAAGATATAGCAAGGTCGATTGAAGAGATAATAGGAAATGAACAATTGTGTGATCAATTTCGATTGAATTCTAACAACAGTTCAAGAAAATACAACTGGGGCCTTCAATCAACAAAACTTCAATCACTTTACATTGATTTATTTCCAAATCAGAGGATTGAAGGGTCATCTGATTTTGAAAGTTCTAGTAAAATAGAAAGGTTATTCTTGACTAACGGTGGTTCTCGGGAATCATGGCTGGAATTGGAGAATAGTATGCCTGGTAGTAGAGGGTGGGGGAGTCCGCGCGGTCGTGAGAGTTTTGGCAGATTCAGGGCACTCCTGAACTCAATGCTTTTCAGAACCGGTGACACCCTAATTATTTCTTCAATAGCCAAACAGAAATCTGAACTAAGAGCATCGATATACAGAATTGGCCATTATGGTGGTGTAGGGTCGAGAAAATTGGCAGACTTGGGGAAGAAGGAGATTCTAGGTCTTGGAGGAGAATTTGATCATCTCGAAATAGAGTCGGCTAACTTGGATCCTATTTTCTCTACTGAACTGGGTTCTAGTTTCCCTCCAGGATCGTATGTTGTTAATATCGGGGATGAAGAAAATAGCGCTACTTTGCCCTTCTGGATCTATGGCGAAGGTGACGTTCTAGCAGTGGTGCCAACGATTGCAAATAGGGTTCGCCATTTCCCAAATGACTCTAAAGAAAGAGCGATAATTTACACACATGGATTTGAAGATTCGGAAGATATCGAGATCTCTGGCAATGTAAACTATATCTACCCAAATGGGAGAGGGGGAGAAGTTACAAAATGGGTTTTCCCTTTCTGTAGATGGGCGGAAAGGAAAGGCATTCATGTTTCATGGATTACTGATGTGGAGCTTGACAAATATCCAGAAGAAATCGAGAAATTTAGGAAAGTGGTTCTAGTGGGAGATTCTAGATTCTGGACAGAAAATATCCATACAGCAATTGGAGTGCATGTTTCTTCTGGCACGATCCTGGCGAACATAGGATGTGGAATGGGTGAACAACTAATTCAAGTAGACGAGGGGGGGAATTTTTCTTTCCAGAATCTCAATTATGACAATAATGCTGGCCCGATCCCTATTTGTGAAACGTGGGGAAGGGGGGAGTCTCCGCAAAGATTTGGTGGGATTACGGAAAATGAGATACTACTAAATGCCACTTCAGATGGAGAAAATAGAATCTTCCCCTTACTGGGAACTTGGGACAGAATAAATTTCCTAGATGGAAATTATATTGGGAATGAAGTCCTATCACTATCCGGAGAAACGGTAAATTCTGGAATTGTAGAAGTAGTATCCAGGGAGATCAGGTCACACTCAGGGGCGACTGTTTTCCTAGCTTCAATGGAAAATTGGTGCAAGGTCCTTGAAGAAGGTTCGGAAATTGATCCGGACTTAGCCAAAGAGCAAAATCAGTATCTATCTGATTTGCTAACCAATGAAACTTCCTCTAGTAGAGATGAGTTGCGATTAATTAGAGATTCCATGAGCATTGTAGCACGAGAACATTGGGGGGGTGAGCCGATGTCTCGACAGTCTGAGTTAACCATGACCACTAGGAAGGTCAATTCAGAAAGAGTTTGCATACTCACAACGATATGGAAGAGGCGCGAGTTGACTTCTGCCTTTTTGGCACATATCAATTTCTTGAAAGAGGAATTACCTGAGTTCCATATCGATTGCTTAGTAGTTGGTTCGGAAGGCGATGAAACTCGTCAAATGGTGATATCTTCTGGGAACCAATATCTGGAGCACCCCAATCTTCCTCTTAGTGAGAAATGGGATGCTGGTCTAAAATTTTCAGAGAATTTTGATCCCGATGCAGTGATAATCCTGGGATCTGACGATTTCATATCGCCTGAGACAATTAGAGAATTAGTTGGAAGGATATCCAGAGGTTGGCTTATGACGGGCCTGATGGATATGCATGTCCTAGATTCGAAATCAAATCAATTATTTCACTGGAATGGATATTCGGTTTCTGCGCCCCACCGAATGTGGGAGACGATAGGTCTTGGGAGATGCCTCTCTAGGAAACTGCTTGAAAAGGTTGATTTTTCTTTGTGGGGTAGTGAGCAAATAGATAGGGGTTTAGATGGGCTAATGACTAGTAAATTAGCATCTGTTGGGTTGATTCCCGTGCCCTTGGGCCAAGAAGTCTGGATAATGCTTGAAGATGGTGAGTTTGCATTTGGCCATTCTGGATTATATTCGTCCGATATTGATGGATTTGTTGTTGACGTAAAAACTGAGGAGAACATTACATTATTGGAGAAGTACAATGTTTCAGAAGTAAATGAAGTTAAGAATTGGCTCCCCGGGATACGTCAGAAAATCGGAGAAGACGCGACAGAGATAATTACCTCAATGGGGAGAAGTCATGAAGATTAGAGCGGAAGATTTTGAGGATCCTCTACCTGAGAATCTCGATTCTCTAAGAATAAAGAATGACTATCTTTTCCATTCAAGACCTAGGTCTCGGGAAGCATTGCCCGACTACGAAAAACTGGCCCAACTCATTGATGGAGGTTATGGGGGAATTGTTAGAGATATTACGCAGAGATGGCTGCAAAAAAATGAGGCGAGTGTTGAGATACTTGAGTTACTTGTGCGTAGTGACGATTCAATGGTTCCTAGGTACCAATATGTTGAATGGTGTAATGAATTATTGGGAATAGATGAAGAAAATGAAGTTGCTTTGGAATTTCTACTATATTATCGTGAAAGAAAAAACGTAGAAAGTGATGGAGATATCATAGCAAATAGGTTGGCAAAGGTTCACCCTAACAATTCAACTGGAAGAAAGTATCGAATTCAGGATTTAATCGAGAGGGGGGATTATGAGTCCGGTTTTGAGTTGTGTCAAAAAGTTCTAGAAGAAGATAGCGAGAATGTATTTGCTTTGCGCAATAGGGCCATTATATGCACCCTGATGGGGAAGTTGGATGATTCGGCATATTTCTGGAGCGAATGGTTAGATTCTGGGGAGGCCCCCGAAAAAGACTGGTTCAGAGCGGCTAGAGCTCATTACAACTGTAGACACTATAGTGAGACAATTTCCATAATTGAGGAAATAATTTCAAATTATCCTGAAAAAGAAAAGATACTTGATTTGTACATCAGAGCGAATTACTCTCTCTTTGAATGGGGGAGGTGTCTAGAGTTGTGCGAGGAGGTTCTTGAGATAAATAGCAGAAATAGTACTGGCCTGAAATATTCAAGGCTGACGAAAGCTAGATTGGGGCCGAGAATTGCAGTCATCCCAGTATCGGCCGATTTTATTGCAGAAGATCATCTCGAAAGTGGAGTGGTTTTCTGGCACGAATATCTTTAGGTGATAATTTGGATGTGAAGATAGAGAAAAATGAGAGTCTTCTTTCATTCTACTTTGAGTTGGATGAAGAAGATATGAAAAAAGGAACAGAAAGAGTTTCGTTCGGCAATTCAATTGTAAATGTCAAATTAGAGGGCATAGAAATCTCCTCAATCCATCCAGACCTCCTAGCGCTAAGTGTCATCCTAATGTGCCACCCATTTATTGGCAAGGAGTTGAATTACCCGTACCCAGTCAGTGAAAAATTCAAGAGTGCAATAGAAGGAGTTGTTTCTAGATATAAGTTCAAGTCTGATTCTAGCAAGAATGTGGATCCCAGGGAAGTGGGGCCAAATTATAGGATGGGACTGGCTTATAGTGGCGGTGTTGATTCCACAGCGGCACTAAGTGTTCTGCCAGAAGATTCCGTTCCTGTATTTATGCTCAGAACGGCAAAGGGAAAATCGCTATACGACCCTAGTGCAGCGATAGAATCTTGTCGCTTGTTAAAAGAAGTTGGATATGACGTAAGAGTTGTTGAATGTGATGTTGAATACATTCGCGAACCAGTGGGTTTTCCCACTGATTTGGCTCATGCCATTCCTGCATTATTGTTAGCGGACAATATTTGCATTGATTCACTGTCTTTTGGTACAGTCCTGGAATCAGCGTTTGGCATCGGTCACGAGAAATTTCGAGAATATGGCAAGGGCAGTCATTGGAAATTCTATTCCACACTACTGGGGGCCGTTTCGATAGACCTGTGCCTTCCTGTTTCAGGGATCAGTGAAGTTGGGACTGCGAAAATTGTCAATTTAGATTCATTGGGAGGTTTTAGCCAATCATGCATCCGGGGAAAATGGGGTAAACCATGTAAGAGGTGCTGGAAATGTTGTAGAAAGGGATTACTAAGTGAAGCGCTCGGAATGGGCGGGTTAGATTCTGAAACGTTTGAGTTAATGTTCTCTTCGGAGGATGTTCGAGGGAAGTTATCGTCGATTCCAATCAGTCATGAAAATGTAATTGAGTACTCCCTACAGAGGATTGATGCCGATAAACATCCCAATTTTCCTTTCTTGCGCAAGAGAATAGAAAGAGGGAGTGATCTGGGCTTTCTCGAGTGCTGGTTTGAGCCCTCAGCGGATTTTATTCCAAAGAAGTACAGAAGATTTGTTTGTGAGAAGATTGGCCTCTTTCTAAGGAAAATGATCGAAAAGGAAGAGGAAATTGTTCGTGGATGGGATTTGATGGGCTATTATGAGTCGAATGAGACAATTGAACACGCTAGATTAGTTGCAGAGAATTGGGAATTAGATTAGTCTCTCATGAATCCACTCTGAAATCTGTGATGCTCCGTTTGGCCTCTTTAGGATGTTAAGGTTTGACTTCATTTTTTCGCGTACTGAATGATCCGCCATCCTATTCACTGCAGACTCTATTGATTGCTTGGACCTTTTCTTGACAACTATCATCCCCCCAGCCTTTTCGGCCACTCGAGCCCTAGCTAGTTGATCGTCCGTTCCTGTCTTTAGGTTTGGATAACAAATAGTTGGGAGGGAAGATTGAATTGCTTCATGGTACGAATTATATCCTGCGGCCATAATTGCGAAGTCAAAGTCTTGAAAGAACATTGAGTTTGGATAATCCCTGAGAACCCTGACATTTCTGCTATTGTATGATATTCTGTCTCCGAGAATAGATTCCCCAACTACTGTGATTATCTGAGAGTGTTTAGAGAGGGCATCCAGAGTCATTCTAACCTCATCGGATATATCGTTTATTTTTCCCGCTCCTAACTGCAAATAGCACACCAATGCCAAATCTGGGATTCCCAATCTCCTCCTTAACTCCCCCCTCGGAGAAATTTCATTGTCATCAAAAATAGTAATGGGGTTACAACGAATAAGAGGTACGCTATGTTCCACTTCGGATAAAGACTCATTATCTGATCCATCACCAGGTCGGATGATGGCATCAAAGTGATTTATCGACTCCGCGGGGATTTGCTTTGAGTCGGTTCGAAACATCCCTCTTCTAATCCATATCTTAGAAATGTAATCGTGGTCCTTTATCGAATTAAGCATCCCTCTGTAAGGAAATGCACCATCAAAAATGAACATTTTAGGGCGATGAAGTGAGAAAACTGTCTCTAATAGTTCACCGATTAAAGAGTTCCACAATCGTGGTTCCATATCTTCGTACTTGTATCTTGGAGGGAGATGATATGTCAGGAAACCCTCTTCAGATAGGGGGTGAAGGGTCGGCATTGTTGTCAAAAATACTATCTCTAGTTTACTATCAATTTGCTTTAATTTCCTCGCAACAGCTAGAGTCCTTGTGAAATGGCCAAACCCGACTCCATTAGTGGGGAAGAAAACGATGGATTTCCGAGCATAATTGCCCCCTATATTTTGAAGGGGGGACAAAATCTCAGAATCAGAATTTGGCAGTTCCTTGCTGGAGAGTATTCTTAATGCTAGAACAGGTAGTGAAATAGGAAGAAGAGCAATTTTCCAAATACTTGAGTATGAATCTGTAAGATGCCTGCCAATGATATACGCAGGAGATTGTTTGATGCTTCTTAATTCTCTGTTAATCTTGCCATGATTCAATTTTTGAGGGAATCCAACCTGCCTCTTATCCAGAGATTGGTGCTCATTTTCTCTAGAATCTGTCTTTGTCAAATTAACCCTCGTTTTGTTCGATTAGCCGCATAGTTAAGTTATTTTTGGGAAGGGTTTAGTGGTGGATGGGAATTATCGGAATTTCCACCAATTTAGTAGTCTTTCTCTTTGTTTTTTTCTCAGAAAGGCCACCTCTTCGTTTCTCATTGTAGGACTCTGACGAGAAAATATGCCAGAAATGTACCCCATAATCATTGAAATGCCTCCGAAAAAAATAGGTCTTTGGAAAGATCTGTGAAGTGACCTAGCTACAATGAAAATGGGCATATAACCCATTGAAAGAGCAAATCTGCCAGCTTCGAAACATCCTCTTAACGAACCATAGAATGAACCAGTTGCCCTCTTGTGATGGGCCTGAATTTCGAGGAAATTATCAGTCTCCCAGCCATTCATCTGTGCCACAATATTGTCTATCCCATCCCAGCCGTCCACCTCCCTAACTCCGCCAATTTGGTCAAAGCATGCCTTCCGATATGTCTTCAATCCCCCACGAGTGTGTCCATCGGAAACCTTCTCAATGATTCTTTTTCCCCCTCGCATCAAGTAGCAGGAACCGCTAGCTATCCCCAGTGATGGATTCTCGTGAAATTTTTTAATGAGGTTACAGAAATAATCCCCAGGTAGAATCATGTCGGCATCAATCTTCGAACAGAAATGCCAATCTTTGTAATCAATAGATGAGAGGCCCTCATTGAATAGCCTAGCAATTTGGCCACCTCTTCTCCTAGGGCTTTCGTCGGCAATTTTGATAGTTGATATCCAATCATATTTTTCCTGGATTGGCATAAGAATTTCTTGGGTTTGATCTTGAGAGTTATGATCAACAATTACCCACTTTGCTGGACGGCACTTTTGCGAGGTCATTGATTCAATTAGTCCTGGAAGAAAACCTGCTTCGTTTCTGCTTGGTGTAATGACGATGTGTGGGGTGGCATCAATTGACCCCATATTGTTCGCCGGCACCCGCCACGCATATGTATATGGTTTGACTGAAGAAGATTTGTGGGGCCAATTGTCGGAATCGCCGAAATATTGCAAATTGTATCAGTTTCTGGTCTCCTAATACCTGTGAGTTACTGGATAAGAATGATTTCTCGATCGAAAGAAGCAGAGCAAGGTGATGCAATATTGAAGCCAACTAGTGTAACAATTCTGCTACCGATGAGGAATGAAAAAAAGAACGTAGTTAGGAAATTAGAATCGATAATTCCAGAAATTATAGGCAGGGATTTTGTCGACTTACTGGTTGTGGTTTCGGGGTCTACAGACGAAACCGTAGAGATTGCATCTGATTTTCTAGAAAATGTGCATCAAGAATATACTAGGTGGGATGTAGTTTCTTGGCCGGAACCTGGTAAATCGGTAGCGATAAACAAAGCAGTAAGTAGTTTGGAGACGGACATCGTAGTAATGTCCGATGCAGATGCGAGTGTCTCGCCTGGATGGCTTGAGATCATCCTCCAGCGACTTTCTGAAGAAGAAATTGGAGTTGTTTCTGGAATAGAAGACGAAGGTTTTTCGATTACTGACAGTTTTAACAAATATTACAGGAAAAAATCGAATTGGTTGCGTCAGAAAGAATCGGGGCTAGATTCGACACCTGTTCTGGAAGGGAGTATCATTGCTTGGGATAGGAGAAAATTAGGAGATATCGAAATTGATCAAAGAATTAATGCAGATGATGCTCAAATTGGAATGATTTCTGTTAGACGTGGCTTTCGATCGATTATCGATAGCAGAATTACATTTCACGACTTTGAAGAGGAGAATAGGTCGTTTGCGGAATTGACTAGACGGAGCCAAGGTCTAAGCATAGTATTGATGAGTAATTTCGATCTGGCCTTTTTCTCAAAAAGACCCCGTTCTAGGTGGGCCATTCTAAATGCAATTTCCCTGTATGTGGTTTTTCCTTGGATGGCATTATTATTCTCAATAAACTCGGTTGTTGCGTTCTCTCTAGAGCCGAACATTTCACTGAATTGGCCATTTCTCTCCATTATCTCAATTTTCACTGTCATTTTACTCCCCATCGGAAGGATGTTGATGTTCGGAGTTTCTGTCTCATTAATTTCCCATGTCCAAGCATTAGTTGGAAGGCGGCACAATGTCTGGAATCCGAGGCGTTGATTATACTACTGTGACGGATTTTGCCAGATTTCGAGGTCTGTCGACATTTAGTCCCTTTATTTTCCCCAATTTATATGCGAGCAATTGAAGCGGGATGGCGTTAATCATGGGCGATGCTTCAACTCCTGTAGATTGAGTCTGGAGAACTATGTCTGCGAACTCTGTGATTGGGCCCTCGTTATCAGTGATCAGAATTACCTTGGCCCCTCTCGCCTTACATTCCCTTATGCTTGATTCCATTAGTTCAATTTCGTTGCATGATGGGGCTACTGCAATTACAGGGGTACCCTCCTCAATCAACGCAATTGGGCCATGCTTCAATTCGCCACCAGGATATGCCAAGCATGGAAGGTAAGCAACCTCCATCATCTTCAATGCACCTTCTTGAACGACTGGAGCTGAAATCCCTCTGCCAATAAAAATTGCACTGTCGGCATCTTTTAGCAAAGACACTGCGTCATCCAGGGACCCATCTGATTCTCTTAGATATAATGCAATTTTATTGGGAAGTTCTCTCAAATCTTGCACGACTGAGGCCCTTTCTGCTAAAGATTTCCCAGATAGTGTCAGAGAAAATAATAGAAGAATCGCCACCATGTTTGTGAATGCCTTTGTGGAGGCAACGGCATATTCTTGGCCTGCATATAGATATGCGCCATTTCCAGTAAGTCTTGGAATGGTTGACCCGATCACATTGCAGAATGATGTTATCATCCCCCCTGCGAGTCGGGCTTCTTGGAGGGCATCCAATGTATCTTTTGTCTCACCCGATTGTGAGATTCCAATCGTTAGTGAGTTTTTGCTGCAAACCTTTCTTGCAGGGAATTCGCTACCCCTAAAGGCCTCGACAGTGATGTCAGTATGCATGCGAATGAATTTGGCCCCGATCATTGCGGAATAATATGCACTTCCACAAGCAACCAGATTTATTCTGTCTAGAGACTTTATTTCTTCGGGTTTGAGTGCTAAACCGCCTAATTCAACCTTGATACCGTCTGATGAAACTCGGCCACTGAGAACGTTTGTAAGAGAGACAGGTTGGTCAAAAATCTCCTTCAACATCAGATCCCCGAAGATTCCAGCGTTCTGTTCTTCATAGGTCCCTTCTAGGATGACGAAATCTGGGATCTGAGTACTGGAATCCGCGAATATTCCACCAATATTAATGGATAATACATCCCCATCGCCGATATACGCCACCTCAGAACAGATCCCGTAAAATGGTTGAACATCAGAAGAAACACATATCGAATCGTGACCTTTTCCTACTATTAGTGGAGCTCCGTTTCGGGCGACCAAGATTGCCTCCATTCCAGTCATAATTACTGCAATGGCCCAAGACCCCTCCAACAAAGAGATGGTCTTCCGAAATGCATCTAATGGAGTCTTATTTGACGGTTGGGACTTCATTTCATGGTCTAGCAAATGGACTACAAGTTCTGAGTCAGTTTCAGAATTGACTTGGTAGCCAAGATTTTGTACTCTCTCAAGGAGTTCCATAGTATTCTCAATTATTCCATTGTGCACAACAGAAATTGTGCCATCGTTGCTTGAATGGGGATGGGCATTGGAAACAGTTACCCCTCCATGAGTCGCCCACCTAGTGTGCCCGATAGATATCCTTGCCCCATCAAAACGCCCATTTGCCTTAGTAACTAGATCCGAAACATAACCAGTGGTTCTTTCGGTTTCTACTGGCCCTTCATGGTTCGTAAAGATTGCAGCAAGCCCAGCCGAATCATAACCCCTATACTCAAGTTTTCGCAGACCCTCAAGAACTATGCCTGCCGCATCCGGGGCGATGCATCCAAAGATGCCACACATTATTCCGACGACGGACAAGTCGTATTTCAAAACACCCCCTACAAGATAATTGGGTTAGAAAAATAGGATTTGAGAAGGATTTGTAAATTCGGAGATTATCAGAAAACAGTTATTCGTAATTCACTTCTGCTAGCAAATATGAGTCTGCTGGAAGTGCTTTTCCCGAAAATCGCAGATTCGGCAGATTTTGTTGTTCCCGAATGGAAAAATCCACATGAGCCATGGTCTATTCTTGGCGGTGGAGAGTTCGGTCTGATTTCACAAATTGTGAGAATTACTGGCTCAGAAGATGGAGTTTATATTGACCCGAGCGCAATTATTGGCGATTTTGTAGAGATTGAGGGGCCTTGTTTTATTGGGCCGAATGCGACGGTGAAGCATTCTGCGCTCCTCAGGAAAGGCAGTTGGATTTGTGAAGGGGCTACTGTTGGACATTCTTCTGAAGTGAAGAACTCAATACTCTTACCGGATTCGAAGGCCCCCCATTTCAACTACGTCGGAGATTCAGTAGTGGGCTTTGGCGCCAATTTGGGAGCAGGCGTCAAACTTTCAAATGTCAGAAATGACAGAAGGGGAGTGTTTGTTTCTCTTGATGGCGGGGGCCGATTGGAGACTGGACTCAATAAACTAGGCGCAATGATTGGCGATGGCAGCCAGATTGGATGTAACACGGTAACCAACCCTGGAGCAATGATTGCCCCTTATTCACAAATTGGCCCCAATGAAACGATTACAGGTTGGTTTAGGAGTTAAGTTCGGATTATTCTCATCAGTATAATGAATCCGTCTCTAAATGATCTGAGTTTGCTCGAACCACCCTTTCTCTGACTCCATTCTACTGCAACTTCGCTATGCTCTAGGCCAGCCTTCCGAGAAAGACCTGCAATCTCTGCCTCCAGATCGAACCCATCGGACTGAATTTGCAATAATAATAGAGCATCTTCTCGAAACCCCCAGAGCCCGGTACATAGATCAGAAATCCTTCTTCCGTTCCGGATGCTTGATGCCATTGATAGGAGTTTGTTTCCAATATTGTGCAACCTGCTCATTCCTTCCGGTCGACGTTTTGTTCGTAAGAATCTGGATCCAGAAACTACATCAGAACCTTGTCCTAGTTCTGCTACAATCTTGATTACGGAGTCAAATGAGTAAGAACCGTCAGCATCCAAAAATACGACTTTTGGGGTGGGGTTTGATTTCCAGACAGAAATAGCTTTCTTTATTGCAGAGCCCTTGCCTCTCGAATCTTTCTGATCGATGATAATTTCTGAGAACTCACTGGCTATAACTCTGGAAGAATCGCTAGTTCTCTCGTCGATAACGAAAATTAGTCGTACATTTGGATTGTCATGAAGGGGTGATTGCCGGAAATCGCCGAGTAGGAAACTCAAACCTTCTTCTTCGTCCTTTACTGGAATGATGATTGCTAGCGGTTCCACGTGTCTGGGCATAGAAACAGGCTTTTCATGTAACACCCCGAGTTGAGTTTACTGATACAATTTTTCCGCTTGCTTGAAGTTCATGGGGCGAGTCCAACGGCCGTGGACAAAGTTCGAGATGCCATTATCCTAGCCGGAGGAAGAGGAACTAGGATGCTTCCAGCGAGTCTATTCATGCCAAAGGAGACCTTGCCACTAATTGACACCCCCCTTCTAAAACATTTGATCTGGGAAGTTGCAAAGGCAGGCGTAGATAACCTGCACCTAGTCGTTTCGAGGAGGAAAGAAGAAGTGTTGCGCGGGTTCATCGATGGTGAATCTCAGGATGATGATGGAGTGCGTCCCGATCTCCCCTCAGAAGCACTTTCCTTAGGGATTAAGGGCATGAACATAAAGATACACATCCAACAATTCGCAGGAGGGGTCGGAGATGCAATTTCCACGACCAAGGAGTACATCGAAGGGCCTTTCCTAGTCCTACTGGGGGATAATTTGCTAATCAATCAACATGTTGGCCCCGAGCATTCTGGAAAGGAACACGCCTCAGGAGCATCATTAGAGCTCGTGCAGAAGTATGTGGAAACTGGACTGCCCTGTGTTGGCGTTTCTCGAGTTTTGGAAGAAGATGTCAGAAATTTTGGAATCATCGGCTTCGAAGGTAGCAAGGTGTCCACGATTGTCGAGAAGCCGGAACCAAATAACGCTCCGAGCGATTTTGCCCTATGTGGGAGATATCTCTTTCCTGGAAATACCTTTGAAATCTTGGAACAGCACCCCATTAGTGAATTTGGAGAGAACCAGTCAATTGCACTACTCATGCATTTGATCGAAAATGGCGGAATTGAGGCAGTAAAATACAGTGAATACCAATTGTACGACAGTGGAAATCCGATTTCTTGGATAAAGGCCCAAATTGATCATGCATTTAGAAGACAAGACATTGGTAAAGAAATTAGGAATTGGGTAGAGGAAAGAGTATCTGTGGAAGATTGTGAAAACGATGATTGAATGGAAAAATCGTATTATTATTGGAGGACTGCCAAGATCTGGGAGCACTTTGCTTCGTTGGCACCTTGATGCATCAAAGGAAATTATTGCACCTGCAGAAACGACATTCTTACAATTCTTGCTAAACTACAACCAAGATCTAGTAGAATCCAGGAGTCGGAGAATCAATCAATCACTAATGATTGGCGAAGAGAAGATTTCTGAAATTATCCTTCAATCTAATTCATCGATAGAAGCATTTGACTTAATCATGGAAGAGTATGCTTCAGAGCGAAATAGCCATGCTAATGTTTGGGTCGAGAAAACTCCCTGGAACTGTCTGTCTTATTCCTGGTTAGCAAGAGAGAGAGGTGATTTGTGGTTCATTAGCACGGTTCGGGACGGCAGAGATGTGGTCACCTCGAAACACTGGAATAAGGAGAAGAGTCCTTTTCAATCCGGTTTCCATTGCCCGGTTCAAAGATATGTGGATGCTATGGGCCTGATTTATTCCTTCGACCATCCCAAACATCTGATAATAAAATACGAAGATTTTGTTGATAATCCAAAAAGAGTACTAGTTGGACTGTTTAACACAATTGGGCTGACATGGGATGATGACATATTGGAAAATGCCAGAGTTGAGTCACCCTCTAGACAAGCGAACTATGATCGGCAGCCCCTCCTGACAATGATACCAACTACTGAGAGAATTGGTAGATGGGAGAGACCCGAATACAAAGAGAAGATTGAGGAGTTCTATTCTCATAGTGATGCTACTTTCTGGCTTGAATCCAGTGGCTACAGTGTGTAGATGTGGTGGACGCTGGGGTCTGCGTAACCCATCGCACGACCAGTTCCTCCCGGTGGTGAGGGCGGCCCGCGCACTGCTCGCCGCAGGGGATTTCGACGCCGCAGGAGCTTCTGGCGGCATTCTCCGTCGAACCGGCCCAGGAAGGGCCTGCACTCGGCCAACCCTCGGCCACGGGGAGCAGGGGAAGCGGGGGCGAGGACGGGGAAGGCTTATCGTACCGATGTATTGGCATAGGTGACCATCACTGAGGAAGTTGTAAATCATGTCTGATTTTCCTGCAAAGTACCTCGATTCCTTTCTTGCCATGTTGATGGACCCGGCAAACAATATTGAGGTTCTTACATATTCTGATTTGAATTTCGGGGGGGATGATGACTACGAAAACTACTATCCCGGTGAAAGGAAAATCTGGGAAGAGTCCCTTTCCAGTGGGGAAAGGGATCCCGAGAAGATCTATGTATTCATTCAGCATGATGTTGATAGTGCACCTGAAAGAACCAACCGTCTTTTGGAGTTCCAAAGAAAAATCGGCTTGCGTAGCAATGTCATGATATTCAACAGACTAGTAAATAGGTCCCTACTGCAAAGAAACAACGAACTAGCTTTTCTCGATTATGGCATAGATCTCCCGTTTTACTTAGATCTCCAAAAACAAGGATGGGTATTTGGATACCATAGTAACGCTTACGAGCAATCTAAGTTCGATGTGAATTTAGCAGGACAGGTTTTCATTGAGGATGTCAGAGAGCTCAGATCAAAGGGCCTCGATATTGAGTTCTTCTGCCCGCATGGGGGTGTCAGGGATTCCGAAGGAAGATCGAATAGCTATTTTGGAATGCCAGATGAAATGAAGGGGGAATTGAAGTGGGTTCTGAACAAACACACAATCAGATTCGATGGCTCGTTCAGTGATGGGGGATTCAAAACCAGGGATGATTGGGAATATTTGGATATCAGAAAATTTCTCCGCAGTTGGCGGCCGGGAAAGCGATATCGCATACTATTTCATCCGCAATACTATGACGATAATTTCACACCATTCAAACCAATGTTGAGTTGCAACTGGTACCGTAGAATGGCTGCTCGAAAAGAATTGAATTATGACAATTGGTGGAATATCAAGGAGATAGAAAATATTCCCGTTGATTATCGAGGCAACCAATACATCCTAGGATTCCCTGCGAGATACTCTAATGACATCGACTCGAACGTCCCCATTAAAGTTCGTTCAGGCCGGAAATCCACCTCAGATTTACTCTCCGGATTCGAATTATTCAACCTGAGGAACCCCGGGGAGGCGATTTATTCAATGAAATTTGAAAGTGAAATCGCGCTGGAACCCCCCCCACCTTACCTTGGTTCAGGAGAGGAAGTGGAGTATCAAACGGAGATAGAGGTCCCAAAACATCATTTGTTCGAAGGCGAATTCAGTATAGTACTGCGAAATTCAAATGACGAACTGTCCTCTCCAATCAATTTCATTGTTAGGGATCTGAACAAACAGGCAAGAGTCGGGGTTGTGCACCCCCTATACACCTGGCAGGCATACAACACGGAAAACGGCGGCTCATTCTATTGGGGGGAGGAATTCGACAACGGGAAGATTTCAATTTCCTTGAATAGGCCAATGCCTGCGAACTCGGCATATCACACCATCCAATCTGTAATGCCCTTCATCGTGGCGCTGGACAATGCAAAGATTGGGTTCAAGTCATTCTGCAATCACGATTTACATAATAATCCTGAATTGCTGGAAGGCATAGACGTCCTAGTCATTCCCGGCCACGACGAATATTGGTCCCACACCATCCGCAATGGGGTGGAGGGTTTTGTTAGAAATGGCGGGCATATCGCATCCTTTTCCGGAAATGTTGGTTGGTGGGCGATTAATGTCAATGGAGATGAGATTTACGTCAATAAATCTCACCAGAATGACACCAATGAATTTCCTAGTGGCACTGGGCAATTCAAACAACCTTGGATAAATAAGCCCATTCAAACATTAATGGGAATGTCATACCAATTTGCAGGTTATCCGGTCAAGAGATACCCATATGGGACCTATTCAAAGGGTAGGATAGGGAAACATGACTATGATAACTCCGGAGATTTGATAATTCTTGAGAACGAACACCCAGTATTCAGCGGCCTATCTTTTGAAGAGGGGGACCGGTGGGGGGACAAAGAAGATGTCCTCTCGGTTGAAGTCGATGGGGTGCTTCTCGAAGATAATCGAGTAGCTCATTACAGGATGGAAGGGGTGCCAAGGGAAATTACTGTGTTGGCTAAAGCCCTAGTCCAGTGCTCGGGAGGACTAATTGACACTGATGGAAACTTTGGTTCCGGAGTTAGTTTCCAAGAAGTTGGAATTGCGTGCGAGACGTCTCCGTTCGACGAAGGTGGGAGAGTATTGAACTTCGGCAGCATAGGTTACTACAATTCCATAGGTCAGGGTAATTCCGTTGGGAGGGAGATATTTGTAAATTCCATAAATTACCTTCTGGACGAGGACTCGTTTACCCAACTACATCGCGGTCATAGGAAATCCGAGAAGAGGGAGCATGCGCCCCTTGCTCTCGACAACAAGGATGAGGGAGTTATTTTGTCGTTGAAGGGAGACGGTAGTCTGGTGCTGGACAGCACGAAGTCGAACGGCCTCCGCCACACTATTATCAGCTCAAAACAAATTCCAATTGAGAGATTTACCGGCCATGACTCAATAGTAATTGATGTGGATTGGGAAATTGAAAGCGAAATATCCCCCCCAGCAACGAAAATACTCGTAATTTTCGAGTATCTCGATAATGAGGGAATAATTGTGAATAGGAATTTGCATGCTATGCAGAGCAAACTCATAGAATCCCCAGTATCTAGCCGCTTCACCGACCCAATCGACCAGAGTGATCAGATTGAATCGATCAAAATAAAAATATACCAAAATAATGAACAGAAATCATTAGTGTGCTTCAACAGCATTTCCGTTTCCAACGTTGGGATGGATTTTTCATTTGAACTTTGAGGGAAATTGTATTTTTGAGGGATAATATGTCGTTCAAGCCCTCTTTACACGATGACATAATAATCGAGAATGAAGGGAATAGGGTTTGAATTAGGATACACCAGTCCCAATCCCCAAGCGTGGATCAGGGACCAGACCGTGTTGCCTGACGGTAGTCCCGTCTCCCCATACCCCAGCCACTCGTACAGGCACAGCATCGCCATGCGCTACGTGAACTCGGGCTGCAGGTACGAGGACGTCAGCATGGTGCTCGGCGACACGGTCGCCACGATAGAGGGGTACTACGCCGATCTGGTCTTCGGGCCGGCCAGCGAGCGGGCCTTCGCCAGAGCGCACCCCAGGTCGAGGTGGGTGAAGGCGGTCGGGACCGCCCAGCCCGAGTGGATGGAGCGCGAGGTCGGGTTCCGGACTCCCAGAGGGCGCTTTGCCGCAGTGCATCGGGATGTGGTTGCGGCTGGTGGACGCTGGGGGATTTGAACCCCCGGCCTTCTGGTTGCAAACCAGACGATCTTCCAGGCTGATCTAAGCGCCCCTAAATTATCGGAGAGGCAACTCATTATTGAGTCAACCCGTATCAATATTCTCTAATCTTTCGTGGAAGTAAATGATGGCAGGATTGAAAATATCCCCATTGATGAGGTGAAAAGAATCACTACGAGCAGATCATTTTGCTTGTTCTCGGAAGATTCCTGCATTTTGGAGGGTTTGGTTGCCAGGGTGTTTTGAACGTGAACATCCTCTCCAAGAACGACAGAAAGGTAATGATCGGAGATTGTGGAGTTAGATAGAGTCTGGTGAAGCATTGAGACGTTTCCCGGAAGTATGCCATTCTGCGGCCCTAGAAGAACTGCCTCTGCCACCATGCACTCTGATTCAATCTTGGATCCATTCTCGTCCAACTCGCAGGACCCCGTCAGCCATGCTGTAGATATGTCATCGGGACCATCGAAAACACCGTCACCATCCAAGTCCAACAGTATTCTGTGACTGACGCCCTCCCTTACATCCACGTCCATGAAGAACAGGTAGTCGGTTTCTACCAGTACATCGTCAGGGACACTAGGGGGCGTCATCCCCTGTTCTGTCAACAGGATGGTGTACTCCTTTGGTTCGTGGGCGGACCCCGAAGGGACTCCGATTACAGACAAAAGGACTAGAATGATGACAAATTGCGTTTTTCTCACGGACTTCGGATGATGTGCGATGGCTTGAACATGACTCACCTTCTGGGAGCATCATGGAGCGACAGAGGGCGGTGATGGCTGTAGCGTTGGCTGTTTGCTTAGTCGGGGTGGGGGCGTCTACATTCCTCCTCTTCCAAGGAGGGGGGGATGGAGTCTCCTCTGAGATGGGAGCCATGTTCGACCCCTTATTGCAAGACGAGGGGCACGACCATAGGAATGCCAGCCAGCACATCCTCTATACTGACAACATTCAACCGATCTCGTTCAACCCTCTAACTGCTCCGGGTAACGCCGAGGTACAGGTATCTGACTCCCCTGATGGGAGGACGTACGCATACATTGCTGGATGGAGCGAGATGCACATAGTGGACGTCACAGACCCATCGAACACAACGGTCACGGGAGTTTACGTGGATCCCAACACCCAGGTCCTGGATGTCAAGTACCTAATCTACAACAACCGAGAGTACGTAATCGTGCAGAACCAATTGGTAGATCCGGGTGCTGCTGATCCTAATGTTGGGGAGTGGGGGGATCCGGCCCAAGTCACAGTCACATTGGTTGATGTTACCGACAAGTCAGACCCCACCTTCGTTGACGCTTGGTATGATGCTGACCACCCAAGCGGTCCGCACAACCTGTACACGCACATGATCGACAACGAGTGGTACATCTTCGTAGCAAACCCCGACTATGAGTCGTGCGACGTAGGGCAAGGGGACGCTTGCGGAGGCATCACAGTCGCCCACCTGAACTTCGCAGGATACGGGGATCTGCCTAGAATTGTGAAGGTCGGCGAGGCAGAGGTGAGTTGGGAGACCACTAGAGGCGGTTGGATCTACATCCACGACATGACCGTACAGACCTGGCCCGGTGATGACCCCAATGACCCCAGATATGGGAAGACGTACGTTTATGGGGCCTACTGGGAGGCAGGATTGAGGATTTTCGACGTCTCAGATGTCCCTCATCCGGGGAATGACATGGTCGAGTACCTAGCAGTGGCAGCTGCTTGCAGAGGATCATTCGGGACTCAGTTGGGATGCAACTGGAGAGCCCCGGAAGTGGGCCTGTGGATGGACTTCGAGGACTTCGATGGCGATGGGGAGCCAGACAGTGGGACCACTGGGAACGAGAATGGTGGTAGGGCTTCTTACATTCACTACGCAGAACCGATAGACGAGATGGTAGATGCCACCCATCTAGGATACCCTTCCGGGAAGATCCACATGACGATTATCGCTACTGAGGTCCTAGAGACCACTGTTGGAACTGGAATGGCATATTTCTTGGATACGACCCCCTATGAAATGGTAAATGGAAACGTCAGGTTCCTACCAGCTCTGATTCATGGCTGGGAGACTCCCTTCGCCGACCACCACTTCATCCCCGGTGGAGAGGAATGGCTCCTATTCAGCCCCCACAATGTAGATCACGAGATTTTCCAGACTGGCCTTCCTGGGTTCCCCGACAACAGTCACGGAGGAGCATGGGATGGCAGGATCTACATGGGCAACTACCACTCGGGACTATGGGTAATCGACATTGAGTCGTTACTAGTTGCTGGATTGGAAGGTGGGAACAAGACTGATGCCCACATGGATTCGACGATTGGTTACCATCTTCCGCATGGTGCTGATGGGGCCCCCCTTGACAGCTCCTACTACGACTTTGGCTGGACCCCCTTCATCTGGACGGCTGAGCACTACAAGGGTTACACCTACCTTTCTTGCATTACCACTGGGCTTTACATCGTACAACTTGACATAGATGAACCGTATGGAAAGCCTCTTTCCTCCTGAATCGAAGACGGTCGAATTAGGTGCAATTTCATATCGTAGTTGTCTCCGCGGAAGGTCATGGGAGTCACGAGGGTCTGGCTGGCAGTAGCCATTATGCTTATGGCACCGGTCTCCGGTTGTCTTTCTTCGAAGGACGGAGGGGGCGGATCAGCAGATGAAAAGTGGATCGACCCAGTTATGGAGATAGAGGATGCGAACCACTCCCATAATGACCTGCTGGCCCACAGACTTTCCACTTCAAACGCCAAGCTAATCGACTATCACAATCTGAATTGTGATGGAGAGGTCTATCCGCCACCCGAATTGGATAATACGGCAGGAAGACCGTGCTATGATGAATGGAAGAATGTCGGACCGACGCCCGGAGATAACTCCGAGATAGCGATCGAGGGGAATTTCGACGAGGACTGCAAGATATACGCTGACGGCAGCGGGGGATGCTTTGCATATGTCTCGAGCTACA